>Ga0256887_1000011_pt1 | contig 26430 bp, 2 predicted proteins | sample MC6MC0495MT_FD_186345 | JGI IMG/M metagenome (GOLD analysis project Ga0256887, IMG submission 186345) | Metatranscriptome of enriched soil aggregate microbial communities from Iowa State University, Ames, United States - MC6-MC0495-MT... | ecosystem: Environmental > Terrestrial > Soil >...
GAGAAATCCTATCTTTTTAAGACGAAACGAGAGCTGTGCGGTCGACGTGCTGACACCCAACGCCGGCCAGAGAAATGCGCCCCCGATTAGCCGGCACCGCGATGGTGTTCGTCGGATGTGTATTTCTTATTGTTTTAAGTACGTGCACGGCGTTTACCGCCACGTTTTCCCCATCTCTCATCTCGGCGCGGTACGACATCGCGCGCGCGCGCTTCAACCTCACCGTCAGGCTCGGCATCCAGACCTCGGCGACGACACTGGCCAGCGTCTCGTCGCTGCCTGTGCTCATGCGGATTTCCAACACGTGTCTGGATGATCTGACTCTCGACTTCTCGAGTGCGTTCTTTGTTTCGGATGGATGTGCCTCCTTCAGCCCCGCCTCTCTCACCTCGCCAGGCTCAAGGTCCTTCGACTTTTCCTGCAGGCCAGCCGCCGCCCGCCTGGCCTCCGTTTCGGGAATTATGGCCCAGCTTGCTGCGACGCCATCGATTATCTCCGGTGCTTCCTATTCGCTGGGCCCGTGCCTGCACCTGGAGGAGGCATCTGGCGCCGGGACGGCGCCTCACGAAGCCGACGCCAACGCGCCGGCGCCCCGTTCCGGCGGCTCTCGCTTTGCCCCTATGGCGCTCGCCACTGCCCACGAGGTAATGGAGCTTCCTGCACCGCTGTTGCTTTCTGGCTTTCGCGTCTCTGTGGGCGCGTTAGGCGGGCCGCGCACGGCGAAGCACGAGCGCCCGGAGCAGCGCTCCTCACCCGCGCACCTTGAGGCTGAGCTCGCGCTGCCCGCGCCGCTCGAGGGCCCGTTCGCGCTCCAGATCCGTGTCACTCCAGACTCGGGTGTTTTCCTCGGCCCCGACTTTGATGTGCACGTTGCGGCGCCTGTGCCGCTGTTTGACCAGTGCGTTAGCCGGCCCGTCGACGCCCTCACCTGGGACCTCCTCTGCTTTGAGCTCCCTCGCGTCACTGCGGCAGCGCTGAACTTCGGCCCGCTTTACTCAGCGTCTGCGCACTTCCCGGCGTCCGTGCTGACGCTCAAAGCAGTCCCGCTCGCTGAAGGCAGGCCCTCTTCGGCGCCGTGGCTCAGCCTCGCCTCGCCCCCTGGCATGCCGCCGCCGCCGCCGCAGGCAGCCCAATGCGGCCACTGCTCGAGTCTAGTCCGCCACAGCAGTGTCAGTCGGCGCCAGGCGCCAAGTTTCAGACCCTGTGCGGTGGTGGCGGCGGCGGCGGCGGCACCACCCCGACCTACAACCCAACAAGTTTTTCGCTTTGGGCGACGACCGGCAAGACAGAGTTTGCTGGCGGAATTAACTCGGGACCCTACGCGCGCCGGCTCACGATGGAGCTGACAGTGACCCCCGGAGCTCAGGGTGCCGGTCGCGTCCTGCGCCTCACACAAGGCTCTTGCGCTGGCTGGCTTCGGTGGGACACGATCACCACCGCCGCCGGCTCTGAAGGCATCACAGCCACCATGTTTGAGATCAAAGTGTCTCTTCCGACCGCGTGTACCAGCAGCTGCGTCATCACTCTCTACTCTGCATACGTCGCCCCGTCGTTAGGCCAATTTCCCACGATGCTGGACGCTGGCTGCGTCGCGAGCGCTTTGCTCAACTCTGCCGGCACTCAGCTCGGCGCGACGTGGACAAATACCGCGCCCATTAGCTACTCGCCCACGTCTGGCGAGGGCTTCGAGTTTGTCATTGTGCCCTACTCCAACCCTGCGACGCTGTCGCTGTCACCCATCTCGTCCTATGCGGGGCGCGCGTACCGCCGCTGGTACACTACTGTGCAGATCCATCTCTTGCGGCTGACTTCCGCAGCTCTGGGCTTCACGCAATACCCCATGTCCTTGCAGTGCGCTGGCATGCAGATTGACACGGGTGGTTTCAACTATGTCACGTCCACGGCGCTTGCTGGAGGAAATTTCCCGCCCGGTGACTCGTTGCGGCGCGACATTGTCATTTCGTTTCCCTACAACCAAGTCCCTGGTCAGCTTGGGCACAACTGTTTTGCCGTGTCAAACTCGCGTCCCATGGATGCAGGGCGTATCATTGCAAACATGGACACAGGCTATGCGGCGACGTTTCAGTTTGCAGCGCACCTTATGGATGTGGCTGCTGGTCCCATCAACGAGGCCAGTCCTCATCTGACACCACTCACACTGAGCTGGGAGTTTCATCTCTTTTCTACGCAGGCTGCCAACGGCCAGTCTATCACCATCACCGACGCGTCTCAAATTCTGTGTCCGGGAGTCTCGAACGCTGAAGTCGTTTCTCCCCTTGCGTCGAGCCTGTCTGGTTACGCCGGGGCCGCGACGTGCCAAGTGTCGGGCCGCTCTGGCAATGCGCTTGGCCTCTACTGCCCGAGTCTGGAGATGGCGGGCGGCGTTGTGATTGTTGCCGTTCGCTGCGGCGGCACCTTTACGCTTGGCGACGTCCTCGCCCGGTTTCCTGGCCGCGTCAACGAGGTCCGCCTTCAGCTCGGTGCCTCGCCTGTGCGGGCACCGGCTGACGGATCGTATAATGCCGGCGTTGCGATGTTAAGTGCGGCCCGCTTCGACGCGCGCGTCGTTAACTCTGTTGACTTCGCTGCCAAGGATGCGAGCACTACTGCAAGCTTCACGATTCATCTCTTTATTGTAAGCCCCCTGGATGCGGGATGGTCGTACACTCTCCTTCCTGCAGGCCCGTTTGGCGGCTCCCCCGGCGACATTATCAGTCCCGGCGCCGGGCTTTCGTGCGGCCGCGCCTCCAACCGCGGTCTAAACTGCAGTCCTGTTGGCACGAACCGGATGAATGGTGGCGCTTTGTACACCATGACGTGGACAAATGTTGTGGGGAGCCACTCGCAAACGGGTGTTGTTGCTGACCCCAACTATGTCAACTTTGGGCTCAACATGAACGGCGCTCTCCCGACGCGCAGCGTGACCCCACGCGAGTGGTATACCAAAGGTTGGCCTATTGACAAGCACTTTGCCTATGGTCTGACGGGTGACAACTATCAGAGTAGCACATATTCAATGTTTGACGCCGTCATAATTATTTTTCCGCTTACGAGTGAGTACGGTGCCGAGTACGAGTTTGGAGGTATCGGCCGAGAGAACTGCGCAACGTTTGCGCCGGGTGGCAATTCCGTGTTTACTCAATCCACAGGAGCTGGTGGCCACACATTGGCGTTTCATGATGGCGGAACTGTCGGGGTTATGACCTTTCTTCGCGTGTCTGCCCGCGGTGCTAACTGGAACAACCCAGTTTCTGTCAGGATAACACATGGCATCACGATCCAGGACACCACGATTTCTAAGTACCCCGGCGGCGTGCCATCTGGGTCATGTTTTCAAGCAAACACTCCCCAAGGTGCGCCCATCACCTATCCGTTTGGCATGTTCCCTCCCCAAGGTTTGCCTCCGCCGACAAGCTTTGTGGCTGCGCCTGTGAGTGGTAGCGGGCTCATCTCGTCGTATGCGAGCCCTATGTCATTTACGCGGTCTTTTCAACTTTCTTTGACAAGTATCACCCCTGGAGCAAACGCTCCGGGTCGCACCTTTTCAGTTACCAACAACTGTGGAGTCTTTTCATTTGCCTCGGCGACACTCGTGTCGGGAGCATGTTCAAGTATCACGGCGACTCCGACCTCTGTCACGTTTGTGCTGGCAGATACGTGCACGACAACAGCCCCGTGTACGTGCATAATCGGCAACGTGTTAGTGCCTGCAACGGCTAAGAACGCGTGGACTTTGAATGCCAACTGCCTCATTGGACGTTTGTACGCCGGCAGTGATAACCAGCGTGGTGGTGACTACTTCTTTCCTTCTGCAGTCAATCTGTATGACGGAACAAAAACCCGTGGGTGGGTGTTTCACCAGGTGCCTGCAGCAGCGGAGCTCCTTGGCGTTGCCACCTACGAAGATCGTCGGAAGCGCATGTGGGAGGTCAAGACGAGTCTAGTTCTCGTGGGTATGACCCCATCACCTCCTCCAACCACTTACACTATCACTGTCAGCAGCGCGGGCGCGTGTGCAGGCTGGAGGCTTTTCGACGAGTCTGGTACGCCAGTCACGGACGTCTCGTACCCCCATGCTGCGTACCCTGCTAACAACGACGGCCGCCTTGTCGAGGTCCGCCTGTCACTGCTGTACACCAGTGCGCCAACGTCGATCAGCTCAACCTGCTTTACTGTGACTGGCGACAGTGGCGTGACCAAGATTGATCACGCGTCAGTGCCGATTGGAGTGCCGCCAAACATGATGTGGAGTGTATTTTTTCAACAGGCTGCGCTGCTCGCTTTTAACGAAAACGCCTCCGCACAGACAACATTTACGCCGTCGTATGAGTTTCACATCTACACTCCCAACGCCCTGTCAGGCCCTCAAGACTTCATCTTCACTTCGAATGCGGCCTGCCTCTGCCCTGGAGGGTTTGATGGGTTTACTGTGGGTAATGTCGTCCCGGCGAACCTGCTCAACTATGGCGCAACACGCGGCACCTCCATTACAAGCTCGGGGGCACGAACAGTGACTGTGCGCCTGTCGTCGGTGACTTTCACTCCGGTCAATGTTTTTTCATTGACTTGCACAACGGGATTGACGATTGCACAGCATCATGCCTGCTGGCCCGATAGCATCGCGGCTGGCCTCCGTATGCAGCACCAGTCTCTTTCTCGTGCCTCTTTGGATCCTGGCTTTTTGCTGGGAGTGACGGGTTTCTACGCCGCCCGCTATGACCGCCGGACAATTGACTCCATCGTCCTTGGCGCTGGGTTTGCGCCTAATGCAGGCGCTCGTGCTACCTTTGGCTTCGCCTTGTACTTTTTCGACCGTATCACATCAGAGTGGGGCGTGACAGCCAGCGCCAGTGGCCTCTTCACCACGACGACGGCGTCGACGCTCACGACGAGCGGGCGCTTTATCTGTTCGTCTGCAGGGATCCTGAGAGCGTCGTGCAATGCGCTCGCCGTGCCGCCGACAGACACCGGTGCTCCGCACTTTCTCTTTGTGTCGCATGTCACGTCTCTCTCTTACGTGAACTCCAGGACTCTTTCTTCGACAGCAGACGTCGCGCTGGCCTTTACGGGCCTCCGTGGTGTTATGACCCCTCTTCTTCGTCAACAGTGGTACGTCCAACCCTGGTCGGGGCCCCATCTGGGTTTTGCTGTTGCGTCTGACGCGTTTACTCGGTTTAGCACCATGGTCCGCGCCGACCTCGTGTATGTTATTATCCCCACCAACCCGTATTTTGAGTCTGGCTCCTACGTCGACTTCGTCCCATCGTGCAACCTCGAGTACGAAACAGCTGCTCCCAACGAACCTTGGTCAATGATCCGAGCTCCGCAAGCGGGCGCAACGATTGCCAACTTGCCCGTCAATGCGACGACGCTCGCGCTGCGTCCTCTTCCCGCCGGTGCCGGTTTTGGTTCATACTATGTCGTCCGCGGCCGTCTTGGTGTCCGCGTTTCTCAACAGCCAGCCATGCTTAACAACAAACTTGGTTTTCCAAAGTCGTGTTTTACGGCAACCCACCGTGACAATGCCGAACCTGTCGAAGCCAACGGTGGCTCGATTGGCCCGTGGACAATGCCAGATTCGCCGCGGTATTTTGTCGCCGATGCCATTTCATTTGGCCGCTCAGAAGCTGCGCCTGGATCCAGTGGCGTTAGCAACTATACGTTCCGGTACCGCCTCAACTTTGAAAAGGTTCTTGAAGCCGACGCTGTATTTTCGTTTGGTCTCAACCGTGCATGTGTCGCGGCGACGGGCGTCTCTCCGCTCAAGCTCCTGCCTGCTGGGGCAATGACGCAGACGCGCTTTTCCGACCGGCCTGACTGCACAGCCCTGACCGCTTCCGCAGATGGGCTGACCGTCCGCGTTCAGTGCACCAACACTGCCGCGTTCCAGCCCGGCGCTACTCTTGCCGCCGAAGTCGGGCCTTTCCAACGTTTGTCCTCGTACGAAGCTGATTTTAGCAAGCTCCCTCGCGAGTGTGCCGAGATATCCGTGTCGTATGTGCGCGATGGCTTTGCTGATTCTGTCACTGTCTCCCCAACTGGTGCAATTCCTCTGGCACCCGAAGTGTATGCAGCACTGGCCCCGCCAGTGACGCTCAATGCCGGTGCAGCGCACGCGTGGACTTTGCAGGTCATTCTTACGCGGACGTTGCTACCGGCCTCGGCCGGCCGCCGCTTGAAGATTGAGCTCCCGACGAACGTTTTTGTCTGGGACTCTACAATGGATGTAGCGCTCGCGCGTCTCTCAGCGCCTGCCATGGCGATCCGGACCCTTACGGCGTCCGTTTCAGGCACTGTTCTCACGCTGAGCGCGAACACGGGTGACGGTGTTGCCTGCACAGCGTCTCAGGCCTGCTTGATTGCCCTTTCTGTCACAAGCGTCGACGTTCCTCTCACAGATGCACAGGCACTTCTTTCCTACGTGACGATTTATGGTGCAGCTGATGTAGCCCACGTTGCACACGTTCCGCTTGGTGCATTGCCAGACACGGTTTTCGGCGTCTCATCCGCCACCGATGTCTTGTCAGCTGCCTCACTTGACGTCACACGCCCCGTGTCGGGCCGCCAGTCTGTCACACTTCGTATCCAGTACACAACTGCCGCCGAGTCGCTCGCCGGTCTGGCTGGCAATACGGTGGTCTACCACATTATTACTCTGCCGGCGCACATTGACTGCACGGGGTCTCAAATTACTGCTAGTGATAACTTCGATACTGCTTTTACCCCGGTCGTGACGGGCTCATACGGCTGTAGCTTCCGACTCCGCCCGTCTGGCTCTGGTGTCCACCGCATGCAGCTGGCCAACTTGTTTTTTGCATCGCACCACAGCGCACCTGTGCAGGTCGACATTCGTCTCGAGCAGCATCGCCCTGTGGTTACGTCGCTGGCCGCGGCACCCTGGGTAGCGGCTGCCCAGGCTGCGTACACACCTGCACCGCGGACGATCGCCCGCACGCTTGCCGTGACCTCGGCTCCGTTTGTGGGCGTGTTTGCAGCCCCTACATCCGTCACAGTCAACTCGGTTGCCCCTGTCGGTACGACGGGAAGCCAAGTCACTGTAACCGCGACGTTTGCCTTTACGAGCGGACAGCATGTGCTGGACGGATTCGCCGCTGGGCGCGCCTACTCGGTTCAACTCAACCCGCACTCGCCGTTGCTCGGCGCTGGCGCGGCGGCTTCGCTGACTGCCGTCACGCTCATCGCCTCGTCGCCGGCCACAAGCTGCCGTGCTGTCGCCTCTAGTACCACGTCGGTTGATCTGTCAACCTGTGTCGCCGCTTCGGTCACGTACCGCAGCTTTTCGTTGCGTACCGAGCTTGTTCTGCCCCACATCACGTTCCGCCTTCCGCTCACCCTCAATCTCTTGTATCGGGGGGATGTGATTGGCACCTTTTCTGCGCAGATGCCGCGCCTGCCGCTCCCTATTGCAACTGCTCTTGAGGACCCGAGCGCCAACCCGGCTGGTTTTCAATCGGCCACCGTTGCGCTCTTCGGCGCACCTGGCTTCGGGCTGTACTCCTCGCTCGCGGCAGGGGTGCGGGTCGAGATTGCGCTGCACCGTGCCCGCGATGACTCCGTCGCCACATTCAACGCGTGCCAGGCCGTGAAGCTGATGGGGCCAGGCGCGCCAGGCCCGTGCACATACTCATGCCAGCCTTATGCCTTCGCCCAAGATCCGTCGCGCGACCGCATTCTTTGCGCGCCGCCAGTTGTTGCACCTACTGGCGTTCCTCCTACGTGCTTTCCGACTGCTCCGTCTGCGATCCAAGCTCTTAAACTACGGTTTGAAAACTGCATTGTGTTTGACACTAACCCTGCGGAGCTTGCCGGTGCGAATGTGACTGTTTTTGGAGTCCCCTATATTGCAACCAACATGCTGACGTCAGTGCCGCTCTATCGGGGCGCCTTTACACTTCCGCGCTTGGCTACGATTGACACGACGATTCCTGCTGCAGAGATTATCTCAACGTCACCGCCTGCGTACCGCTTCACAATCCCGGCCGCGCTCTGTCCGGTGCTGTCTGGCTTCCGCGTATTGCCGACTGACACGCTGGCGATCGAAGTTGAGCAAAAAATTCAAGATTACTTTGGCCGCACGGCCATTGTGCGCAACGGGACGCACAAGGTCGCCCTCACGAGTGTCGACGGGTCTGTTGCCGACGCACTGCCTGCAACGGGTACGCGGAGTGTCTCCTACCAAGGTAGTACCTATCAGCCACTTCACATTATCGAAGTGTGCAACAGCACGAAGGACGGGTCGTTCACATGGTATGCAGGAGCAGCCCAGTCGGCCGGCGATGTCGTTGTCTCTCTCAGCAGCGGAGGCACGCTCGGTGGAGTCTTTGGGGGCGGGCAGAGGATGCTGTTCCGATCGGCTCTTCCTCAGGCGGCCCCGCATGCATTGACTGAATCAGCGACAATCACCTGGGAGACTCGGGACAATGCATTGATTCCTGTTCTTCACCTCGACCTTAGTTTTGGTGCGCTCAACACACTTGTTTTGCGCATTCTTTTCGACAATGATCGTTGTGTCTTTTCTCCCCTCGTTCTGGCCCGATTCGGGCCGGCGTGCTCTGTGCCCAGTGCGGTGTTGACTGTCACCGCCGAGAACTATGATTCAACGATAGTCGGAGCTGTTGAGCGGTCTGCCGTCCAAGTTCAGTTTGACGTTACGGGTGCTTTTTCTGCCTCTACAATCGATATTCCTGGATTTTACTGCAAAGCTGGCGCAGCTCTTGACCTCCGCGGCGAGGGATTGTATAGCTCAACCCTGCGAGCTGCCTCGGTAGCGACCCTTGCTCCTGTCACGATTCCTGGCCCCGCCGGAACTGTTACGATCCATGGCATTTTTACGGCGACATCAGCTCCGTCTCCTGCTGAAACCTCTCGAATCATCCACAAGGCTGCAACGACGGATGCCGCCGTGAGTCTTGTTCTTGCTGCACGGCTTATCGTGCCGTTTTCCCAAGGCGTGTGTCTGCGTGCGTCCATGTCGCTTCTACGCAGCTGCGCGTCGGTGACAATCGTCGAAGCTGATGGTTCTGGATCCTTAATGGACCTGTTTCAAGTCACGTTGATCAGCACGGTGACGACGTGCACGTTTAATGTCACTATGCCAATGACGCCGGCGCCTCGCCGTTTACTGGCTCCGTTTGAGCTCTTCCACATTCATATTTCAGGTGCGCAGCTGCCGCTTCCGACGTCGCTGCCTGAGAACCTCCAGAATTTGTTTACGTGGGTTGTAACTGGTCCAGCGTTTCCTCCCTTGGCTCAACCTCTAACGACGACGTGGTCACCCCCCCAGTACACGCAGGTGCTCAGTGACGCTACATTGTCGTCTCCCGATGGCCGGGCGACATCGCTTCGCCTGACAATGCAGGTTGGTGGCCGCCGCACATTTGACTTGACTAAGCCCATCACCATCCAAATCCGCTTCGGTGCGCCGGCCGGACTTGTGCCTGTCGTGAAGGTTGCCCAGGCGGCCTTTGCGTCCCCGGATGTGCCCTTGCCCATTAGCGGTGCCTCGGTTTCAGGGAGCTCCCCTGGCTCATTCAACTATAACAATGCTGCTGGGACTGCGGGAGTTGACATTGTGATCACAGTGCAGCTCAACAGCTCCGCCACAACGTCGTATACGTCGCCGAATGTTGCATTCAGGCTGGTCGCCACCGTCACAGACATTGTGTTTCCCCGCGCCGTGCTGCGTGACTGGATTGCTCAAGGCGCCGTACCCCTCGCTGCATGGCTGTGGCAAGACATATCGCCCCGTGAAATTTACACTGCGTCATTAACCGGGGCATTGCCCCCGATGTCGTCTCTTCCCCCCGTCACTATTGCTAGAGATGCCGCCGACACGGCTCCTAGCGTGCTCCAGCGTCGCGTTGCGCGTGCCTTTCCCCTCTCGAAGGCGTCTTCTACGGCTGTCGACGAGCTTGGGTCCGTTGGTGTCACAGGGCTCGGTCTCCGCGTTGGTCTGTCCTTCTCCTCTGCTGTACCTACACACATTGTCGCGGTCTTGCCCGACGAGTACTCGGTGCCCGCGACGTCCACCGCGACTCTCGTGGCTGCCACCCGCCAGCCGATGGCATGCGTGCAGTGTAGTCTAGCAACGCGCTCTTTGGTGTGCAGTGATGTTACGTTCGCGACACTGCGCGGCGACTCAGGCCGTAGCACGTGCGCCGATGACTTGGCTCTCACGCGGCAGTGCCTGCATTGCCAGCTCCCGCCAGGTATCTTGGCGACTGGTCAAGTTGCAACGGCATCGTTTGACGGCCTAACCCGCACAATTTCGGCTGTATCATACGCAGCAGGCCGTGCTGCGCTTACCATGTGGAGCTCTACCGCTGTTGGAACGGTTCAAGGATCTGCTTTGGCAGTCGCTGGGCAGCCGCTCGAGAAGAACCTCGATTTTGGTGCAAGCATCAATGTGGATGACTTGAACGTGGACGGCACCCCCCGTGCTGATTTGGCCACTGGCGGCAAGAAGATTATCTGCGCCTCCATGGAACCTGCGTCGCGGACGCTTGTGTCTGTCATGAGCGACGGCACGCTACTCGCAACTCGGCTGGCGCCCAAGGCTGGCGGCCTCCTTGGCTGGAGCGCTGAGGCTGTCGGCGGGGCGGGATCCGTCGTGCTCCTTGTCGGCGCCCGCGCCGCGGCTATGTCTGGCTCGGTGGGCCGCTGCTCGCTAGCCTTTTCACCCGACGGCCGAATCATCGCTGTCAACACCGATGACCAGGCGCTGACGATTGTTGAGCGTGTGCGTGATCAACTCATTATTGCGAGCAGCCATGACTTGGCAATCATCGGTCTCAACGCCACGTTCTCGATGACACCCGGAGTAGGGATGCCCGCCGATGCCGCGCCGTTGGTCTTTACGGGCTACAATACGGTCGATGCGGCGATCGTCGTGGGAGGCCGCACTGCTGCGTTCGTTTTCTCGCTCTCGCACGCTGCGGAGGCTGTGTATGTGCGTTCCGAGTCGATTTTTACATCTGCAGAAAACAGTACGTTCTTGTCCTCCGCTGTGCGCCGTGTCGATGCGATTTCTGCAGACGCTGCGTCCGAGTCCTTTGTCGCGTGCGGCCAAGACGTAGCATCTGCCGATGTGACACGCTGCCACGTTTTTTCTGTCGTGGGCCGTGCTCTGTCGACGGTGCGGGCATTTTCCTTCAAAGCGCCCTTTCCTGCGCGCGCGTCTAGCGCTTACATCTGTGAGCCGTCGCGTGTTAGCATCATGACTCCTGTGCTAGACGACCAATGTGTGTATGTCGCCGTCTCTAACGACGCGCAACCTGTGCTCCTGAACGCCAACGACGCGACTCAGCGCCAGCAGGCTGTGTATCGTGCACGCACCGCTGCCGCAGCGACGGAAAAACCGACACTGGTGATGGTTGTCGAGTCTGGCCCGCCGGTCGTGGACATGCGCCTCACAGGTTACCAGCACCAGCTGGTGCTGCTCTGTAGTGACGGCACAAACGCCTCTCAGATCCATATCCGCACGCGCATCGACAACGACGGCCGCGTCGGCTACAACACCGCCGCTATCAGTCGCCCGCCTGCTGTCGTCGCGCGTCCGACTCTTCTCTTTGATTCCGCAAAGACGGCTCTTTTCTATCTTGACAGCACCACCCATGCTTTGCGCTTTTTCGCGGCAAACCCCCGCATATACGATGCTGTCGCCACGGCTGCCTCTGGAGGGACTGGAATGAGCGTCACTTTCCGCTACGACTGGGAGCTTGAAGACCGGTTGAAAGTTCAGCTGCAAACTCCAAATGACTCCGCAGTTGATTGGACGGGCCCGAGCAGTGTCACGTCCCCCCAGCCGGGTGTGTTCACGCTTTCGACGCCGACCGTCTGGTCTGCAGTCGACCCAACGCGGGCCGTGCTTGCTGCGAACATCAACGTCCGTGCTCGCCCTCTCGCTGTCTGGGTGGGTATCAGCGGTACTGGCCGTGGGTGGCTGGGTGCCCATGTGCAGATGCCCGCTCCCATCGTGCCGCCTCAGAGTGTCGCGGTACTGCACGCTGTCCCTGAGTCGCGCGTGGCGGGAGAGACCGTCATGTGGCACTTCTCTTTCGGTGTCGTTCTCGACGCAGCCCCAACATCTGTGACACTTGCTCTATCGCTTTCAGGCGCCGCGGCAACCTCGGCTGGCTTTGAGGGCTCCGTCACGTTTGCTATGCTAAACCAGATGACGAACCAGCCCCTCAGTGCGGCATGTACTCCCACCGCTGGCAGCGGTGTCCGTCTCTTGTGCACTGTGAAGGTCAAATCTGGCGAGCCTCTCGCCTCAGGCACGTACCATCTATCACTCCCCTTGGTCAATGCCGGGCTTTCCAATGTGCTCGGCGCTTCAGACGCACCCGTTGTGACTGCTACGTTGACTCGCCCTGGTGCTTCGTCAGTCACGGCGTCTCTCACAGTGTTGGAGGCGTCTCCCGTGCTTCGCCCTCTGGGAGTTCTTGGCCGCGCATACTGCCCTGCTCTCGGCACCGGGCTTACAGTGAGTGACATCGGGCGTGCCCAGTTTGTTCATGAGCCGCATCGCACGTGCATCATTCTCGCCAATACTGTGATGCGCTGTGTTTTGCTCTTCGGGCTGCAAGCATTGCCGACACCCGGCGGTCGTATCGTCATGGACGCCATCAGTGGTCCCCTCGACACTGAAGGGGGCTTCTCGAACTGGGGGTCTGAAGACGGTCTCCCCATCTCTGTTGCTGTGTCGCCAAGCGCGCTTTTTGTGGCGCGCCAGCGTGCTGCCGGCGCGACGCGGCCTGTTCCGCTTGACTCTAGTTACGCTGACGCAGACGTCGATGGCGTGCCTCGCACCGCCCTCATGTGGGATCTCAAGACGGTGTACATTGCAGTGCCGAACCGCACCCCGGGGACCTCGACCGTTATCGGCCTTGCTGCGGACGCCCGTGTGCTGTTTATGCGCCGTACCACCACAGTGGCTGCGCGCAGTGTCGCCGGCATTGACACGCTGCTGCGAACATCGTATGCTGTCACCCAAGAAACTATTGAGGGTTCGGCGTTTACGCTTGCAACGGCCGAGACAGGGACTGATGTCACTTGCCTGCTCGATTGGCTCCCGCCTCTGGGTGCGCTCGCCCCAGGGAGCGGTGGCCGGGCGTCTGCTCACCCAGGTGTTCTCGTTGCGGTCTTCAAGTCTGGCTACGTGCGACTCTGCGCCCTTCCAACAGACTCGGTTGATCTCTCCGCCAGCCGGTCGGAACTTGTCTGTGACAATCCGCTGCGGCTCGCGAGCCATCCAATCGCTGCTGCCATTGTTGACGCGGGCAGCGGTCTTCTTTATGCAGTCTCTGTGGCCGGGCAAGTGATTTCTTCTCGTCTTTCGATGCGTGCAGGCGCTCTTGCCAACGTTCAGCTCACTGGCATCCGCGCTGAAACTCACATCCGCAATGATTGCGTGCCAGCGGCACTTGCTCTCCACCCTGCGCACACTGTTCTTGCAGTCGGCTGTCAGAGTGGGCTCGTTTTGACGTTTGTCGTTGCTCCGTTGACGGATACTGCCAATGCTGGCCGCCTCTTCGTGGCAGAGGACGAACTGAGCGGTGATGCGTTTGAGCAACGCGCAGTCACCCCTGTTGTCGCTGGAGATGCTGGCTTCAGTATTGCCTCGCTGAGCTACTCACTCCTTGGTACGCACTTAATCGCCACTCCGCGCTCGCTCGGCACGGCACCAGAGCTCCGTGTATGGGAGGTTCCGCTGCGGGCGCGCGCCGAGGGCGTGTCGATTCTGCCGGCCACTTCAGGCGCGAGCGGAACGTGGGTGATGACGGCCAGTGTTCCGCCGCTTTCAATTATTGACACTTTTGTGTGCATGATTGCATTTCCTTACGGGACGACGTTTGCAGCCTCGGAGAAGAACATTGCTGTATCTCTGAGCGATGGCACCGAGGTGTCTGTGGTCACGACAGACTTTGCGGACGCCTCTGCCTACTTTCGTGTCGGATCTGCTGCCCTCAACAATGCTGTTTCGTGGACTATCACCGTATCTGGCGTCATCAACGGAGCTGCCTCGATGCGCACCGATCCTGAGGCGCGCTTGACGTGCGGCAAACGCCGCGCGCAAGACTGGCCGCTATCGGAGCGTTGGTGGAGCATCACACCCCCTGTTTGGCCCGGTGTGGCGGCTCCCCAGCCTGCGCCCGAAATGTCTCTGCCCGCGCTCTGGCCCTCGGTCGGTCTAATGTTTTCGACGACCGATGCTCGGTGGTCGCACACAGTGGTTGCGTTTGAGCTCCTCGACTGTTCGAATGGCGATGCCACCACGCCCCACGCCTCTTACGCTGTCGACTCTCTCATTCAGCTTTGCCTCCGCATCGAGGCGCCCCTCGAGGAGCTGTCGCTCCACCTGGCGCTCCTCCGCGCAGACGCAGCATCGACTGACGCCGTCTACTGCTCGTTCGACAACAGCGCCGCCGAGCGCTCTTTTCAATTTGCGCCGCAGTCGCTCTTGAGTGACCCTTTCACTGTCACATGCATCGAATCGACGTCCCTCACGGGCAATGACCGGTATGTGCTCCAGGTCTCGAACAAGCGCAGCTCAGCTCCGGCCGTCACGCTGCCGCCTTTTGCTATCTCCCCGGTTGCGACCGTCACTATTCGTGTCGTACAGGGCGCCTCGACAACGAAGAACCCAGGCACTGTCCCTGCTGGTGTACCCTTTTTCATCGACATGCATTGGAGTGCGCGCCCTGGGGTGGATGTGCCTCTGAAGATTGCCGCGACACTTGAGCAGTCGTGCAGTGTCAACGGCGCTCTTCCTGGCGTCTCTGTGACTCGGACCGTACGGCCGTCTGAACTCGCTCCGTACGACTCTACCGTCATGGTCGCAGAGGTTGTCTGCCCGCGTGTCTCGTCGCTGGGCGCGGGATTCACCGTTTCGCCCGCCGCTCCGGGCGTTGTGTTTGTAACGCAAGAGTCAACGGGGCGCCCTATTGTCGGCACGCTTTTTGCACAGGGTGGCTCGACTGAGCCGTTTGTGTTTGAAACCGGCTCCGAGTACTCGTTTGCGCTGACACTGAGCCCCGCTGCGTCGCAGAGTCTCTCTCTCACTGTCGCGATCGCGCGGAACCAGGTTCGTATGGATTCGCTACCTTGCATGTTCGTACCCTCGAACCTGACAGTCCTCTACAACGTGCCTCTCCGCACGACTTCCCTACTGCGTGTTGAGTGCCTGCGCCCTGTTCCTCGGAGCGAAAACATTGCTGTTGAGATTTCCTCCAACGACGAGACTGCTTACGAAATTGTGGCCGATAACGTGCTCACGTCCTACGTGAAGGTGGAATCCCTTGTGGCTCCTTACAGTGCTGCCGCCATACCCGTTATCACTCCGTTTCGGTTCACTGTCCGCCTTGCGGCTGGTGTGACCGAGACCCGCGGCCTCCACCAGGCCACGACGATTGCCTACAGCTCTAGTTTTGGCCCGCGTGACCTGCTGGCCGACTGCGCTTTTGCTGCAGCGCGTGAAGAGCTTGTGGAGGCAAGCAGCTCCCATATTGCGTTTGCAGCCCTGCTGGCGACGGGCGCTCTCTCGCGCTCCCGCTCTGTGACGTACCCTGCTGGTTCCGAGGAACTAACTGTGTTTGCGATGTGTGACACGGCGACGCTTGGCTCGTGGGTGAAACTGCGCTACACGGTTGTAAGCGGGACGCCGCTGCGTGAAACAGTCATCAACGCTGGCGCGCTGCCTGTGGCAGTTGTGGAGAAGCTTGGTTGGCGTGAGGCTGTCTTGCCTGCCAAGAAATTTGACCATACTATCGGTGATGCTCCCTTCGCAAATCTCCCGCTGCATGTTTTGCTCGAGTATGCGACCCAAAGGCAGCTACCAACGCCTGCGCTGGCGTTTGTGCGTGTCGACAATGCAGACTGCACCGTTACCCCGAGTCTGCCGTTTGCAGGCTCGCTGGCCGAGCCAGGGTGGCTGGAAGTCTCGCTCCCGACGAGCGAAACGGCTGGGTCCTTTGAGGTGAGTCTGACGTGCGCCAAGCCGCGGTCCAACGTGACGCTCTCGGCGAAGCTACCGACGGCCTCTGGGGCGTCGTTAGCAGCGACAAGCAATTCATTCCATGTCTTTGGCGCTCTTTCCGTGGCGCTCTTTTCGAGCATCAACGATGCTCTACCGCTCGTGGACACCGCTACCGAACCGATTAATATTCCTGTTGGCGAGACAATCCGCTTCATGGTGGAGACGCGTCCCAAGACGGCAGGTGCGGAACTTTACGCGCGGTTTGCCTCGCGTAGCGGACTGTGCACGTTTGACGGGGGCGCGTCTTGCATCACTTCCATCGACGGCGCATGCATTCTCCGGGCAATCTGTGCCACGCCGGCCCAGTTTCCTCCAACCTTGATTATATCAAGCGTTCGTGATTTTGCCTTTGCAGATTTTACGACTGCGCCACTGCAGCCGCTTGGACGTCTCAACGTCGCCAATGTTGACCTGGCGAGTGTAAATAATCCGTACATGATCGCTGGGCAATACTATCGCCTGAACGTGTCGTTTATTCCTCCCCCGCAAGAGGCTCAGATGGTCACTGTTTCGCAGCTCACCACCGGCGCTGATTGCGTCTTCACCGCGACGGGTGACCTTGCCCGCCTCGAGCGGAGCGTCGTTTGGCGCCACGAGAGCACGACCAACCAGCTTGTACTCGGTGTCGTCTGCCGCCGTGCGCATGTGGCGGGTTCGATTATCCGCCTCGAGTCGAGTGCGTATCTCGCCTTTAACTACGGGCCCATCAAGACGTTGGGACAGATGACATTCGAGTACCGGGTTCCTGCCAAGATTGTCGGTGACCACGCCGACGTCACGGACCTCGTGGCCCGGGCGGCTTTGTCCCCGAGCTCTGGCGCCGGCGTTGCACCTCTTGTAAAGCCGTACTTTTTGCGCGCGCCTGCCCTTAACGCGACAATCTTCCGCCTGCGCATGCACCCGGCTGTCGTGACTATGACGCTCACGCGCCTTCAATTCGATGATCCGTCTTCGGGGTGCGTTTTTTCCGACATGGCATCAAACGGCACGCTGAGTGTGATTGGCTCCACGACTCAACTCATCTCTGTACTCGGAGAAACCGTCAAGGAATTTTACGCGTCGTGTGCCATTCCCCGGGCCGCTCCGATTGGCATCGTTGCTCAGGTCGTGTCTGGCCATCCCTACGTCCCTGCCATCACGCTTCCACTACCGGTGCGCGGCACCGTGTACATGACGACAGACACCATTGCGGCGACCACGACGATTCCGCCACTCTCTGGCATCGCCGTGTCGACCCGCCCGTGGGCGTTTGAGATTCAGCTGCAGCCTGTGCCAGTGGAGACGGTCGAGCTGACCTTTGCTGTTGTCCTAGACTCGAACCGCTCAGCCACGATTTCCTCTTGCGCCTTCTTTCCCGTGTCGGAGTACCGCGTAAACATGAACTTGACGACGTCGAACAAGTTGTTGTACAACCCCACGATGCTATCCCTGCCTGTCGTGGTTCGCTGCGAGAGTATGACGCAAAACGATGTCGTCTTGACAATCCAGAACGATCGTGACAAGCTGTACGACGACTTCTCGTCTGCGCCGCTCCGTGTCCGAGGCGGGCTGTGGACCGAGGATGCTGTGCTACCTCGCTACACAGAGTACCCTGGCGCAGCGTCAATCTACGCCCGGGTCGCTGTTCGCCTGCGCCACGCTGTGCGCATCCGCGTGTCACCGGTTCTCAGTACTCAATCGAGCGTTGATGTGACCAGCTCCCACGCCGAGTGCACGTTCGCGTCAACGGGCGCTGACCTCGCGTCTTTTGTGCCGACCCTGACGGTGCCGATTGCAGCCAATGCGGACAGTGTCTCGATTGAGATGTACTGCAGCGCTCTACTTACAGATGTGACAGTGACTGCAAAGCCCACCAACGCCGGCAGCTACTTGGGTGAGCACACGACGGGCAAGTTCAACGTCCGTAATCGTTACAAGCTCACTGGCGTTCCTGTTTCTCTCCATGTTCAAGAGGCAGTGGCCATCAATGTCGAATTTCTGCCCACTGACGCGGTCGCCGGCCCTGGTCAGACAACAATGGCGCTTCTCTCGACCGACTCGTCCTACGCCAACTGTTCTGTGGCCCGTCGCTCCAGCGCTACCCCGCCTGCGGAATATGCATGGACAGCCATGGCCTCTGGCGTTGGTCTTCGAGTGGCAGTCACCGCTGCCACGTCGGCGTCTCTGTGGCTGCGCTGCATGCGCCACACCATCGACAGCGCCGGGACTCGTGCCGACGGGGCCGTCGATCCAAGGCTCCGCGTCACGTACATCTCTGGCACAGTGTTTCTGTCCTACGAGCACCCGACGGCTATTTCCGTTGTCTATGCCGACTGCCACGAGCGCCCAGCGCTGCCTCACGGTGTGGTCCGCTACGAGGACAATGGCTACGGCAACACGGCGTACTTGGCCGTGGCCACGAGCTCGTGTGGGACTGGCTACAACTTGACGACCGCCAACGGCGCTGCGCGCGCGTGCCCTGCAGAAACGGCGTTCCCGCAGTGTGTTCACTCAGTCACGTGCGGATCGGCTGGCTGGTCGAGCCCGGCTCCTGCGTGCACGCTGCTGAACTGCCGCGCGCCCCCCGTTGCCGATCCTGCTTCTGGCACTGGGCCCATCGCCGAGGCCGCCGGTGTCGACGGCGCTGCGACGACGTTTAATGCTATCTTTAGCTACGATTGCCGCGACGGCTTTGAGCTGGCCGCAGCCAGCGCGACGATCCGCTGCACAGAAAATGGCGTGTGGTCAAGCCCGACAGCGCCCGCGTGCAAACCCATCTCCTGCGCTGTGCTCCAGGCAGGCATCAACACGGGCGAGGCCGTCTACTCGGCGGAGCCGTACGGCGAGCGTCGCTTTAACTCAGTGGCGTCGTTTGAGTGTGTTGAGGGCCACGCGCTTGCCCAGGGTGAGTTGCGCCGGACATGCCAGAGTGACGGAACGTGGTCCGGAGCTGCGCCTGTGTGCCGCTCGAACTCATGTTTAAATCTTGTCCCCGACGGCCGTACTGTGCGCAACATCCGCTTCACGCGCTCTGGCGTCGTCGCACAGCCTTCGCCCGCGACGCAGACGTACCTTGTCGACACTATCGCCGAGTACATGTGCGCAGAGGGCCATGTGTGGGCGGATCCGACGCTGGGAACAACGCGCAAATGCGTCCTCGGTGAAGGCTGGATCCCGGCCGCGCCGCCGCGCTGCGTTCCGCGCGAGTGTCCAGAGCTCCAGCCGATCTTTTACGGGTCGTTTGTGCAGACGCCTTTGGAGCTCACAAACAAGTACGGCGCCACAGCAAGCTACTCGTGTGAGTATGGCGCAAACTTGACACCCCGCGAGGCCAATATCACGTGCACGGCCGCCGGAACGTGGTCTGCTGCACCGCGCACGTGCCAGGCTCACTATTGCGGAGCGCCCGTCTCTATTCCGTCGGGACAGTTTTTGAACTATACCAACGGCGAGCACGGCGCGTTTCACAACCTCTCTGTCGTTGAATATCGCTGTGACATGGGCTTCAATTTGGCCTATGACGGCATGAGCGGCACGCCCGCGCTTGCGACCGTCGTCACTGGCTCGGGTGCGTCGATCGAGGTCGGCCGCCGCGAGTGTACGCCGCACGGTTGGATTCCTGTGTCGCTGCCAACATGCAGCGTGAACCGGTGTCCCCTGCTTGCGCTCCCGCGCGACGCCCGCGAGATTATCTACTCTGACCTTGACGCCCTCGGTGCGGGTCCAGCGTACAGCTCGCGAGCGACCTACGTCTGCCTTCCAGGCTACGAGACTCGCTCTGCCGACGCAGACATCAAAGTCCCGTCGACTCGCAACTGCGGAACGAGGGCTCAAGGATGGTTGCCGGATGTTGCTCCGGAATGCCGCCCTGTTGACTGCGGCCCTCCTTCAGGCACGACGGCCCACGGCTTGCCTCCGACCTTTGACTGGAACCCTGCGCTGACGGTGGGTCCCACGCGTTTCAAGGCGATAGTCACGCACCGTTGCGAGCCTGGTTTTATGTTTTCAGGCGGCGCCGCAGTCTTTTACCGGACCTGCGGGCCAGAGGCACAGTGGGAGCCGGCAGCGCCAACGTGCGTTGACATTAACGAATGTGACGCGACTCTCAACGGCGGTAAGCACTTTGTCAACTGCACCGCGCTCCATGGCGCCAAGTCTCGCTGTATCAATACTGTCGGAAGCTTTGTCTGCGTGCCGCTCGTGACCCTGGAACCCTTCTTGCCGTCTGTTGCCCCCGGCGTCGCTGCGTCTCACGTGATCTTCAAGGAGGCGACGCGCGAGCTTATCCCGTCATCCACCGCGGGCGGCCAGCGCATCCAGTTTGCTGTCCGGAGCGGTGCCGGCGTGGTCGCGCCGTATTTTACGCGTGTGCGCTACCTCAACCCTGACAAGGCGCTTTACGAAGACGCGTCGTTGCTGACGTACGAATGCCGCAGTCTGAGCGTCAACCGTGGCTCTAATGCCGCTCGCGCCTCTCTTGGATTTGACTTTTTTGTTGTCGAGTGCACCCTCGACGCGGGCCAGGGCGCGGATCTGTATCTCAGCGTGCAATATTGCACGGCGGGAGTCGGCGGCATCGGGGCGCCCGATTGCACGCGCTGGAACTGGGAGTGGACGGGAACGCAGGCAACTACAGATCTCGCGCAGGTGGGCGACAATTCCGGCGTCCGCGTGAGCTACCCTATGCACGCCTTTGTGCCGTCAACTCTGCATGCCATCACGGCCGCTGGTCTGACCCAGATGACCAACGACTATGTCAGCAACTCGCCGCTCGGCGAAGACCTCGCGATGCGTGTCGACAATCTTTTTTTCAACCGCACGGCACTCGTTGAGGTGACATACGGATTTGGTCCTCCTAAAGACAACTACCCGCACATTTGCGTGTTTGACCGTGAGCTCGCTGGTGCGTCTGGCAACGGCTTTGACACTGTCGTGTGCCACTCTGAAGACAATGTCAACAAGCTTGGTCTCCACTTTCGTCTGTGTGTGGCACGCCGCTGCGCCTATTCGACCGACCAGTACTCGTATCCGCAGGTGCCGACGGTTGACAGCGTCTATGGCTGCGCGTCCAATAACTACCTCACGGGCAGCACCAGTGAATGCCCGACGACGGGAGGCAACATCCGTCTGTCGGTAACCGGAACTGGTTTTCTCGAGCCGCTCACCGTTCTCGTCAGCGGCCGCCAGTGCGGCTCGCTTGAGCGCGCAAACTCGACGTACTTTACGTGCACGCTTCCCGCCAATGCCGGCGTTGCTCTTTCAATCACCGTCAAGGCCGGCTCTCAGCGTGTTGAGGCGCGCGATAAGCTGAGCTATGCTGCCCCCACTATCGTCGCCATTGCTGGGTGCGAGGCTGTCTCCTCAACGTCGATCCGCGAGTGCAGCCGGTACGGTGGCAATCGCATCCAGCTCGAGGGCCGCAATTTCGGCGCGTCGGGTGCGACGATCCAGATTGGTGGCACGGCGTGCATGAACGTGACGCACGACGCTTTCACTCCTCATGGGCGGCTTCTTTGCACCACTCCTGAAGGCACAACGAGTGACCGTCCTGTGACGCTTCTTCAGCGGTACGGTGTCGTGTCGCAACAGTCGATTCTTCTCTCTTATGTGCAGTGCCCACCGGGCATGCGCTCGAATGATGTGACGTGCTTGCCGTGCTCTCGCGGTGAGTTTAACGATATTTGGTCTCAGACCCAGTGCCGCCCTTGCTCACCTGGCTTGTTCAGCGGCTATGAGGGCGCCACGCAGTGCCAAGCCTGCCCGGAAGGTACATTTTCCTCTCAAGGCTCGTCTGAGTGCCAGAAGTGCCCGCGTGGTACCTTTTCACAGGGGCGTGCTGGCGACTGCACCCAGTGTCCGCCCGGTACGTTTGCAGAGAATGAAGGTAGCGGTATGTGCAAAGCATGTCCTCTTGGCGCGGAAAGCACCGAGGACTTTACGTACTGTCGCTGTAAGATTGGTTCGTACAGCGATGCCAGTGGTGTGTGTGTCGAGTGTATGCCCGGTGGTGACTGCTCTGCGGCTGGTACCAGCATTTTCAACATCAAATCTCTTCCTTCGTACACGCCTTCTGTGATTCGGACCGAGCTCGAAAAGGTCGGCCGGGTTCGTGCCGCGCTCCCGGCAGCCAAGTCCGACGACGAGGCCCGGCGGGCGGCCCGAGCCGCGCTGACAAAGTATCTCTACGACGGAAGTATGGTGATGCGACCGCTCCCACGCGCACGCATCGAAATCGCGAGTATTGTGTTTATGGATGTTTTCCCTGGCGATAACGTATCTACCACGCCTACACTTGCTGCAGCTCGCCGGGAGTGGTTTGCGACCGCGGCTGTCGCCTCTTTGAACTTGCATGCCGTTGTTGACCTTGACATCTATCCATCCACTTCATACGACGACACGGAGCCTGTTGCGTCGCTCGAAGAGCGGGTCCGCGAGGTGCTCCGGCTCTCACTCGAGCGTCAGCTCATTGGCAGCCCTGGAAACACCACGAACGGGAGTCGCGTTGCGCTGCTCAAAGCAGATCGCTCACCGATTTACTCGTTCGAGCTCTGCATTAACAGCGCGTGTGCGGGCCAGAACCAGTGCTACGAAGGCCACACTGGCAATATGTGCACAATTTGTGAGCCTGGATACGGTAAGACGTCACCGTTTGTGTGCGCAAAGTGCAACCCGCCCGCGCTGCGCACTTTCGTTCTCATCGCGTCTATCATTGCCGCCATTGTTGTGTGCTCTATTCTCGTGTGGAAGCAGATTGTTGACGGTAAGCAGTCGATGAATGAGCTTCCGGCGCCCGCAGTGCCGCTCCTTTTCAAGATTGCCGCCTCGGGTCTCCAAGTCATGGCAATTGCGGCCCGCTACGATCTCCGCTGGCCTGGCTTCCTTGGCGATGTCTTTAACGGCGCTGAAACGGCCGGTGGCGTTGGCACAGCGTTCCTTTCTCTCGACTGCTTTGTAAGCGACACCCCCGTGATCCGGCCATTTTGGGTCACGACAATTTGCATCACATTTCTTCCTCTTGTTGGCATTCTACTTCCTGCATTCGTCTTCTACCCGCTATACTTGCGCAAGCGCAGAATTTATCGCGCCGCCCTTGTCGCCGAGGTCGTCGAAGAGCGTGCCCTCACTGCCGAGGTTATCCGCGAGCTCAAAACGTACGAAAAGGCTCAGCGGGCAGTCGCATTGCGCCTGATCAAGGAGACTGCAAAGGCCGCTCAAGACGGCCTGGTTTGGGAAGGTGTCGACGACACAGTTGGCATTGCTCCGCCGGCGGCCGCAGACACACTCTCGTCAACACCAGCCCCTGAAACTGCCGCTCCGCCAGCTTCAGCTGCTCCGGCTGCAGGCAATGTAGCGAGCGCTGGCGCACTCCGTCGGAAGCGCGTGGTTGCTTACAAGCGCCGTCAGCAGCCGCTGGCTCCTCCCGTGCCTCCTCCGCAGCTCGGCGAAGACACAGCTGGCTCAAGTGCTGACAGTAGTAGCCCTGCTATGACGCCGTTGACGCAACCAGCTGTTCCACTTGTCCGGCGGCTTTCTTCCCATGTGTTTACCTCTCTGCGTGCAGAATCTTCTGGCGATGCTGAGGGACACCGCGGATTGCCAGAGCTTCCCCGGCAGCTGTCGAAGCGTACTTCCATCAACTCCCGCGGCCTGGGCTCACCCGTGCTCTCGGCTGCAGGCGCCTCGCCTTTCATGACCGCTGTAGACGTCAACGGCTCGCCAGTAGTGCGCAATTGGAAGCGCGGATCTTTGAACTTGGCCAACTTTGCGCTCGATCTCGACCCCGTGTCGCGCGTGCGGTCCATGAGCGTTGCTGGCAGTGCTTCAATTGCAGGTCCAGACTCGCGCCGTGCCAGTGGTGTTTTTTCGCACGGCGATGAAGACGTTTGGCGCAGTGAGCGCGGTGGTGCGGCGCTGGGTCCCGGCGGCGGTGCTCAAGACAGCGGTAGCAGGAGCATCAGCGGTGCTGCGGCGGCGTATCCTACACTTTCCCGTGTTTTTAGCGCTGCATCTCCTCATGTCGTTGCATTTGAGACATCCACGGCTGATGTGTACGCCGACGAGCAGCGCGCTGAGCTCGAGCGGGCCTTGTCTCTGCCAGCGTCCGCCGACCCGGCAGTCTGCGCCTCCCGTCCTGGTGTGTCACCTCTGATTGTAAATGCGTCTGTTGACTCGGCCGACCAGACGTTGTCGCTGACTCCGACTGCGACGACGGATATCTCCAACACCACGACAGAAGACAGCACAACACGCTCCACCTCTGTGTCGCGGACTAGCACCAGCGCCGAGCAAAGCGGTGAACAGCTCAATACGGATGACAATGGTGTAGCGATTGACCTGCGTGATTTTGAGTCCAACAGTCGCTCCTCGGGCCGCAACTCGCTGATTGCCGATGACTATCTTCATGCGCTGCGTGACCACTGTGCCGACGGAGTCTTCTCAGAGGCTTGGCTCGCCGCCCACGAGTTTGGTGGCAAACGGGATGCAGACGGTGCCCGCAAGGCCGGTGTAAACGACAGCATGACGCGCGACGCGTGGAAGACTCTCGTCGCAGAGTACGCGCTCCCTGGCGGCGGTTTTGACGATGCGCGTATCAAGCGCGATGCGGCAGGGCGCCTCGCGCACGCACGCACGCCGTATGAGATTGCCATCATTGTTCAGTCGGCAGATGACATGGAGAATGTGTCTCTGGCTCTTCTAGAAACTGACGATGTAATGTATGACGCCGAGGTGCTTCGCGAGCGCGTTGTACGCCGTGAGCGCACGGTCCAGCGCGCGCGCGCGCAGCGGCAGCTTGACTGGTACAAAGACACGTACGGAAGCAGCACCGGCAAGGCGATGTTTGAGGCCGCGCAAAAACAGCGCCTCCAAGCCTCCAAACCTCGTGTCACACAGAGTGAAATGAACAAGCGCGTTTACGCGGCAGAGCATGCCCTCAAGCACGCCGCTGCAGAGTTCATTGGCTACGTCATTACATCGATCAACGTCATCATGTTTATGATTCACCCCAACATCACCAAGCAGTTTTTCATGGTTCTCTCGTGCAAATCCATCGGCGGTGTCGCTGACCCGGGCGCCAGCTTCATGTTGGGTGACCTCTCAGAGCCGTGTCACTCGGACGAGCACATCCTGTTTATTCTGCTTCTCGGCATCCCAATGTTCCTGTTCTGGGTTGTTGGCATCCCGTTTTTCGCGTGGATTATTCTATATCGCAACCGCTCGTTGATCCAGGCCCCGGTCGCTGGCACATCTGCCGTCACGCGGGCCCGGAAAAAGATTTTTGAATCTCAGATGGCGTTCTTGTACCGCGGCTACAAGCCGACGCGGTACTACTGGTTCTTGGTCGAAATGGCCCGCAAGGTAGCGCTTGTGGCAATCTCTGTCTTTTTTCCTGGCGCTCTGTACACACAGCTCTTGCTCGCCTCTATGCTGATGTTTGTCTCCATTCTGGCCCAGATCTTTGCGCAGCCGTTTGAGAACCGGATCCCCGGTGCGGTTGAGTTTCTCTCGCTCGGAACATCATTCATGATCTTCTTCCTGGCCAACTTCCTCTTTGTCGACACGATGAATGACGACGCCAAGGTCGTCGCCACGGTTCTGATTTGCATTCTTGTCATCTTCTTCTTTGCCGTCGTCGTTGCGGCTCTGATTGTGCTGATGCGCGAGGAGGCGAGCCTGGGTCCGCTGCGCCAGCTTCTCCGCGAAGCCTACGTGCTCGGCCACGACGTGACCCAGGTTGTGCGCAAGTGGCGGATCGACCAAATGCGCCTCCCCGGCGGCAAGCTGGCCACTGCTGCCTTAAGGGCGGGCGGCGGCGAGATTGCCGCAGGCGCTCGCCGTGCTCGCGTCGCAGATGATCACGACACCCGCGCAAGCACACGCCGCGGCCACGATGAGGTTCTCACCCTTGCCAAGCCAGTCGTCACCAAGTGGGAAGGGACCGTCGCTGCTGTCCAAGACGACGTTCACGCTAAGAGCGACGTCCTCCGCGTCGTTGGCGAATCCACCACGCCCGGTATGGTTGCGCAAGACTCCGCTGCAGCCAAGCCGCATGATGTCGCGACCGTCAACCTCGACGACGGCGACGATGACGACACTGACACCCAAGCAGCTCATTATCGATACGTGCACTAAAACGCTCGTGGTGCGGAATGGCGCCCGTCCGGCTTCACGACTCTGATGTCAAGGTCCTGTGAGAACTTGAAACTCTTGATTGTGTTGTTTTTTTGTCTGCCCCCAATGCGTGCGCATGGGAGCTTTTTTTGCGTGTCGCAACGGCCTTCTTCGGAAAAGTACTTTGAGTACTCCCGAGCGCCACAGACGCTATGTCCCAACATTACATTTCATTTGCGTTACTTTCTGTTTTTATTGAAACAATACACTTGCTTAACTCGTGC
>Ga0256887_1000022_pt1 | contig 21146 bp, 20 predicted proteins | sample MC6MC0495MT_FD_186345 | JGI IMG/M metagenome (GOLD analysis project Ga0256887, IMG submission 186345) | Metatranscriptome of enriched soil aggregate microbial communities from Iowa State University, Ames, United States - MC6-MC0495-MT... | ecosystem: Environmental > Terrestrial > Soil >...
CCGCGACCTCGGCTTCGGGGCGCTTCTTGCCCTGGCGCGCATCGGTGGGCCGATGCTGTCCGTGCAGGGCATAGCGCGCGCGGGCATGGGACGCCTGCGCGGGCGACCAGGCCTGCCAGCCGGTGCGGCCCGGCGTGGCGTCCTCGAGCGAGATGCAGTCGACCGGGCAGACCGGGATGCAGAGTTCGCAGCCCGTGCAGTGCGCGTCGATCACGGTGTGCATGCGCTTGTTGATGCCGAGGATGGCGTCGGTCGGGCAGGCGTCGAGGCACAGCGTGCAGCCGATGCACCAGGCCTCGTCGATCACCGCCAGCCTGCGCGGGCCCTCGGTGCCGAAGGCCGGATCGAGCGGCTGCACGGGGCGGCCGGTGAGTTGCGCGAGCCGCTCGACGCCTTCGGCGCCGCCGGGCGGGCACTGGTTGATCTCGGCCTCGGCGCTGGCCACGGCCTGCGCATAGCCCTCGCAGTCCGGGTAGCCGCAACGGGTGCACTGCGTCTGGGGCAGTGCGTCGTGGATGCGTGCGGCCAGTCCGTTCACGGGAGGGAGAGGGCGCTCAGCGGGCCGCGGCGGCCGTCTTGCGTGCCGGGGCCTTCTTCGGGGCGGTCGCGCGCTTCGCGGCCGGTGCCGCCTTCTTGGCCGCAGCCGCCTTCTTGACGGGCGCGGTGGCGGTGGTGGCCGCCGGCTTGCGGCCGGGCTTGACCTGGTCTTCCGCCGCCAGGCTCTCGCGCGCGCCGGCGCGGCTTTGCGGCTGGTCGTTCGCGGCGATGAACTTCTGCATCTTCGGGTAGACCAGTTCGCGCCAGCGGCGGCCACTGAAGATGCCGTAGTGGCCGGCGCCCTTGACCTCGTAGTGCTCGCGCTTCGCATTGGCGATGCCCGTGCACAGCTCGTGCGCGGCCTCGGTCTGGCCCGAGCCCGAGATGTCGTCGAGCTCGCCCTCGACCGTGAGCAGCGCGGTGGCGCGGATGTCCTGCGGCCGCACGCGCTCGACCTCGCCGGTCGGGCTCTTCACGTCCCAGGTGCCGTTGACTAGGTCGAATTCCTGGAACACGGTGCGGATCGTCTCGAGGTAGTAATCGGCGTCCATGTCGAGCACGGCGTTGTACTCGTCGTAGAACTTGCGGTGCGCCTCGGCGCTCGCGTCGTCGCCCTTGATCAGGTCCTTGAAGTAGTCGTAGTGGCTGCTCGCGTGGCGGTCGGGGTTCATCGCGACGAAGCCCGTGTGCTGCAGGAAGCCCGGGTAGACGCGCCGGCCCGCGCCCGGGAAGCCCTGGGGCACGCGGTAGATCACGTTGTTCTCGAACCACTCGAAGCTCTTGTTCATCGCGAGGTTGTTGACCGCCGTGGGCGACTTGCGCGCGTCGATCGGGCCGCCCATCATCGTCATGGTGAGCGGCAGCGCCTCGCCGCGGCTGGCCATCAGCGACACGGCGGCCAGCACCGGCACCGTGGGCTGGCACACGCTGACCACGTGGCAGTTGCCGTACTCGGCCTGCAGGCGGCGGATGAACTCCTGCACGTAGTTGATGTAGTCGTCGAGGTGGAACTCGCCGTCCGACAGCGGCACCAGGCGCGCGTTCTTCCAGTCGGTGATGTAGACCTTGTGGTCCTGCAAAAGGGTGCGTACGGTGTCGCGCAGCAGGGTGGCGTAGTGGCCCGACAGCGGCGCCACCACCAGCACCACGGGCTGGCTCTTGAGCGTCTTGAGGATGTGCGGCTCGTCGGTGAAGCGCTTGAAGCGCCGCAGCTGGCAGAACGGCTTTTCCAGCTCGATCACTTCCTGGATCACGACGTCGTCGCCGTCGACCTTGACCGACTTGATGTTGAACTCGGGCTTCTCGTAGTCCTTGCCGAGACGGTAGAGCAGGTCGTAGCTCGCCGCCATGCGCTGAGCTCCGGGCAGCTGGCTCCAGACGGCGCCGGGGCTGTAGAGCTTGGAGGCGGCCTGGGCGAAGTCCGCGAACGGTTCCATGAGGGAACGCTGGGCTTCGTAGAGTTGGTAGAGCATCGCTGTGTCGAGTTGGAATGTTGCGGTGCAATATATCAGCGCATTTCGACACGCGCAGGGGGCCTAACCCTAGGCCCGGGAAGGCCCTCGGAGATGGCCGCGGGCTTGCGTGAACAAGTTGTGTCGCGGAGGTGACTCGAGCGAGTCACCTCCGCGACGCGGACCGTCAGACGACCTTGGCGATCGACGCGCAGACGTGGTCGATGTTCTTGCTGTTGAGCGCGGCCACGCACATGCGGCCGGTGTCGGTGCCGTAGACGCCGAACTCGTTGCGCAGGCGCACCATCTGGTCCTTGGTCAGGCCCGAGTAGCTGAACATGCCGATCTGGGTGGTGATGAAGCTCATGTCTTCCTTCACGCCGGCGGCCTTGAGGCCGTCGACCAGCTTCTGGCGCATGGCCTTGATGCGCACGCGCATCTCGCCCAGTTCCTTCTCCCACAGGGCGCGCAGCTCGGGGTTGCCGAGCACCGCGGCCACCACGGCGCCGCCGTGCGTGGGCGGGTTGCTGTAATTGGTGCGGATGGCGATCTTCAGCTGCGACAGCACGCGCGCGGCTTCTTCCTTGTTCTCGCACAGCACCGAGAGGGCGCCCACGCGCTCGCCGTAGAGGCTGAAGCTCTTGGAGAACGAGGTCGAGACGAAGAAGGTCAGGCCGGCCGCGACGAACTTGGCGACGGCCGCGCCGTCTTCCTGCAGGCCGTAGCCGAAGCCCTGGTAGGCCATGTCGAGGAAGGGCACCAGGCCCTTGGCCTTGACGGCGGCGACGACCTGGTCCCACTGCGCGGGCGTGATGTCGTAGCCGGTGGGGTTGTGGCAGCAGGCGTGCAGCACGACCACGGCGCCGGCCGGAGCGGCATTGAGCGCGGCCAGCATGCCGTCGAAGTCGATGCCGCGCTTGGCGGCGTCGTAGTAGGGGTAGCTTTCGACCTCGAAACCGGCGTTGGTGAACAGCGCGCGGTGGTTTTCCCAGCTCGGGTCGCTGATCAGCACCTTGGCGGCGGGGTTGAGCTTCTTGAGGAAGTCGGCGCCGACCTTGAGGCCGCCGGTGCCGCCGATGGCCTGGATCGTGGCCACGCGGCCCGAGGTGACGGGTTCGCTGTCGGCGCCGAAGACCAGCACCTTCACGGCGTTGTCGTACGCGGCGATGCCGTCGATGGGCAGATAACCGCGCGCCGTGGGCGCTTTCATCATGTTCTGCTCGGCCGCCTGCACGCACTGCAGCAGGGGCAGCTTGCCGTTGTCGTCGTAGTAGACGCCGACGCCGAGATTGACCTTGTTGGGGTTGGTGTCGGCGGCAAATTGCTCGTTGAGGCCGAGGATCGGATCGCGCGGTGCCATCTCGACCGCGGTGAACATAGACATGGAAAGGTCCTTTGGGATGAAAGCTTCGCTGGCAACCGCTCGAGGCTTTAAGCTTTGCGGTTGCCTTGAATTTTACCGGCGCCACGCCACCTGACGGGTACAGCCATGCCAGAGACCAACGAAGCCATAGCAGACTCGAACAACGCCGACCCCGTGGGGCCCGCTCCGAAGGGCGAATTCATCAGCTTCCCGGGCTCGCCTTTCGAGCTCTATCAGCCCTATCCGCCGGCGGGCGACCAGCCGAACGCCATCGAGAAGCTGGTCGAGGGCGTGGGCGACGGCGAGGTGTTCCAGACCCTGCTGGGCGTGACCGGCTCGGGCAAGACCTTCACCATGGCCAACGTGATCGCCCGCACCGGGCGCCCGGCCATCGTGTTCGCGCCCAACAAGACCCTGGCGGCGCAGCTCTACAGCGAATTCCGCGAGTTCTTCCCGAAGAACGCCGTCGAGTACTTCGTCAGCTACTACGACTACTACCAGCCCGAGGCCTACGTGCCGCAGCGCGACCTGTTCATCGAGAAGGACTCCTCGATCAACGAGCACATCGAGCAGATGCGGCTGTCGGCCACCAAGAGCGTGCTGGAGCGGCGCGACACCGTGATCGTGGCCACCGTGAGCGCGATCTACGGCATCGGCACGCCCGAGGACTACATGGAGATGCGGCTGATCGCGCGCGTGGGCGACAAGGTCGGCCAGCGCGACCTGATCGCCCAACTGATCCGCATGCAGTACACGCGCAACGAGCAGGACTTCGCGCGCGGCACCTTCCGCGTGCGCGGCGACACCATCGACGTGTTTCCGGCCGAGCACAGCGAGCTCGCGATCCGCTTCGAGCTGTTCGACGACGAGATCGAGTCGCTGCAGCTGTTCGACCCGCTGACCGGGCGCATCCGCCAGAAGGTGCCGCGCTTCACGGTCTACCCCTCGAGCCACTACGTGACGCCGCGCGACAAGGTGCTGGCGGCCGTGGAGACCATCAAGATCGAACTCGACGGGCGGCTCAAGGAACTGGTGGCCGCGGGCAAGCTGGTGGAGGCCCAGCGCCTCGAGCAGCGCACCCGCTTCGACCTCGAGATGCTGGCCGAGATCGGCCACTGCAAGGGCATCGAGAACTACACGCGCCACCTCTCGGGCGCGGCGCCTGGCGACCCGCCGCCCACGCTGACCGATTACCTGCCGAAGGACGCGCTGATGTTCCTCGACGAGAGCCACCAGATGATCGGCCAGCTCGGCGGCATGTACAACGGCGACCGGGCGCGCAAGACCACGCTGGTGGAGTACGGCTTCCGGCTGCCGAGCGCGCTCGACAACCGGCCGCTCAAGCTCGAGGAATTCGAGAAGCGCATGCGCCAGTGCATCTTCGTGTCGGCCACGCCGGCCGACTACGAGAAGCAGCACACCGGGCAGGTGGTCGAGCAGCTGGTGCGGCCCACGGGCCTGATCGATCCCGAGGTGGAGGTGCGGCCGGCCACGCACCAGGTCGACGACGTGCTGCAGGAGATCCACGTGCGCGTCGAGAAGAACGAGCGCGTGCTGATCACCACCCTGACCAAGCGCATGGCCGAGCAGCTCACCGACTACCTGGGCGACAACGGCGTGAAGGTGCGCTACCTGCACAGCGACGTCGACACGGTCGAGCGGGTGGAGATCCTGCGCGACCTGCGCCTGGGCACCTTCGACGTGCTGGTGGGCATCAACCTGCTGCGCGAGGGGCTGGACATTCCCGAGGTCTCGCTGGTGGCGATCCTCGATGCCGACAAGGAAGGCTTCCTGCGCGCCGAGCGTTCGCTGATCCAGACCATCGGCCGGGCGGCGCGCAACCTGAACGGCAAGGCCATCCTGTATGCCGACCGGATGACCGACTCGATGAAGCGCGCCATCGGCGAGACCGAACGCCGGCGCGCGCGCCAGATCGCCCACAACGAGGCCCACGGCATCACGCCGCGCAGCATCGTGAAGCAGGTGCGCGACCTGATCGACGGCGTCTACAGCGAGAAGACCGGCAAGGAGATGGCCAAGCTGGACCTCGAGCGTGCCAAGGTGGAGGACATGAGCGAGAAGGACATCGCACGCGAGATCAAGCGGCTCGAGAAGCAGATGCTCGAGCACGCGCGCAACCTCGAGTTCGAGAAGGCGGCGCGGGTGCGCGACCAGCTGGCGCTTCTACGCGAGCAGGCCTTCGGGGCCGCGGGCGGCGACAACATCGCGATAGCGCCGGCCAGGTAGGCCGAAGGTTTTCGGTAGCGGCGCCCCCGATCGCCCGGAATCGGGTTTACCCGAGCAAAGTCCGGGGCCTTCTGATATACTTGAGCGAAACACTCAACAAAAAAGAAACTTCGCGATGAAGGACCGACTCACAACCACTGGCTCACCAGTGTCAAGAGTCGGGCAGGGCGGAGACGAGATCACCGTGGCTCCCGGGCAACGGTGTCATTTCAACGGTAAGCGCTAAAAAGGAGCTTGCGATGCGTCTCACTACCAAAGGCCGTTTTGCGGTCACAGCCATGATCGATCTGGCTCTGCGTCAGAACACCGGTCCGGTCACGCTGGCCGCGATCAGCCAGCGGCAGCAGATTTCGCTGTCGTACCTCGAGCAACTCTTCGGCAAGCTGCGCCGTCATGAACTCGTCGAATCCACCCGGGGTCCGGGCGGTGGTTACAGCCTGGGCCGCAAGGCCGCCGACATCACCGTGGCCGACATCATCGTGTCGGTCGACGAGCCGATCGACGCCACCCAGTGCGGCGGCAAGGAAAACTGCCTCGGCGAACAAGGCCGCTGCATGACCCACGAACTCTGGGCCTCGCTGAACCAGCGCATGGTCGAGTTTCTCGATTCGGTCACCCTGCAGAAGCTGGTCGACGACCAGATCGCCAAGGGCGTGCAGATCGAGAACAAGCCGGTCGTCAAGCGCGCCATCTCCGCGCAGCCGGTGGTCAAGCCGATCCGCGTCAACGCGCCGAATTCGGTGTTTGCCCTGGGCAACGTCTTCGCCAAGTCCTGAGGACCCGCGACGCAGACGCTTCGAGACGAGTCAGACGCGGCGCCCGGCGGGCGCCGCCAGCGAACGAACAGCGACCAAGAACAACCCCCCACGCCAGCACGAGCCAGCCATGGACGTAACTCCTCATTTCCCGATCTATCTCGATTACGGCGCGACCACGCCGGTCGACCCGCGCGTGGTCGACGCCATGATCCCCTGGTTGCGCGAGCACTTCGGCAACCCGGCGTCGCGCAGCCACGCCTGGGGCTGGGAAGCGGAAGAGGCGGTCGAGAAGGCGCGCGGCTACGTGGCCGAGCTGATCGGCGCCGACCCGCGCGAGATCGTCTGGACCTCGGGCGCCACCGAGTCGAACAACCTCGCGCTCAAGGGCGCGGCACAGTTCTACAAGGGCAAGGGCAAGCACCTGATCACGGTGAAGACCGAGCACAAGGCCGTGCTCGACACCATGCGCGAACTCGAGCGCCAGGGTTTCGAGGTCACCTACCTCGACGTGCAGGAAGACGGTCTGCTCGACCTCGAGAAGTTCAAGGCCGCGATCCGCCCCGACACCATCCTCGCGAGCGTGATGTTCGTGAACAACGAGATCGGCGTGGTGCAGGACGTGGTGGCGCTGGGCAACATCTGCCGCGAGAAGGGCGTGATCTTCCACGTCGACGCCGCGCAGGCCACCGGCAAGGTCGAGATCGACATCGCCAAGCTGCCGATCGACCTGATGAGCCTGGCGTCGCACAAGACCTATGGTCCCAAGGGCATCGGCGCGCTGTACGTGCGCCGCAAGCCGCGCGTGCGGCTCGAGGCCCAGATGCACGGTGGCGGCCACGAGCGCGGCATGCGTTCGGGCACGCTGCCCACGCACCAGATCGTGGGCATGGGCGAGGCCTTCCGCATCGCCAAGGCCGAGATGAAGGAAGACATCGCCAAGGCCGCGCGGCTGCAGAAGCGCCTGCTCGACGGCCTGAAGGACGTGGAACAGGTCTTCATCAACGGCGACCTCGAGCACCGTGTGCCGCACAACCTGAACATGAGCTTCAACTACGTCGAGGGCGAGTCGCTGATCATGGGCATCAAGGGCCTGGCGGTGTCGTCGGGCTCGGCCTGCACCTCGGCCAGCCTCGAGCCCAGCTACGTGCTGCGCGCCCTGGGCCGCAGCGACGAACTGGCCCACAGCAGCCTGCGCATGACCATCGGCCGCTTCACGACCGAGGAAGAGATCGACTACGCCATCTCGACCATCAAGCACAACGTGGCCAAGCTGCGCGAATTGAGCCCCCTGTGGGAAATGTTCCAGGACGGCGTCGACATCAGCACGATCCAGTGGTCGGCGCACTGAGCCCGAAGCTCCACGATTGAACAAAGTTTGAGAGGTACACCATGGCATATTCTTCCAAGGTCATCGACCACTACGAAAACCCGCGCAACGTCGGCTCCTTCGAAAAGGGCGACGACTCGGTCGGCACCGGCATGGTCGGCGCGCCGGCCTGCGGCGACGTGATGAAGCTGCAGATCAAGGTCAACCCCGAAACCGGCGTGATCGAAGACGCGCGCTTCAAGACCTATGGTTGCGGCTCGGCGATCGCTTCGTCGTCGCTCGTGACCGAATGGGTCAAGGGCAAGACGCTCGACGAAGCTGCCGCGCTCAAGAACGCGCAGATCGCCGAGGAACTGGCGCTGCCGCCGGTGAAGATCCACTGCTCGATCCTCGCCGAGGACGCGATCAAGGCGGCCGTGAGCGACTACAAGGCCAAGCACGGCGCGAAGAGCGCCGAAGCCGCGGCAGCGCACTGAGATGGCCGTCACGCTGACAGAAGCCGCCGCGCGCCATGTGAATCGCTACCTCGGCAAGCGAGGCAAGGGCGTGGGCGTGCGGCTGGGCGTGAAGACCACCGGTTGCTCGGGCCTGGCCTACAAGCTCGAGTACGTGGACGAACTGACGCCCGAGGACGTGGTGTTCGAGGACCACGGCGTGAAGGTGCTGGTGGATCCGAAGAGCCTGGCCTACATCGACGGCACGCAGCTGGACTTCGTGCGCGAGGGCCTCAACGAAGGCTTCAAGTTCAACAACCCGAACGAGCGCGACCGCTGCGGTTGCGGGGAAAGCTTCCGCATCTGATGCGCAGTCGCTGACCGCGACAACAGCCGCCACCATGTCATGTGCTGGCGGTTTTTTATTGCCATGAACCTGAACGACACCGACTTCGAGCTGTTCGCCGTCCCCGCGACTTTCGCGCAGGACCGCGCGGCGCTGGACGCGCGCTGGAAGGAACTGCAGCGCGAAGCCCATCCCGATCGCTTTGCGGCGCAGGGCGCGGCCGCGCAGCGCGTGGCCATGCAATGGTCGGTGCGCATCAACGAGGCCTACCAGCGGCTCAAGGACCCGGTGCGGCGCGCGAGCTACATCTGCGAGCTGCACGGTGCCCCGGTCAATGCCGAGAACAACACGGCGATGCCGCCCGACTTCCTCATGCAGCAAATGGAATGGCGCGAGGCGCTCGACGAGGTCGAGGACATCGCCGCGCTCGAGCGCCTGCAGGCCGAGGTCGACGCGGGCCGCGCCCGCGCGCTCTCGTCGCTCGACTGGCTGATCGACGAGAAGGGCGACTACCCCGCCGCCGCGCAGCAGGTGAGAGCCCTCATGTTCATTGAGCGCTTCGGCCACGACGTCGAAGCCAAATCGGATCAGTTGGGACAATAAAGCCCTATGGCTCTTCTTCAGATTTCCGAACCCGGCCAGGCCCCCGATCCGCACCAGCGCCGCATCGCCGTCGGCATCGACCTCGGCACCACGCATTCGCTGGTGGCCTCGGTGCGCAACGGTGTGGCCGAATGCCTGCCCGACGACCAGGGCCGCGTGCTGCTGCCCTCGGTGGTGCGCTACCTCGACAAGGAGCGCCGCCAGATCGGTTTCGACGCGGTCGCCGCGCGCGCGCAGGACCCTTCGAACACCATCACCTCGGTCAAGCGGCTCATGGGCCGCGGGCTGGCCGACGTGACCCACCGCGCAGCGATGTCCTATGCCATCGGCGGTGGCGACGGCGGCATGGTGCAGGTGCACACCGCGGCGGGCGACAAGTCGCCGGTCGAGATCAGCGCCGAGATCCTCGCGACGCTGCGCTACCGCGCCGAGGACACCTTCGACGACGAGCTCTACGGCGCGGTCATCACCGTGCCCGCCTACTTCGACGAGGGCCAGCGCCAGGCCACGAAGGACGCGGCGCAACTGGCCGGCCTCAACGTGCTGCGGCTGATCAGCGAGCCCACCGCGGCCGCCATCGCCTACGGCCTCGACAATGCGAGCGAGGGCGTCTATGCGGTCTACGACCTCGGCGGCGGCACCTTGGACATTTCCATCCTGCGGCTCACGCAGGGCGTGTTCGAGGTCATCGCGACCGGCGGCGACTCGGCGCTCGGCGGCGACGACTACGACCATGCGCTGGCCGATTTCGTGCTGGCGCAAAGCGGTGTCCAGACCGCGAGCGAGACCGACAAGGCCGCCGTGCTGGTGGCGGCGCGTGCCGCCAAGGAAGCGCTGACCGATGCCGACACCGTGACCTTCGCCGCCGACGTGGGCGGCCAGCCGCTTCGCTTCGCGCTCCAGCGCGCGCAGTTCGACGCGGCCACCAAGGTGCTCACCGACCGCACCCTGGCCGCCGTGCGCAAGGCGCTGCGCGATGCCAAACTCAAGGCCGACGACCTGCAGGGCATCGTGCTGGTGGGCGGATCGACGCGCATGCCGCAGGTTCGCGAGGCGGTTGCCCAATTCTTCGGCCGCGAGCCGCTGGTCAATCTCAATCCCGACGAGGTCGTCGCGCTCGGCGCCGCGATCCAGGCGAACCAGCTGGCCGGCAACAACGGCGCGGGCGAGCTGCTGCTGCTCGACGTGATTCCGCTGTCGCTGGGCCTCGAGACGATGGGCGGGCTGGTCGAGCGCATCGTGCCGCGCAACCAGACCATCCCGACCGCGATGGCGCAGGACTTCACCACCTACCAGGACGGCCAGACCGCGCTGGCGCTGCACGTGGTGCAGGGCGAGCGCGACCTGGTGGCCGATTGCCGCAGCCTCGCGCGCTTCACCTTGCGCGGCATCCCGCCGATGGCCGCGGGCGCCGCGCGCATCCGCGTGACCTTCACGGTCGATGCCGACGGCCTGCTGAGCGTGAGCGCCAAGGAGCAGGCCAGCGGCGTGGAAGCCAGCGTCACCGTCAAGCCTTCCTATGGGCTGTCGGACGACCAGATCGCGACCATGCTGCAGGAGAGCTTCTCGACGGCACAGCAGGACATGCAGGCGCGCGCGCTGGTCGAGGCCCGCGTCGATGCCGAGCGCATGCTGCTTGCGACGAAGAGCGCGCTCGATGCCGACGGCGACCTGCTCGACGCACAGGAGCGCACGGCCATCGATGCATCGATGAGCGCGCTGCGCCTGAGTGCCCAGGGCAACGACGCGGCCGCGATAGAGGCCGCCACCAAGGCGCTGGCCGAGATCACCGAGCCCTTCGCCGCGCAGCGCATGAATGCCGGCATCGCCCGCGCGCTCTCGGGGCGCAAGGTCGAATCCCTCTAAGACAAGAACACCGCAAAGAACGACAACGCAGGCGCTGCATGCCCACGATCAAGATCTATCCGCATCCCGAATACTGCCCGCAAGGCGCCGAGATCACCGCGCCCGCGGGCACCTCGATCTGCGAGGCCCTGCTCGACAACGACATCAACATCGAGCACGCCTGCGAGATGAGTTGCGCCTGCACCACCTGCCACGTGATCGTGCGCGCGGGCGGCGGCTCGCTCAACGAGGCGGAGGAGGGCGAGGAAGACCTGCTCGACCGCGCCTGGGGCCTGGAGCCGCAGTCGCGCCTGAGTTGCCAGGCGATCCTGGCGCAGGAGAATGTGACGATCGAGATTCCGAAGTACTCGATCAACCACGCGAAGGAAAACCACTGATGAGTCGTCTGATCGTTCTCGATACGGAAACCACCGGGCTGTCGGCCGAGAACGGCGACCGCGTCATCGAGCTGGGCTGCGTGGAGCTGTTCAACCGCAAGCTCACCGGCAACGACCTGCACATCTACTTCAATCCCGAGCGCGAGAGCCACGAGGACGCGCTCAAGGTGCACGGCCTGACGACCGACTTCCTGCGCGACAAGCCGAAGTTCGCCATGCTGGCCAACGACATCGTCGAGTACCTGCGAGGTGCCGAGCTGATCATCCACAACGCGGCCTTCGACGTGGGCTTCCTCAACAAGGAGTTCGAGCGTGCCGGCCTGCCGCCGCTCAAGACCTTCGTGAGCGAGGTGACCGACACGCTGGCCATGGCCAAGCAGGTGTACCCGGGCAAGCGCAACTCGCTCGACGCGCTGTGCGACCGCTTCGGCGTCGACCGTTCGAACCGGACCTTCCACGGCGCCAAGCTCGACGCCCAGCTGCTGGCCGACGTCTACATCAACCTCACGCGCGGCCAGGACGCGCTGCTGATCGACGTGGCCACCACCGAGCCCGAAGTGGGCACCACGGTGATCGCCATCGACCTCAGCCGCATCGAGCTGCCGGTGCTGGTGGCGACCGAGCATGAACTCGCCGAGCACGACGCCGTGTTGTCCCAACTCGACAAATCGAGCAACGGTCGCACACTCTTTCGCCAAAACGCTTGAAAAGCTGTGGCATAATCTAAGGCTTCGCAGAACGCGATTCATCCAGGCGCTGAAGCCCATCGAAGAGATCGGGCAGAGGCGTCAGGGGCGGTTAGCTCAGGGGTAGAGCACAGCATTCACACTGCTGGGGTCGGAGGTTCGAAACCTCCACCGCCCACCAATTTCCCGGTTCCATTTTTTCTTCTCCGTCGGAGCATTGGCCCGACGGCATCGCCGTTTGCGTGTCGGCGCGCGCCGACGTCAGGTGCCGTCGCGTGCTGCTGGCTGTGCGGGGCTTCGCGCCTAGAACCGAGGCACGACTTCAACTCAGGAGAACAGATCATGGCGACCGCACCCGATCTTCCGACGCCGATCACGCCCACGCCGGGCCTGCCCGTGGAGCCCGACGAGGGGCCAGGCACGCCGCCCGACGAGCCCACCGATCCCGAGCCGCCGCCGACCGCGACCTGATCTCCCGACGCGCGGCGCGCGCTAAGCTCGCCGCATGGACGATCTCGATTGCGCCGTCATCGGCGGTGGTGTGGTGGGTTTGGCCGTGGCGCGCGCACTCGCGCTCGCGGGCCGCGAAGTGATGGTGCTCGAGGCCGAAGGCGCCATCGGTACCGGCACGAGTTCGCGCAACAGCGAAGTCATTCATGCGGGGATCTACTACCCGCAAGCTTCGTTGAAGGCGAGGCTCTGTGTCGAAGGCAAGCAATTGCTCTATGCGTATGCCGAAGCGCGCGGCGTGCCGCACCGGCGCTGCGGCAAGCTGATCGTCGCGACCTCGACCGAACAGGTGGCGCAGCTCGAGGCGATCCGGCTCAAGGCCGCGGCCAACGGCGTCGACGACCTCGAAACGATCTCGGCGGCGCAGGCCGTCGCGCTCGAACCGCAACTGTGCTGCATGGCCGCGCTGGTCTCGCCGAGCACCGGCATCGTCGACAGCCATGCGCTGATGCTGAGCCTGCTCGGCGATCTCGAGAACGCGGGCGGCATGCTGGCGTTGAAGTCGGCCGTGAAGCGCGCGGACCTGGAGGAGGGCGGCATCGTGCTGACCGCGCAAGACGGCACGCGGCTGCGCTGCCGCAGCGTGGTCAACGCGGCCGGTCTGGGTGCGCCCGATCTGGCGCGCCACTTCGGAGGACTCGCCACCGAGACCGTTCCCACCGCCTATTTCGCGAAGGGCAACTACTTCACCCTGTCGGGCCGCGCGCCCTTCGGCCGGCTGGTCTATCCGGTGCCCGAGCCCGGCGGTCTCGGCGTGCACCTGACGATCGACCTCGGCGGGCAGGCCAAGTTCGGACCCGATGTGCAATGGGTGAGCTCGCCCGACGACCTGGTGGTGGACCCGGCGCGCGGCGACGCCTTCTATGCCGAGGTGCGCAAGTACTGGCCCGCGCTGCCCGATGGCGCGCTGATCCCGGGCTACGCGGGCATGCGACCGAAGATCTCGGGACCCGGCGATCCCGCGGCCGACTTCCGCATCGACGGACCGCGCGCGCATGGCGTGCGAGGCCTCGTCAACCTGTTCGGCATCGAGTCGCCGGGGCTCACGAGCAGCCTCGCGATCGGCCGACACGTGGCGGACCTGCTCGCGGCCGAGGACTGAATTCCGCGCCGATCGCGAACGATCTCTTGCAGAACTCTTTGTGGATGCAGTCCTGTGCGGGCGATGTAGCCTGTAACATGACAGCACGCCATTTGTAGGCGTGAAGCCGCCGGCGCGGTGCCGGTGTCATCACGGAGGAAGGTTTCCAATGAGTGCATCCAAGAATCTCGAGGCGGCAGCCGAGGACATCGCGAGTGACGTGCGTGGCGTGCTCGCCAGCAAGGACCTGGATTCGGTTCCCCACATCAAGGCGCTGCGCCAGCGCATCGACACCAAGCTCGCGATCGCTCGCGAGCTCGCCGCCGAGAAGAGCCGCCTCGCCGCCAAGAAGGCCCGCGAAGCCGCCTCGGCCACCAACGCCTATGCCCACGACGAACCCTGGCAGATCGCCGCTGGCGCGCTGGCCGTCGGTGTGCTGGTGGGCCTGCTGCTTGGTCGCCGCTGATCGAACCATGACAGCGGAGGGCCGCCGATGAGGTTGCTCTCTCTTCTCGGACTGGACCGGCGCCTGCGCCGGCTGCGCATTGCCGCGGCCGAGGGCGCGATGGCCGCCGAGGACCGTGTGCAGCTGCTGCGCATGGCCTGGGAGGAGGAGAAGCAGCGGCTCAAGCTGGTGCTGGTCCTCGCGATCGCGCTGCTGGGCCTGACGACGATCGCCGTCGCGCTGCTGTCCGTGGCCGTCGTGGTCCATTTCTGGGACACGCCGCAGCGCACCACCGCCGCCTGGTCGGTGGCCGCGCTCTGGATCGTGCTGTGGCTCGCGGCCGCCTGGGGCCTGTGGACCCAGCTGCGCGGTGCCTCGAACAGCTTCACGCCGACCCGCGAGGAACTGGCGCGCGACTGGACCTGGGTGCAGGAGCGCTTCGGACTGGGCGACGAGCCCGGCGAAGAGGACGAGCCGGCGCCACGCCGTCCGGCCACGCGCGAGGAACTGATCGAGCGCATCGAGCGCCAGCGCCTGCGCATCGCGACCTTGCAGGGTGGCGGTATCGCCGCCGCGCAGGGCGAGGAGCGCTCGGCCCCCCCGCCGCCCGACGAAACCCCGACCGCCACGGCGCTGCGCATCGCGCGCGAGCATCCGGTGGCCACGGGTGTCGCCGTGGCTGCGGCGCTGGTGGTGGTGCGCCCGAAGCGCCTGCTGCGCTGGGCGACCTTCGTCGCGCCGATCCTCTGGCGCATGCGCTGAAACGGCCGGCGAGCCGCGCTCGCCCGCCTCTCAACTGAAAAACTCAGGCGCTGCCGCGGTCCCGCTGTAGCGCCTGTGCCGTTTCATGGACCAGCGCCGGGCCGCGGTAGATCAGGCCGGTGTAGATCTGCACCACGTCCGCGCCCGCCGCGATCTTGGCCCTGGCATCGGCCGCGCCGAGGATGCCGCCCACGCCGACGATCGGGAAGTCCTTGCCCAGTGCGGCGCGCAACTGGGCGATCACGCGGTTGCTAGATTCGCGCACCGGCGCACCCGACAGGCCGCCGGCTTCCGTCGCATGCGGCAGTCCCTCGACCGCATCGCGCGCCAGCGTGGTGTTGGTGGCGATCACGCCATCCATGCCGTGGCGGCGCAGCGTGGCGGCGATCACCGCCACCTGCGCCTCGTCGAGATCGGGCGCGATCTTCACGAACAGCGGCACGCGGCGCGGCGCGCCGCCGATGGGCTGGCGCGCCAGCGTCTCGCGCCGCTCGGCCACGGCGCCGAGCAGCGCGTCGAGCGCCTCGTCGCTCTGCAGGCTGCGCAGGTTGGCGGTGTTGGGGCTCGAGATGTTGATCGTCACGTAGTCGGCATGCGGGTACACGCCGTCGAGGCAGGCGATGTAGTCGTCCATCGCGCGCTCGATCGGCGTGGCGGCGTTCTTGCCGATGTTCAGACCCAGCAGCATCGGCGCCTTCGCGCGAGCCGCGTTGCGGCGAAAGCGTGCCTTCTGCACGTTGGCCAGGAAGGCGTCGAGTCCGTCGTTGTTGAAGCCGAGCCGGTTGATCAGCGCCTGGCGTTCGGGCAGGCGGAAGATGCGCGGGCGCGGATTGCCGGGCTGGCCCTTGGGCGTGACGGTGCCGACCTCGACGAAGCCGAAGCCCATGGTGGCGAAGGCGTCGATGCAGCGTGCGTTCTTGTCGAGGCCGGCGGCGAGGCCGACGCGGTTCGGGAACCGCAGGCCGGCCAGGGTGACGGGATCGTCGACGCGCGGCGCCGAGTAGGCGCAGGCCAGCGGCGTGTTCTGCGTGCGCGCGAGCCCGTCGAGCGTCAGTTCATGGGCGTGCTCCGGGTCGAAACCGAACAGGAAGGGGCGGGCCAGGCCGTAGAGCGAGGAGGGCAGCAGGGACATCGTCGGATAATTCGGGGCTTCAATGAGCCCAGGATTCTCCGCGATGACCGCACCCCTTCCTTCTTCTTCCGCCGCAGCCGCCCCCATCTCCCAGGACGAACTCAAGGCCCAGGTGGGCCGCGCCGCCCTGGCCTACGTGGTGAAGGGCGAGATCGTGGGCGTGGGCACCGGCTCGACGGTCAACAAGTTCATCGACGCGCTGGCGACGATCAAGGACCAGATCCGTGGCGCCGTCTCGAGCTCGATCGCCTCCACCGAGCGCCTGCGGGCACTGGGCATCCAGGTGTTCGACAGCAACGAGGTCGAGGAGCTGGGCGTCTACATCGACGGCGCCGACGAGATCGACGCGCGGGGTTTCATGGTGAAGGGCGGCGGTGCCGCGCTCACGCGCGAGAAGATCATCGCGGCCCAGTCGCGCCGCTTCGTCTGCATCGCCGATGCCTCGAAGCTGGTCGACACGCTCGGTGCCTTTCCGCTGCCGGTCGAGGTGATCCCGATGGCGGCGCGCCGCGTGATGCGGCAGTTCGCGGCGCTGGGCGGCCAGGCCCAGGTGCGCGAGAAGGACGGCCTGCCGCTGGTGACCGACAACGGCCAGCACATCGTCGACGTGACGGGCCTGAAGATCGCCGATCCGCTGGCCTTCGAATCCGAGGTGAGCCAGTGGCCCGGCGTGGTCACCGTCGGCGTGTTCGCGCACCAGAAGGCGCATGTGTGCCTGCTCGGCACGCCCGAGGGCGTGCGCACGCTGGACTTCGCCTGATCAGAACTTGATGCCGGCCGGGTTCTCCGGCGTCGGCCCGCTCGGCGGTGCTGCGGGCAGCGGCTGCTCCTCGGGCGCCGCGCGCGGGGCGGCGGGTGCGGGCGCCGGCGCGCGCGTGAGCTGGGCGACCATCGGCTGCGCCGGCGGATTGCGATAGCCGCTGGGCAGGCCGTTGCTCCTGGGATAGCCGGCCGCGTCGAGGTATTGCGCCCACTGCGTGTCGGAAAAGCCGGGCAGTTGCTGCGTGCCGATGGTCAGCAGCGGCAGCGAGGTCTGGCCGCTGAGCTTCTGCAGCGCTTCCACCTCCTGGTTGCTGTTCACCGTGCGTTCCTGGAACGGGATGCCGCGCGTCGTGAGCAGCGTGCGCGCCATCGCGCAGGGCGCGCATTCGTCGCCGCTGTAGAGCGTCACCGGATAGCGCTGCGCGATCTGGCGCAGCTCGTAGGGCAGGCCCGCGTTGGCGCCCGTGGCGGGCGTCGGCTGCGCATTGGCGGCGGGTTCGGTGCTGGCGGTGGGCGCGCGGTCCGAGAAGGTGACCCGGCCGTTCTTGTCGACCTGCCGGTAGACCGGTTGCGCCACCGCGCCCGCGGCGGCGAGCAAGAGGACGAAACCGGTCAGGCGACTTGGTGAGAATTTGTAAATCGGGCGCATGGCCCGAGTATCTCAAGCTTCAGCGCCGCATCAAGCCGGCTGCGGCTCGGCCATGCCCTGGTGTCGCAGCAGCGCATCAAGCTGGGGCTCGCGGCCGCGGAAGGCCTTGAACGACTCCATCGCGCTGCGGCTGCCGCCGGCCTCGAGGATGGCCTGACGGTACTTGCGGCCGGTCTCGATGCTCGGTTCGCCGTTGGCGCCCACGGTTTCCTCGAAGGCCGCGTAGGCATCGGCGCTCAGCACCTCGGCCCACTTGTAGCTGTAGTAGCCGGCCGCATAGCCGCCCGAGAAGATGTGGCTGAAGGTGTTCGGCGTACGGCTGAAGGGCGGCGAGGGCATCACGGCGACCTCGGCGCGCACCTGGGCCAGCAGCGCGAGCACGTCGCCGGGCTTCGCGGCCGCGGCGTGGTACTCGGTGTGCAGCAGCATGTCGAACAGCGAGAACTCGATCTGGCGCAGCGTCTGCAGGCCGCTCTGGAAGTTCTTGGCCGCGGTCATCTTGTCGAACAGCGCGCGCGGCAGCGGCGCGCCGGTGTCGACGTGGGCCGTCATGTGGCTCAGCACGTCCCATTCCCAGCAGAAGTTCTCCATGAACTGGCTCGGCAGCTCGACCGCGTCCCATTCGACGCCGCTGATGCCCGAGACGTCGCGCTCGTTCACCTGCGTGAGCATGTGGTGCAGTCCGTGGCCGAACTCGTGGAACAGGGTGGTCACGTCGTCGTGCGTGAGCAGCGGCGGCTTGCCGCCCACGCCCTCGGCGAAATTGCAGACCAGTTGCGCGACCGGGGTCTGCAGCCGGCCGTCGTCGGGCCGCAGCCAGCGCGCGCGCACGTCGTCCATCCAGGCGCCGCCGCGCTTGGCGGCACGCGCGGAGGGGTCGAGGTAGAACTGGCCGACCTTCTGGCCGCCGCGCTCGATGCGATAGAACTCGACGCTCGGATGCCAGGTCGGCGCGCTGTCGCGGCGGATCGAGACCTCGAACAGCGTCTCGACGATCTTGAACAGGCCCGCCATCACCTTGGGCGCCGGGAAGTACTGCTTGACCTCCTGTTCGCTGAAGGCGTAGCGCGCTTCCTTGAGCTTCTCGCCGACGTAGCTCCAGTCCCAGGGCTGCGGATCGGCCAGGCCCAGTTGCGTGGACGCGAAGGCGCGCAGGTCGGCGAGGTCGCGCTCGCCGTAGGGGCGGGCCTTGGCCGCGAGGTCGCGCAGGAACTTCACCACCTGCTCGGGCGACTCGGCCATCTTCGGCACCACCGAGAGCTCGCCGAAGTTGCGGTAGCCCAGCAGCTTCGCCTCTTCCTCGCGCAGCGCGAGGATCTCGCCGATCAGCGCCGTGTTGTCGAAGGCCGGGTCGCCGAGTTCGCTGGCGCGCGTGACGTAGGCGCGGTAGAGCGTCTCGCGCAGCGCGCTGCTCCTGGCGAACTGCATCACCGGCAGGTAGCAGGGCATCTTGAGCGTGAGCTTGTAGCCGTCCTTGGCCTCGGCTTCGGCCGCGGCGCGCGCGGCATTGACCACGTCTTCCGGCACGCCCTCGAGCTCGCCGAACTGTGCGTAGTAGGCGAAGGCATCGGTCGCGTCGAGCGCGTTCTCGCTGAACTTCTGGCTCAGCTCGGCCTGGCGTTCCTGGATTTCGGCGAAGCGCTGCTTGGCCTCGCCCTGCAGTTCGGCGCCGCCGAGCACGAAGTTGCGCACCGCGTTGCGATGCGCCTGGCGCTGCTCGGCATCGAGCGTGGCGACGTCGATCGCCTTGTACTTCGCGTACAGGCGCTCGTCGGAGCCCAGGCGGGTCCAGAACGCGGTCACGCGCGGCATCGCCTCGTTGTAGGCGGCGCGCAGCTCGGGCGTGTCGGCCACGGCGTTGAGATGGCCGACCGCGCTCCAGGCACGGCTGAAGCGTTCCGAGGCCACGTCGAGCACCTTGGAGATCGCGCTCCAGCTCGCGGGGAAGTCGGGGGCCGTCACCGTCTGCAGCGCGGTCTCGGCATCGGCGAGCAGCACGTCGACCGCGGGGGCGACGTGTTCGGGCCGGATACGGTCGAACAGCGGGAGGTCGGTGAAGTCGAGGAGGGGGTTGTTCGAGGTGGCCATGGTGTTCACTTGGCGGCGCGTTCGGCCGCTTCAAGGGTGTTGGCGAGCAGCATGGCGCGCGTCATCGGGCCGACGCCGCCGGGCACCGGGGTGATCCAGCCGGCGACTTCCTTCACGCCGTCGAAGTCGACGTCGCCCGCGAGCTTGCCGTCGGCCTTGCGGTTCATGCCGACGTCGATGACCACCGCGCCGGGCTTGACCATGTCGGCCGTGAGGAGGTTCAGCTTGCCCACGGCCGCAACGATCACGTCGGCCTGGCGCGTGATGGCGCCCAGGTCCTGCGTGGCGCTGTGGCAGATGGTCACGGTGGCGCTCTTGGCCAGCAGCATCATGGCCATCGGCTTGCCGACGATGTTGCTGCGGCCGATCACCACCGCATGCTTGCCGCGCAGGTCGTAGCCGATGGATTCGAGCATCTTCATGCAGCCGAAGGGCGTGCAGGGCCAGAAGCCCGGCGCGCCGGTCATCAGTGCGCCGGCGCTGGCGACGTGGAAGCCGTCGACGTCCTTCGCGGGCGAGATGGTCTCGATGACCTTCTGGCTGTCCATGTGCTTGGGCAGCGGCAGCTGCACCAGGATGCCGTGCACCGCCGGGTCGTCGTTGAGCACGCGGATGCGCGCGAGCAGGTCGGCCTCGCTCAGGTCGGCCGGGTAGGTCTCGAGCGTGGCCGAGAGACCGGTCTGCGTGCTGTCGTTGACCTTGTGCTTGGTATAGACCTGGCTGGCCGGGTCCTCGCCCACGAGGATGATGGAAAGGGCCGGGTTCACCCCGCGGGCCTTGAGCGCCGCGGTGCGGCCGGCGACTTCGGCGCGGATGGTTTTGGCGAGGGCGTTGCCGTCGATCAGTTGGGCGGTCATCGGTTTCGATTTTCCAAGTAAAAACGCCCGCTTGCGCAGGCGTGGGGGTCATGCATCGCTATCGAACAGATAGCCGGCGTCTAGGCCTTGGCAGCGGGCGCCGCCTGTCCGAGCGCGATCTTCAGCAGATCGGCCACGGTGTTGGCGTTGAGCTTCTCCATGATGTTGGCGCGATGCGCCTCGACGGTCTTGATGCTGATGCCGAGGTCGTCGGCGATCTGCTTGTTGAGGCGGCCGGCGACGATGCGCTCGAGCACCTGCGCCTCGCGGCCCGTGAGCTTGGACAGCAGCGCGTCGCGGCTGGCCGACTGCTGGTGCTGCGTGAAGGCGCCGCGCGCGTGTTCGAGCATGCGCTCGACCAGCGCGACGAGTTCCTCGTCGTTGAAGGGCTTCTGGATGAAATCCATCGCGCCCTTCTTCATGCTGTCGACGGCCATCGGCACGTCGCCGTGGCCGGTGATCACCACGATCGGCAGCGGCGAGCGGCGCTCGATCAACCGGTCCTGCAACTCCAGGCCCGTCATGCCACCCATGCGGATGTCGACGATCAGGCAGGCCACCTCGCGGGGGTCGTAGCGGGAGAGGAAGGACTCGGCGGAATCGAAGCAGCGGACCCGGTAGTCCTTGCCTTCGAGCAGCCACTGGAGCGAATCGCGTACGGCTTCGTCGTCATCGACGACATACACAGTGCCCTTTTTCGGAATCAAACTCATGCAGGTACCTTTACCTCGTCACTTGCTAGGGAACTGATAGCGTCCAACACCGGAATCCAGAAGGAAAAACGGCATCCGATCACATCCGGGCCATTGTAGATGTTCTCCGCCTGCATCCGGCCGCGGTGCGACTCGACGATGGTGCGGCACAG
>Ga0256887_1000027_pt1 | contig 20201 bp, 2 predicted proteins | sample MC6MC0495MT_FD_186345 | JGI IMG/M metagenome (GOLD analysis project Ga0256887, IMG submission 186345) | Metatranscriptome of enriched soil aggregate microbial communities from Iowa State University, Ames, United States - MC6-MC0495-MT... | ecosystem: Environmental > Terrestrial > Soil >...
CTGATCGTCAAAAGCTCATTTTTTAAGCTCAAGGCCAAAAGAAGCTCGTTGTGTAGTGTGGAAAAATGTGGCGACCCATTTTTCTCACTCTGCTCTTCTTGGCAGCGTCCGCTGTCTTTGGTGAGGCTGCCCCGCAGACGACTCTGGACTTTTATGTCGCGAGTACCTTAAAGAGCCAGTCGATGCAGGTCTCTTTTGAGATGCAGCAGAGCGCCCAGTTCATCCGCCTGACTGCCCCAGCGGGATGGTTCGCCACTGCATCGTGTGTTCCATACCAAAACAACAATCCAATCGGCTCCCCGTGCGATCACTCTGTGAATCCAAGCGTCGACATCTGCAGTTTGACCAGCGCCCCCGGGACTGGCCAGACGGTGGTCATCCGCTGCGCGTCAGTAACAATTGCGCAAGCAACGACGACATCGCCGACAGTCGGAGTATATGCGACGCTTAACGCACAGGTGCCGCTCCAGCCTGCCCTGACGGCGACTCTGGCGCACTCTATCGACGCAGACTACACTGTAGTCCCGACCGTGTCACACTACCTGATGAACGAGAATCTCGACCTCAGGGCGAGCTTCACGTCGCTGCACCAGATCGCAAGCGGCGCCCGCATTGCGTTTGGCCTTAACGCTCCCCTCGAGTTTCAGGCTGGCAAGCTGTGCACGGTGACGGTCAACGGCAACTCCGCGCCCATCGGCACCGTTTCGCTCCAAGGAGGCAAGATGGTTACCTCTGCTGCGAGCACGATCTCCGTGCTGTCTGCCTTTATCATAACGTGCCCTGTCATCTCACGGACGGACTTTCCCGCGCTCCAGTCGCCCGCTACGGTTGAGCTCACTGTCCTCGAGAACCAGTCCACGGACAAGTCGCCCGCCGTTGCAGGTCTGCCGCTCAACATTGGCGCATACCTCGTTGACGCCACATCGAGCGGTTTCACCGTCGGCCAGCGGCACACACTGCTGATCGAGTTTTGGTCTCGCCTCTCCTCGGCCTCGGCCGGCTCCGGCCGCGTCTTCACCTTTACCCTCAGCTCCTCGATCGCTCCAGCCTTGACGGGGTTGACCGACTACACGTTCACGCGCGTATCGCCTGTGGCTGCTAATGCCATTTCCATCACAACTACGCAGCAGGCGAACCAACTTGTCGTCACCCTATCTTCTTCCGTCGCTGTTGGATCAAAAATCGCGTTCCGCCTGAACGTGTACTACCGAGCGACCTTCACCGGCGCCGTGGGCTCTTTGAACTACCCGAACTCTCAGATCGCGTCGCCGCTTGATGTGACCATCACGCCGCTGCCCCACGGCCTGCTCACATACTCGACTGCCCCGTACATTCCGAAGCTGTCGCTGACGTCCTACGCCACCAACGACGCCGGTACGGCGACTTTCCGCATCACGCCGGTGCAGTTTTTCGGCCGCTACGCACGCTGGACGATTTCGCCCATCGCCACTGCCATCAAGATCAACCCAAGCGTCACCTGTACCATTTCTCCTGCCCTTGCTGGTGTCGCCGTCTCTGTCCTCAGTACCGGCGACGTGTTCGTCTCATTTGAGCTCGTCGCCGACGGTCCTGGATACGAGGCGTTTAGCCAAGTCAGTGTATCGTGCCCCTTCACGTCAACACTAAACGTATTCACGGCAAGTCCTGCGTCAGTGACTCTGGTCACCGGCGCGGACGAGGAGCTCGTGGCGGCTTTTGCCGCGCTGGAGTCGAGTATTCGCCAGCCCGCAGCCACGTCCACCCCGTCGGGCTACCTGGTCAACACCCGCGTTTCGGTGTCGATGTCCTTGGAGACGCGCCGCCCCGTCGCCATTGGCGATCTCGTCACGGTAATCGTGAGTGACCAGGTAGTTATGGACCGTTCCACACCGTGCACGTCACCCCTCGTCACGAACGTCGCTGGCTTCCCAGCTGACGTTGCTCCTTTTACGATGGAGCCGTTTGACACTGCGACCCCGCGCGTGTTTGTTATGAAGGCCAACTCGGCGATCGCGCCGCTTCAGCTTACCGTTGCGTTTGTGTGTCACTTCACCTTCACTACTGTGGGCTACGCCGGCGGCAGCCTCGCGACCGGTAGCTTTGCCGGCGGCGCGAGTCCAATCACCTGGTCTGACACGTGGAACCCTGCCATCGGGCTCTACACGGCAAGCTCGAGCGTGACGTCGTTTGTCCGCGGTGACACGGACAGCCAGCTGGTTATTGACTTCCGCACGCTTTTGCCCTCTGCCGTTGGCGACGTGTGGACGTTGACAATTGCCGCCGGCCTTGGGCTCGCCAGTGCCGGCGACTGCAGCCCCGACGACACGAGCAAGCTCTCGGTTGCGACGAGGGGCACTGATGGCGTCTTTCTCAACGTGCTTGCCCCTTTTAACGCGCTGCAGGCGATCAAGATCACGTGCAAGGTTCTCAACTTGGTGAACCTCTTTGATCTGCCCCCTGCGACCGTGACCATTGGCACGTCAACGTTTGACGCGGCGAAGCTGAGTCAGCGCATCCGTAACTATGCCGGCTCCACGGCGCTGCAGTCGTATCTCACCGGTGCCGCGACTACACTCACGATCTCTCTCACCACTCTCCGCGCCTACACGGCCAGCTCGTCCGCCTGGATCTTTACCCTCAACGACTTTTTCACGCCCGTGGACGCTTTGCCGTGCACTGTCACCAAGGGCAACATTATTGTCTCTACCCCGGTGCTTGGCGAGCAGCATGTCACTGTCACGGGTGCTGGCCTCAATCTCGGCGACGAGATCACCATCACGTGCTCCGTCCAAAATGGCGGCAACACCTACGATGGCACCAAGCCAGTGTTGGGCAAGATTGGTGGTATTTCGTTTGACTTTTCGTCACTGCCGAGCCCAGTTACGACGGCGTACTCTGGTACTGCGCGCCTCTATTCGTATCTCCCCAGCACGCGCACGACGCTTGAGTTGCGGACCTTCATGCTTGCGAGCTTCACCCAAAACATGCAGTTTCGTTTTACTCTCTCCACGCTGCTGGGCTCGCCAAGCTGCGTTGTCGCCTCGTGGCCGGGCACCTATGACCTTGCGCAGCCCAACCCGTCGGTGCCCGAGTGGCGTGTGACGCCGCCTCAGAACGCCGGCATCGCGGCCGGCCCAATCACGCTGCGCTGCCAAGTTACGACGCCAGCAACGGGCGGCATCACCAATGTCGCCACGCTCCTCGAGTCGACTACTGTTGCCATCAAGAGCCCTGTCGCGTTTGCGCTTCCCCGCGACGCGACGATGCAGTACTCGCTTACGTCGGCTGTTACGTCGTACGTCGCTGCGTCGCCGCAGCAGCTCACGCTGTCGGCTACCTTGCCCGTCGCTGCGGCAGCCAACGTCGTGTTTACCTACACCGTGCATTCGGCATTTACTGTACAGGCCGGCACGTGCACGTGCGATGTCTCTGGAACTGCCATGCAGGGCCGCATTGATATTGCTCACACGTCTGGCAAGCCCAACGAGATCAAGGTGACCCTCCCAGAGGCTTTTAATGGCGACCGCACGTTTGTTCTCAAGTGCACTGTCACGACGCCCACGGGCGTCGCGCCCGGTGGCATCGTTCCTTCGGGGCAGTTGGCAACTCTGACCTTTTCCAACCTCGACAACCTGTCCGTCTCCCAGGCGTTTGGCAACCTGCCCAACGCGTTTGCTACCTATGCTGCAACGTCATGGCTATCGTCGTACTTTGAGCTCGTCAACACAAACTACTACGTGCGGTACGTGTCGCTCGTCAACGTTCCCAAGACGGCCGAAATCGTCATGTCATTTTCGCTCGTGCACTCGTTTGTCAGCGGCTCTTCCTGCCGCATCTCTACGACGACCCCGACTCAGGCAGAGACCCGTGCGAAGAGCACTACGACTGAGGGCGACAACAATCTGGTTGTGTTCACCCCACCCGGCGACGCCGCGATTCCCTATGGCGCCGTGATCACGCTGCGTTGCCCTGTAAAGAACCCGTATGAGGCCCAGGACCTGTTGGTCCCGCCCGCCTCGGTGACAATCCGCAACGACATCTATGCTGCTGCGACTTTTACGTCGGCGGCGTTGCCGCGGACCATCTACACGACGTATGTGCTGCACCAGGACCTGTTTAACTCGCGCATGACCAAGTACTTTGCAGCCAAGCCGACGTCGATTGTGTTTGATTTCCCGATGCTCGAGGACACGGCTGTCGGCACGACCTACAGCTTTGTGCTCAACGACAAGCTTCCGTTTGCCGCTGACGCGACGAACCCGTGTTTCGGCACTGGCATGAGTGTGTCGTACGATTCGACGTCGATGCACAAAGTCAATGCCACGCTCACGGCTGCCCTTGCGTCCAGCGCGACGTTCCGCCTCACGTGCAACATTGTCGCCCCGGCGGCTACGGTGGACCCGTTTGTCCCGGCGACACTGTCCTTTGTCGCAAACGACGCGCGCCAGACGGCGTCGTTCCCAGCGCTCGTAGCTAAGACTGTCGAAAGCTACACGCTCGCGGTGCAGATTCTGACACTCGCGCAGGGCGCCCCCTCGAGTATCAGCCTTAACTTTGCGCTGCTGGAGAACTTTGCCAAGGGGACCATTTTCACTCTTGTTCTCAACAGCGAGCTCAACAACGCCGTGACGCAGTGCACCTTTGCCGGCACGACCGTGGAACTCGGCAGCTCCCACCGCACCATTGAAAACCGCTATCTGGTTGAGTTTACGCTCACCAGCGACTTTTACGCTGGCCGCGCTGCCGCCATTTCATGCTCCATGACCAACCCGTCGCGCGGTGTCGGCCTCCCCGACACGCCCCTGCAGCTCATCTTCACCGGCGGCGACGGCGTCGACGTGGTGCTCGAGTACCCCTTTTCGATTGATTTTGTTCCCGGCTTCTCGGGCGTGACGGCGTTGTCGACCTATAACGCCGACACGGGTGTCATCTTTACGATTGCGCTGAGCTTCCCCTCTGCCATTTCGCAGGGTTCACTCACGCTGACCGTCAACGAGGCTCTCTTTATCGATGGGACCTCTTGCTCGCTTGTGGTGTCCAAGTACTCTCCCCAGGCGGTTTTCTCGACCGTTGCGTCGCCGGGCAGCAACCACAAGCTCGCACTCTCATTCGCCAATGGCTTCCCGCTTGGCGGTGCGTTGACGCTGTCGTGCTTGGTCTCGACACACACGGGCACAATTAGCAACACCGTCCAGGTTGCCTCGTCCCTGGTTCCGACGACGACCTTTACCGTCGCCGACCTCCCGTTCCCTGTCATTGCCAACGCAGTAGGTACGACGAGCCTTTCGTCGATCGTCGCCAACACCAAGGTCGTCCTTGTCAACTCCATGTGGCTGGTTCGCGCGGTTCCTGCCGCCACGGCCTTTTCGTTGGCGATGCCGTCGGCCCTTTTCACGTCCGTCGAGTCATGCCGGCTGTACGAGAGGGAGACGGGCGCCACCGTCACCACGGCGTCGTTCACTAACCTGGTTGCGAGCGGTGTGCGCACGATTTCCACGACGCTCCGTGCGCTCTCGGCTGGTACTGCGATTGACCTCCAGTGTATTGTCGGACTTCCAAGCGCTGGCACCACGAACCTGGCCTATGGCCCGGTGACGGTGACTCCTCCTAGCCCCGCGGCGCCGTTTTCAATCACCATTGAGAACCTGCCTGCGGCGCCTGTGGCGGCACCTGCGGCCCGTGACACACGCTTCCTCGATACGCTGCGCTTCGGTGTCGCGGCAAAGCTCAACATTGAGTTCCCGCTTGTCGATGCTCTCGTTGCCGGTACTGTGGTTACCATCACGGCCAACTCGGAGTTCTCCGACTTGATTTGTGCCCAGGATGCGACGGGCGCGCCCACCGCCACCGTCACGCAGGACTCGACGCGCGTAGCCAAGGCGACATTCGCCGCTGCGGTCGTGCCGGGCCAGACGCTTCGCTTTTCGTGTACGACGAAGCTCGCGTCTGTGGCTCTTGCGGCGAACAACATGGTTGGCGTCACCGCCTCGTACCCGATGACGGCCGTCGATGCCGGCGTAATTAAGACCGTGACGCGCAGCTACCCCTTTACGCTGGTGACGAACCTGGAGCGCCAGTACACAGTTGACGTCAGTATCGGTACGTTTCTCGTCAATAAGGCCACGTCGCTCCGGCTCGCGTTCCGTGTATTGGACAAGTCGGTTGTCACTCTGGGCAACTTGATCAAGTTCAAGTTCAACGCCGGTTTCACATTTGATGCCGCCGCTGCGTGTACCAGCCCTTCTGTCACCGGTTCGATCCTGGTGACTAACTCCGAGGCCCACTTTGCGCTCGCTGCGGCGACGCTGCTGGGCGATATGGTGACTATCACGTGCCCGGTGACGACCCCAGTGGCAGCTGGAGCCCTGGCCGGCGCCCCCGTCTCTCTCGTCGATGCCACGGCCATCACCACGGCCATTAGCTTTTCGTCTCTCGGTCAGAACTTTGTGACGGCCTTTGTCACGTCGTCTGACGTCAAGTCCTTCCTGGCAACTCAGTCCACAGAGCTTGCATTATCGTTTTGGCTCTACGAGCCTCTGGTTGCGGACGCATCCTCGGCTGTGGCTCGCTTCTCTCTGACTGTCCAGAACTCGGGTATCGCTAGTGTCACGTCATGTACGGTCAAGGACGGTACAGGCAGCTCTGCTGCGTTTGCCAACGTCGCCCTGACTGCCTCACCGGTGAAGATTGAGTTTGACGCCCAGCCCAATACGCGCGCCGGTCTGGCTGTCACAATCACGTGCGTTGTTGTCAACGCGGCCGAGAGCGCGGCTGCTGCTACTCTCGCCATCGGCTCCGCGACACTCGGCGGCTTCACAATTCCGTTCCCTGCCTTGATCAATGACCCGCAGGGGGCATACCTTGTGACTAAGACCCTTGACTCGTATCTCGAGAGTGTTGACACGAACTTGAGGCTGAACTTTGACACGCTTGAGCAAATTGTCAGTGGCCTCGTCGTCACGGTCGACATTGACCCTGCGTTCAAGGTGCGCACCGTGGTTGAGGACGCGACAAAGCCCCTCTGTACCGTCACGCCAGCGATATTTTCTTTGGCGTATTCGTCTGGCGTCGTGCGTCTTACGTCGACAAGCCTCATCCGCGCTGGCGCGTCCATTACACTGGAGTGCTCCGTCACTAACCCTGCGGCGACGGCCTCGCCTACGGGCGCCGTCGCATCAGTCCGCATGGAGCCGCTCGGCGTCCCGCGCCTCTTCAATGCGGGGCCGCTCGACCAGCCGATCGTCGCAGGCTACTCCGGCCATTTGACCGTCAGCTCGCTTCTGCTCAACCAGCCGACCGTCGTTTCTGTGGACTTTGACGCTGCCGAAGGTTTCCTGGTCGGCGATGTGATCACGTTCTCTTTCTTTTCTGGCTTCACGCTCGACGCCGTCAACTGCGGTTTTACCTCGGCCAACGCCCAAAACGCACAAGTGAGTATCGCTTCGCTTGCTGTGGGCAGTCCAGCGACTAACCTTGTTGCAACTCTGACCCAGGCGGTGCGCTCAGGTGCCAGCGTATACTTGATCTGCACGCTGGGCTCGCCCAGTGCTCCCTTTACGGACGGCGTTGTGTCGGCCAGGTTTGTCCGCAACTCGTTCCAACGTACAATCTCGTTCCCCCAGCCTCTGGCTCCGTTTGCGGCCGCCTATGTCCTGACATCGAGCCTCAGCAATTACTATCCCTCGGAGCAGACGGTGCTCACGCTTCGTTACGTTCAACTCGAGCAGTTTACTCAAATCACCTCTGTCGACATTAAGCTGAGCACGGCTTTTTCGGGCCCGTCTTGTACGGTGTCTCCAACGCCAGCCTCGTTGGGTTTTGAGTCGGTCACTAACACGGTAAAGGTGCAGTTTGGCCCTGTCACGGCTGGCACGCCATTTGTCTTTACGTGCAACGTTGGAAACGGCGGTGACTCAGCTGGCGTTCTCCTCACTCCTGCGGATGCTGTGTTCGCGTCCGTTCTCGGCAACGGGAACCGCCCGTTCGCAGCCTTGCCGTACCCGATCACGTCAAGTGGCAACGCCAAGGCGTCCCTGGCATCATACTTTGCCAACCGTGTGGGTGTTCAGCTCACGCTGGAGTTTACGCTCCTAACACAAATGTCCGCCGGCGACCCCTACACCGTCCTCACCTTGTTCAGTGGCCTGAAGAGCAGCTTTGACGGAACGACGTGTACAATGGACGGCGCGCAAGTCGATATTATCCCGGCGCAGAAAGAGGTTCGTATTTCTCCCACGAGCTCGTTTCCTGCAGGCCAGGCCTACACGATCAAGTGTTTGGTGACAACTCCTGCTGCTGACACTCCGCTGGGCTCTTCGGCGTCATTTGGACGCATCAACTTTGCCGCGTTGATGCAGCCCAACACCGCAGAAGGCTATACGGGGACGGCGACCATCGAGTCATACTACTTGGACGCACCGACAACGACAACGATCTCGTTTTGGCCGCTCGAGGACATTGTTGGTTCTGATAGCATCAACTTTGCCATCGATGGGTACCTCTCGCCCACGACTTCGTCGTGCGTCATCAAAGCCCCGGCCACGACGACAAACATCCAAACGAACCTAGGAGGCGGCAGCGTGTCTCTTGTTGCGACAGGCAGCGTCCAGACGGTGGCTGTTCCCGCCGGCACCCTCATCACCCTCCAGTGCCCTGTCACGGTCATGTCCTCTGGCAGCAACAACATCCCAACGACCGTCGCGGGAACGGGCACTGTGAATCGGCGCAGTGTCACCATCACCTTTCCTCCGTTTGTGCTCAAATTTGGTTCCGCCATTACCGTCCAGTCACGTTTTTCGTCGTACATTGCCGGGTTGACCACGACTTTTTCTATCAACTTTATGACCATGGCGCCGATGCCTACTGGCAGGACCATTGCGTGGACGGCCAACACAGCTATGTTTGTCTCCATGCCCACCTGCACCTTGATGTGGAGTGGCGTCTCCGTTGCGACTTCTTCGACCGCTGGACTGACAGTCACGTTTACGACAACAAGGATCTTGACATCCGCGACGCCGCTGACGCTGTCGTGTATTGGCCAGACTGGAGCTGCGAACGGTCCCGCGTCCCTCACGCTGAATCCCGCGTCGATTGATGGCGTGTCTGTTCCACTGCAGCCTCTCCTCATGAACTTCCAGGCCAGTGAGCCAAAGCAGCTTCCCTTTGTGACGAGCTTTTTTGCTGCCGGCTCGTCCACTGTCATCCAGCTCAAGTACACGACGTGCACCTATATTGTGGACAAATCGGACATTTTGTTGCGCTTCCACTCCAGCCTCGGCTTTGACGCCGCTCAGACTGCGTTCCAGGTCGACACCTCGCGCTTCTCCTTTACTCCCTCGCCGACGGCACCTAATGAGGCAAGCTTTGCGTGGACCGGTGCCGAGCTGCCTCCGAACACTGTCGTTACCGTGACCTTTTTCTTTACGATGCCCACCGCGACGACGCCCTTGACCGGTAATATTATCACGCTCAACGCTGGTGGTCGCTCCATCGAGATGACGACGTTTGGGACGATTTATGCCGAAAACATGAGTGTCAGCCTCTCCTCGTACTACACGGGCGCCACCACAACTGCCATGAGCTTGTCGTTTGTCCTTGCCGAGACGTGGACGTCTGTCACGACCAGTGACACGACGTTTGAGCTAACGCCCTACGAGGTGTCGACCGGGGTGCCGGCGCTTAAGTGCCAGCTAAGCACGATGACGAGCGCCGGCGTCATGGACGCCACGACATCCACCCAAGGCCAGGCGTCTCCGTTTTCGCTGCTGCTTTTGCCCACGACAGGCGCACAGCGGAATGCTGGCACGCGCATCACCATCACGGCCGACTGCAACGCTCTGCAAGCCTTGCCCCCGGCAGCGAACAATCATCTCTTCTCTGCGGGTACCTTCTCGCTTGCTGTCAGTGGTTCAACCTTTAGCCGCTCTTTGGTGCTGGCGGCCATGCCGCGCCCCATCGTATCTGGCTACACGGGTGCTGTGACCTCGTCGAGCTACATTGCCGGCGAAACGGTTTCGATTCGGATGTCTTTTTGGGCAATTGAGCGCATCGTCGTGGACGACTTTATCTCCGTCTCTATTTCCGCGCTCTTTGGTTCCGGCTTCAATGCCGAGACGTCATGCACGCTCCAGATCTCAGGCGGCGGTACATTGTCGCCCACGTGCGGTACATCTGACTGTAGCGCAACGGTTGTCCGCTTCAACTTCCCCGACGTCGCCGTTGGCACCGCCCTTGACATGGTGTGCACCAATGTGCCTGTGCCTGAGCAGAACTTCCCCCAGGCTGACGCCGTCGTCGTTGGCGTTACGGGCACGCTTAACGGACTCACCATTGGGACGCTTCCCTTTATTATTACGCCGATGCCTGTGCAGTTTTCATTGCAGTTTGCACCCACCGCGACGCTCACAACCTACCGCTCTGGGGCTAACACATTTATGGCGCTCCAGTGGGTCTTTGCTCGCGAGGTTCCGAGCCAGTCAGCGTTGTTGATTAACCTCGACACGAGCTTCTTTATGACGGGCAGCATCAAAAACTGCAAGGTCAACCCCAACAGCATCAGCGCGTACCCGACGAACAACAACATTGGCCTGGAAGGCGCCGGCAGCCAGTTTTCCACCCAAGGTGGCGTTACGTTTGTCGTCACGTGCGAAGTCGTGACAACAGATGCAGTGGGAATGCAGGTCGCGACCCTCTCGTATGGCTCCAGCCCGAATGTCATCAACGTCAACTTTAACCTTCCTCAGCAGCTGCAGGACCCGTACGCGGGCACGTGGGTGCTGTCGTCTCTGATGCATTCGACCCCCAGTGTGTCATTCTCGTTCACCTTCACTCCGTTTGTGAACTTTGCTGGATTCACGTTTAAGCTCACAACTCCGGCTCTTGGCTCTACCGTGACTTGTTCGTCGTCCGCTTTTTCGACGATGGCGTTTGATGCCGCGACGCACACTCTGTCGTTTGTTATCACGACGGCTCCTGTGGGTGTCGCTGTAACGGTACTATGCACCATGACGACGGGTGTCGAGGGCGAGTACGCTATCACGGCCCACGTGACCCACCCGACGCAGCTTCTTGAGCCGGAGCCTATTGAATTTCCTGCCATCTCACTTGTCAAGCCTGTGAACTTTGACATCTCCCTCGATTCAAAGCTTGCCGGCGATACTACGACCTTGACGCTCACTGGTGTCGCGCCGTACACCCTCACCGGCTATTCGGCGTCTATTGCGCTGGTCTCTGACTTTGCTGCGGTGACGAGCTGCGTCAGCGACGACGTGACTGTCACCATCTCCGCCACGGCGCTCAATCTCGTGTTTGGCGCCACCGCTGTGCGGACCAAGAACATGATCATCGCCTGCCAGGTCACAAACTCGGCTGTGGCGGCTAGCAAGGTGTATACGTACAATGTTCTCAAGACCTCCGCGCCTTCTTTCACCGGCTCGGCTGAGCTCGTGGCGCGCCTTCCTGCTGTTGTAGGCACGCTCGTACGCGAGTCCCGCATCGCCGACGCCTCGACGGATCTCACCATTACCTTTACAGCCGCTGAGGATCTCGATGGGTTCATTCTCAACATCTTGACGGGCGAGACTCTTGCGTCCACCGAAGAAAGCTCGTGTACGATCAAGGTCGTGACCGTCGTCACCGTGAATGGTGAGCCAGTAACGACTCGGACGCCCGCTGGCACTGTCACGGTGGTTAATCTCGCGGGTGCCAACCGCATTGCGGTGTACTTTGACGAGATTGCTGTGCACAATGCAAAGCTTGAACTTGTGTGCATGGCCATGAACGCGGATGAACCCAAGGCTGCGGCGGTTTGGTCGGCCGTCTTCTCTCTTAACAATGCCTTTAACTACCCGCTTACGCTCCCTACCGCTGACGTGATCACGTCCCACGTCACGGCGACGCTCGCGCTGGACAACAAGCGCTCCGGCCGCGCCTCAACGACTGTTACCATGGTTTTTCAGCCCTCGCTGCCGCCTGCGGGCTACACGCTCTCGATTCCGTTCGGGACCCTGTATGCCTCAATCACTGCGGCCACGTGCACAGCTGTGCAGGCTGTCTCTCCAGGTGGGCCACCGGTAACAACCGTCGGAACTGTGACGTGGGACACCACTACTAAGAACCTTGTCACCAAGTTTAACACGGACGCGCTCAAGTGGCTCGATGTGACCATCAAGTGCGCCGGCACTCTTACGTCGCAGCAGCCAGCGCAGACGCTGAATGCGGACTTTGTTCCTGCATCCGGATCGGACCTGCCGACGTTTTCCTTTTCAGCTGACGTCGTCGCGCTACGCGATGAAGTGGTCTTGCCAGCGACCCTTGCCAACAATTACGTCAATGAGACTGGCCTCCTGACGATTGCGCTGACGATTCCTGAGGATATGAACATGTGGACTCTTCAAATCTCCACCGGTTCGACCTTCAAGACGGTGACTGCTTGTGGCATCACTGTGCCCGGCCCGGCTGTGCCCGAGGGTGATCCACCGTCCGCTGACGTTGCTGCTGGCACTGCGACGGCCCAGCCGAACTCCCAAAACACGGGCATTGAGATCATCATCTCGTTCAATGCCGTGGCTGTCAAGGACAGCGTCGTCACGCTGTCGTGTACGGCCCAGAACAATCTGCGCAGCGACAATATCTACTGGCGTGGTATTGCCTCAAAGACCGGTGCCGCGTCTTTTGAGTATGGCTTTAACGTCCCGAGCGTCCTTTATCGCCCCCCGGCCTTCACCGCGGCTCTATCGTCGTCCATCTACAGTGACTATCTTGCGACACTGACGATGCGCACGTCGCTGACGTTTGCACTTCTCCTCGACCAGGTCATGACAATCAGCCTCGAGAATCTGTTCCCGAATCGTGTCGCTGGCAAGACGTGCTCTGTACGCTTTGGCACTGCCGCCGTGCGACAGGTCATCGTCGGTAGCTCACTCTTGACCGTCACGGTGAACTTTTTCGACGACAAGGCGATCGGTACATCGGTTGAAATTATCTGCCCTAACCTCGTGAACCCTGCGAACGCGGCTGAAGTCAAGACCATTACGGGCGTACTTGCCGGTGAGGTTCCGCTCAAGATCGATGTGTCTAACGCCTTTGTCGCCAGCACGCCTGATGGTCGCGCTGTCGCATCCTCGTACACGGCCCGTCAGACAGCCGTCTCAATGACGTTTACATTCAACACGTTGCGCGACCTTGCTGGGTACAAGACCCGCATTGTCCCTGGGTATCGTTTTACGCTCACTGACGCGTGCACGACCCCTGGAGTCGACTCGACGTACACGGCCGTCGATACGTCGGGCGAGCGCCTCGGTGAGCTAACATTCAATGCCGCGACGGAAGTCAACGCCAAGATTGACATTACCTGTACGGTGATGCTCAACGGCGCGTCTGACGCGAGTATCTACGTGCTGTCCTTTACCAAGCAAAACGGCCTCGCGTATCCCGTCAGGATCGCGCTCCGGGCAATCGTCGCGCCGCCCGCTTTTGTCGGCGAACTGACATCTTCACTCTTTTCCGACACAAACGTGATTGCGACCGCGACTGCCAAGCTGCGCTACCCTATTTCCGCGGGCAACAAGATCACTTTCACCAACCCGTTCTCGACGACAGGTCTCGCATGCTTCCTCGGCATTGGTTCCAACAGCCCCAACTCGCTGACCACTGGTGCGCAGCTGCAGTACGACTTCACCGCTGGACAGGTCAATGGCACGGACCTCAACTTCCGTTGCTCAGGCGCAACAATTCCCGCTGCGATCTTCCGCGTGACGGGCATCTTCACGACGTCAGCTGATCAGTACTCTACGATCCCGTTTGACTTTGCGTTCAGCAATACCCTCACCGCCGCGCATGCCGTAGGCAACACGTCGCTCTCCACTTACCTGCCCGACCAGTCAGGCGTCCGGATGAACATCACATTCGTCGCGCTCAAGAACCTCAACGCCTTCACTCTACGTTTCCAGACCAGCAACCGCGTCACCTTTACATCGTGCGATGCCGTTCCTGGTGTGACGAATGGCAACTCCAACGGACAAGACCAGCCGACCATCGACCTCGTCTTTACCAGCCCGACGACCGTGAACCAGGCAATCCTGCTCCCGTGCACCGTGCGGACGCACGGCGCCACCGTAAAGAGTCCCATCACAGCCCGATACTTTTTCTCGACAACGACCGCACCCGGGTCGGGTGACATTTCCTTTGACATGGCCTCGATTGTCTACTCCTACACGGGCACTCTTCATCAGTCGTCAAACGTCCAGGGCGAGACCAACACGCTGACATTCCGTGTCGACGCCACTAACGAGCTCAACACCTACACCTACGTGCTGAACCTCACCTCAGTGGTCAGCCGGATCAACTCCTGCACGCCCCCCGCAGGGCTGGCCCAAGAGGTTCACATCACCAGTGGCGCAATTGACTTTATGTTCACGAGCTCCACAGCGGGCCGCTCGATTGAATTCTCGTGCGTCGTCGTCAACGGCGCGCCGCGCCTCGGCAGCCAGCTCGAAGCCACTGTCACAAGTCCCTCCCCCGGCTTCCCGCAGCTGCCAATCTATTACGCGCACTCGGGCACGCTGAGCCGCGAGATCTCGTTGGCCACCATCTCTTACCAGTCATTTGCGGCCGCCGGCTCGCGTACGACGCTCACGCTCACGGCCGTTCCCACGTTCCTCATCGCGCCTGCGATGGTTTTCCGCTTCCCTCTGCCGGCCCACATCACCGGTAGTGCGTCCATGTGGCCCATCTCGTGCACTGCGAAGATTGGCGCCACTGACGCGGTCGCTATCACCCCACTGCCCAACACCAAGTTCTCCTTTACGGGACTAACGACCACTGTCAAGGACACGACGATTACGTTCACGTGCCTGAACTTCCCGCTGCCGCGCACACCGCGCGACACGACAGACACCGTCACCGTTGACGTGGTCACTGTCGACGGCACCACGGTGGTGCTCGCTACCACAAACGCAGTGCTCCCGGCGTACCCCGCCCCGTCTGTGTCGGCGTTTGGCGGCGTCGCGGCGGAGATTAGCTACTCCAACGCCTTCCCCAATGCGCGCACGCCCGTTTCGTTCCTCGCGTCTCCGTCTCTGACATCCGTCGTCGCCGTGGGCTTCGCTGTGCACGCTGAGCTCGCGTTCGACATTCGTCTCGACGGCGAGAACCCGCTCGTGTGCACGCTTGGCGATGGCTCCGTGACCGTTGCGGGCACAGCGGCGTCACTCCGCGCCGCCTCTGGCGTTATCTCGGTTGACTGGACTTCCACAGCCACCGGCACGCTCGACGATACCAAACCGCTCGAGTTCAAGTGCTCCAACGTCATTCTCCCGACGGGCCTGCGCCCGGCTAACTACTATGGCTCTCTCCGCGTCGGCACCAACGAAGCGACGCACTTCACCGCCGACGGCATCGACCTCGCTGTGTTGACGGGCCTGGAGGCCAGCTTCTCGCCCAACTCGATGGGCACACGCACGGCGACGTACCGCATCAACAAGCTCGGCATCGACGTCATTGCGGGCAACACGCTCCGTGTCCCTGTCCCCGAGGGCACGACGGTCGCCAGCGGCGCGGTCATCGCGTGCAGCGTCGGGACCAGCAACGTTTTTGCAGCGACGTTTTTGACGACGCCGGCGCTGTCGATGCTCGTGACGGTCCCGCCCGGCACGACGGCGGCGCAGACGGACGCGCTCTCATGCACGGGGCTCACCCCGCCGCGCAGCACGCTTGCCGCCATCAGCTCGACGAACTTTTACACCGTCTATACGTCGACGCAGGTCACGGACCCGTTCGCCCAGGGCACAGTGCTCTCCCCGCCGCTCGTGCGCCGCCAGCTCACGGCGGCGTCCGCCGACAATGCCTTCACGGCCGACCTGGCGACCAGCAGCGTCACCATCGTCGTCCAGGGTTTCAGCTTCCCCCTCGCCGCCTCGGGCTCCATCGCTGTCGGGCTCCCGGCAGACTACGTGATCCCGTCTTGCGTGCTTCATAACGCGACGGGCCAGCCCACGGAGGGCATCCGGGTCACCACGTCGACCAACGTGCTCCAGACGCTGACCATGGCCTTTACGGGCTCTACTGTCCCCGTCGTGGCGCTGCCGACTGACCACAGCACCTACACCTATGTCTTTTACTGCGCCGGCGCGACGCTGCCCGACTATCTCGTGCCCGCCGTCGACACGGTCAAGATTGACGTATACTCGAGCCCGGCGGACATTCTCTCGACGGCCACGGCCGGCCGCTACTCGGGCATCGCCACACCGTCGCTCGGCGCCGTGTCCGTCAATTCGGAGCCGTATCCGGAGTCCGAGGGCCCGCTCAGTGTCACGTGGGCCAGCAACGCCGTGACCCTTTCCGCCGGTGACATCATCTCGGTCGGCTTTGCCGCCACAGCGCCGTACGTCTTTTCTGCGCGGAGTGTGTGCTCCGTCTACGGCTCGCCTGTCACGGCGACGCTGTCCTCGAGCACTGCCACCGCGCTCATCTTTGCCATTGGCGGGCCTGTCCCGGCCTCGACCACAGGTCCCTTCCTGCTCACGTGCACGTACGTGACGACGCCCACGATTGCGGCGCAGCAGACTGGCGCCGCGGGCACCACCTCGCTGCGCATCCTCCGCGCTGGCAATGCCGCGCAGGTCAAGGGCTCAGCCACGGTCGTGGCCTTTACGGTGCTCAAGGAGCGCCCCTCGACGCTCATCCCCGTCGACGTTGTCTACACGCCGCCGGGCGAGTTCGTCGGGACGACAGGCACCGCAACAGTGACGCTCGTCTCGGCCACGCAGGCCATCCCGGCCGACTCGAGTCTCCGCCTGCGCATCCCGCAGACGTCGTGGACCGTCCTGCTAGCCAATTGCGCCGGCAACGTCCCCGGCACGCTCACCGTCAGCGACACGGACACCTTCACCTACACCTTTGGCGACGCTGTCGCGCTGGGTGCCACGTTCACGCTCTCGTGCGCCAGCGTCACCACGGCCGTAGCCTACCGCGCCGCGTCGACCGTCACGGCCGAGGTACTGACGAGCACCGGCACGAAGCTGGCCGAGGACCTCGTCACGATGCCCGCCGTCGTGGGCTCCGTCTCTGCTTCAGCCAGCCTGCTCTTTGCCGCGCCGACGGTCGGCGCTGTCGGCACCGTCACCGTCGCAGCGCCCTCGGTTGCCGCCGTCTTCTCCAATGTCCCTTTGCGCGCGTCGATCATCGTGCCCGCCGGCACGACTCTGCTCGCCGACGCCGTCTGCTCCGCCGGCTCCGCCATCCAGGTCACCAGCACGCCCGTCATCACCACGAACTGGGCCGCCTACACAGCGACGCTGGAGTTCAACATCCTCCGCGCCGTTGCGCCTGCCGGCGGGTCTTACACCTTCTCCTGCACGGGCGTCCGATCGCCGCTCGCCGTCGTCGCTGCCTCAAACACGGCTTTCCAGGTCCGCCTCCTCATTGCCGCGTCGAGCGAGATCGCCGCGCGCGGGTACTTGATCTTTGCGGGCATTGCTGGCATCACCTCGCTTAGCGCGGCACAGCTAGCTTTTGATAACAATGCTGGTGCCTTCACGGGCCTCACCGCCTCATTCCCGCCACTAACGTTCCCTATCCCCGTGGGCACCGTGTGGAGCTTCCCTATCCCAGCTACCGTCTCGATCGCGCCCAACGCGCAGACGCAGTGCACGGCCGATGACACGTACGTTCTCACGCTCAACACCGCCGCCGCGGCGGGCACGCTTGAGCTCACCGCCGCCGTCGCCATCCCCGCGTCCTCAGCCTCGCAGTTAGTGCTGCACTGCACCAGCGGCTTACAGCTCCCGACCGTCGCCGCGCCGCAGACGGAAACGACGGTGACTGTCTCCACGCCTACGGGCGTCGCGCAGGCCCTGACGGCTGTCATGACTTCCACGGTCGTTTTCAAGGGCGTTGTCGCCGCCGTGCTGTCCGTCGAGATCACCCCGGCGGACGCGCGCGTCGCCGTCAGCTCGGCGCTCCGCTTCACGGTGCTCCCGACGACGGTCAACGCCGCCGCCGGCGACATCCTCACGCTCGCTGCGCCGACGTACTTCACCTACGTCTTCCCCAACTCGGCCACCACGGTGTCCTGCACGCTCGGCTCCGCCACCGTGTCGCTCACTGTCGTGCTCGACGCCGACAAGGCCGCGACGGCCTACAAGCTGGCGTTCCCCGCCGGCGCGGCCCTCAAGGGCCCGCAGTCGGCAGTGATCCAGTGCCCGGCGGCGACGTCGCCTTCGCGGGCGCTCGCCGAGACGCGTGCGATGGCGACCCTCGCCAACGCGGCGGGCACCAGCATCCGCGGCCAGTCGTCCGCCGGTGCAGCTTACAGCGCCATAGTCGGCAGTATCTTTGCCACGCGCTGGAGCCGCATTATCCCTGCGTCGACGACCGCCGGCTCTGGTTTTGGCATGCTCACGCTGCTCCTGTCGCCCATCACTGTCAGCATCCCGCTTCGCGGCACTTTTGTTGTCACGCTGCCGTCGACATGGGCCGTGACGTCCAACGCGGTGACCTGTATCGGCGGCTTCAACTCGGCGAGCATGGCCGACGCGACGGTGCCTCTCGTCACGGTCGTGCCTCAGGTCGCCGAGGCCGCCAACAAGGTGCTGCGCATCAGTGCCGCACAGGTCCAGATTGCGCGCACCGACAGCATGTTCCGCATCTTCTGCGACAACTCCGTCCGCGTCCCGTCTGTCCCCACCGCCGCCACCTCGGGCCCCTTTGTCACGGTGATGGACAGCAACAACATGCCACTGATGCAGGCGCTCGCGGTCGAGCTGCCCGAGATCACGGCGTCGACGGCGCCCGTGCAGCGCGTCGGCGTCAAGATTGGCATTGACACGACGCTCGGCCGCCTCACTGCGCACGAAATTGAGGTTCTCCGCGTCATTTTTGCCAACATGGGCGGCATCCCACTCGAGAACGTCGTCTTGCGAGAGCAGATCGCCGTTAGCGTCGCGGCGGCGTCGACGAAGCTCGAGATTGAGCTCATCATGATGCCCACCAACTCAGTCAGCGTCGAAGACCTCCAGGACATGGTCACAAACAAGCGTTCGACGCTCATGGCGCAGATGAAGCAAACCATGTCTAGCGAGGTCAGCACGCTGTCGGCCCCCTACGAGGCGGACATGGACGCCTCGTGCGCCGACGGTGTGGTCAATGGCAGCGAGACGTCCCCCGACTGTGGCGGCTCCCAGTGCCTGCCCTGTGCGCTCGGCAAGAGTTGTTCCACCAACTCGGACTGCGAGTCAAGGCAGTGCACCGAGGGCCGCTGCACGAGTCCTGACAATGCCGCGTCCGCCATATCGGCGTCGCTTTTTGTTTATGCGCTCATTGCAGCTGCAGCCCTCTTCATTTTTGCATAATCACTCTCTCCTCCCTTACTTCCTAAAGTCTTTTTGGCGGCGGCCGGCTGCGACGCCGATCCTGCCAGCGGGAGTGCGGCTCAGCGGCGTCAATGCTGCTGGCCCTCCTCCATATTGTCCCTTTCTGTCTCGCGTACGTAGTTTTTAGATTGTAGCCCATGCTTTGGTATGATGCCAGTTATTGGCGCGGTTGTTTTTGTCACAAGGCCTCGGAAGATTGTCATGTTTGCGCCGCTGCGCTTTTTAAGTCCAGATGGAGTCGCGCGTGTCTAGATCTTTGCCGATCCATTGCCATACACATTGTTATCCATTCCTCCGATGCCGTGGTCACGGCGAGACTTTGTGCTGAACCGTGCGTCGGCGTAGTTTTCGTCACCGGCAAAGACGTCGCGCGGGGAGTCCAGGAAAAATATGTTGTTAATTTTTTTAAAGGAAAACTTGGGGGTACACACTGCGACCAGCTGTAGGGTGGCCGGCTGGTGCTGCCGCCGCGTGCGCCGCCGGCGCGATCTGGCCTGCAGTCGGTTGCGTGCGTTCGCCGTCGAAGTTTCGGGTGCATTATGCTGGAAAGCACTGTTTTATTGCCGTTTTTGGCGGACGATGAGAAAAAGACTCGCGAGCACGGCGCGATAAGGGCAATGCGCCACCTGACGTGAAAAAGAAGCGAAAAATACATAAATGCACGGGCACTCCGGGCGAGGAGTGAACGTGGCGGCATGGGAAGTGAAACGCCGAAAAGAAAATAGACAAGATCATTTGTGGTTGAGCTGATTCGTTCGCCGGCCGTGCCGGCGGTTGGCTACGGCGGCGAGGCGCGGCCCGCACAGAGAGTCAAACGCGTGAAGTCTCTGGCGGGCCCGGCGGAATTGTGGC
>Ga0256887_1000037_pt1 | contig 19090 bp, 7 predicted proteins | sample MC6MC0495MT_FD_186345 | JGI IMG/M metagenome (GOLD analysis project Ga0256887, IMG submission 186345) | Metatranscriptome of enriched soil aggregate microbial communities from Iowa State University, Ames, United States - MC6-MC0495-MT... | ecosystem: Environmental > Terrestrial > Soil >...
GAAAAAGAAAGTAATTTTTATCCTGTTTGTATTGGTGCTCGCATTTGCAACAAGCCAGCATGTTAATGCGCAGTGCTCTATGTGTACCATTAATGCCGAGCAGGGCGTTAAAAACGGTAATACACAAACGGCGGGTTTAAATACCGGGGTTTTATATCTTTTATCTATTCCATACTTAATGGCTGTAATTGTTGGGGTAATCTGGTATAAAAAATACCGTAAAAAAAATATCCACCTCAATATGAAAAGAGAACCTTTTAATTTAAATTAAAAGTATGTCGGGCACTACATCGAAACTTTACGCCATTGTACACTGCAAGTGCCCACACTGCCGTAGAGGAGATATTTTTACCGGCAGCATGTACGGCTGGAATATACAGCATACCAAAGAAATTTGCGGGCACTGCGCGCAGCGTATAGAAATAGAACCCGGTTATTTTTATGCCGCTATGTACGTAAGCTACGCCATGAATGTGATAGAAATGCTGGTGGCCAGCTTTATTACCTATTTAATTTTCGGACCACTTACCGATAGTACTTTCTGGCATTACCTCATCGTAATTTTTACAGGCTGTTTTATCCTGTATCCCTTTAATTACCGATATTCGAGGATCATTTTACTTCACGTTTTATCGCCAAATATTAAGTACAAGCCCTATTACGATAAGTAATTAGGTTAACTGTTTAATTGTATAAACTGGTTAATTGTTGGTTTGGCACTTAGCGATAAGCGTTTGGCGCCGATTAAACAATGCGCATTTAGAAACGATTAACCAATTAACCGCTTAACCAGTTAACCTCAAGATATATGCTTAAAAAAGAAACCTTAAACTTTATAAAAGATGTTGCGGAAAATAACAACCGCGAATGGTTTGCAATTAATAAAGAAGTTTATGAAGAAGCCAAAAACGATGTTTTAAAACTTGTAAGTGCCATTATTCCCGAACTGGCTAAAATAGATCCGATACTTTCGGCAGAGGCCGACCCCAAAAAATGCCTCTTGCGTATTTACCGCGATGTGCGTTTCAGCAAAAATAAAGATCCCTATAAAAATAATTATGGCATGTGGTTTTCTACCAAAAAAGGAGGGAACGAGCCCGGCTATTACCTGCACATTCAACCCGGAAAAAGCTTTATTGCCGGAGGTTACTGGATGCCCGATGTACAACACCTAAAACTGATTAGGCAGGAAATAGATTACAATGCCGAAGACTTCAAAGCAATTATTAACGCAAAGGAGTTTAAGAAAAACTTTAAGCTGGGGGTTGATAATGCATTGAAAAATGCACCTAAGGGGTATGATCCGGCTGATCCGAACATCGAACTCCTGAAATTAAAAAGCTTTGAAGCAACGATGAAAATCGATGATGAAGAATTTTTTAAACCTAACCTCGTTAATAAGTTGATAAGTTCTTTTAAAACGGTACAACCTTTAGTTGCATTTTTACGGAACGCCATCGATGGTTAACTGTATAAACAGCATAAATTGGTTAACTGCCACGATTAAACAGTTAGCCGATTAACCAATTAACCCCAAAATTAAAACAATGAAAAACACCTTTCTTGCATTTGCCTTTCTCCTCGTTATCTCCTCTCTAACTTCATGTGTTGTATTATCGCCTAAAAAGTATAAAGCTTTATTGGGTACAAAAGATTCACTTTATACTGCCTTTAACGAAGGCTTGATTAAAATCGAAAACCTCGAAAAAGAAGTAAGCCGTTTAAAAAAGGATACCACTTTAATGGCTGAAGAACTCCGCGATTTACAGCGCAGTTACAATACCGTTGATGCCAACTATAAAAAACTAAAAAGTAATTCATCTTCAGAAATCACCAAACTATCCGGCGATTTAGCTGCACGCGAAAAACGCTTAAAGGAAGTAGAAGAAGTATTACGTAAGCGTGATGAGGCAACCAATGCGCTTAAAGAAAAGCTGCAACAAGCATTACTTGGCTTTACCAAAAGCGGCTTAACCGTAGAAATTAAAAACGGAAAGGTATATGTATCGTTAACCGATAAGCTCTTGTTTCCTTCCGGAAGTATCATAATTGATGAAAAAGGGAAACAGGCGCTTACACAGCTGGCTAATGTATTAAAACAACAACCCGAAATCAATATTGCTGTAGAAGGCCATACCGATAATCAAAAAATAAATAACCTTGGACAAATTAAGGATAACTGGGATTTAAGTGTACTAAGAGCTACCTCAGTTGTACGTTACCTGACTGAAATTGGAAAGGTAGAAAGTGTAAGGATGACCGCAACAGGTAAAGGCGAATTCCAACCATTGGGTACAAATGCTAATGCGGATGGAAGAAGTAAAAACAGAAGGATCGAGATTGTACTTTCACCAAAACTTGATGAACTCTATAACCTGATCAAATAGTAATAACAGTTAGCAGTTTAAAATTGGCAGTTTGCAGTACTAATGAACTATTTTAGTTTGGAGCGAGCAGTTGGCGGTTTAAAATTGGCAATTTGCAGTACTAATAAACAAATGGCCAGTGAACGAATGAACGAAATAAAGTCTTGCAATAACTGCAGGACTTTTTTTATAGATTTTGGTGGCGTCGGTACGATTTTAAGATCTTGAAGGTATGCTCAAATTCGCTGCCGCTCAGGTTGGCATAATCGGGCATAGAAAGCTTGTGTACGGTTAAGAAATTAAGCAGTTCTTTAATTACGTTCGATACCTCTTCAGAATCTTCGGTGTGTTTCAAGGTATCGATCTTGTTGAGCAGGAGCGAAATCTCGAACATTTTAAAATCATTTTTGCTGGTTAGTTCAAGGCCAATGTTGGCTTCAACCAATGCCTGCTCGTAGTTGTGTGTGGCGCTGTAAAAATTAGCCTTAAAAACACTAAAACTTGCCAGTATAAAATTGGTGTAATAGGTATAATCACTGCTAATTATCTTATCAACAAACTGGATAATGCGCTGTGCCTTTTTAAAGTAATTGAGCTTAATATAAGTTTGCCCCAGGTGAATAAGCAAAAATGGTGAAAACACCGAGTGGCGCACATAAAAAAGGTTCGGATACTTGCTTAGGATGGCCATAATAAAACGGTGGCATTCGGCGTAACTCTTTTGTGAGAACAGGGAGATCAAAACCATCCGGTAGCACAAAATCTCTGCAGAAGTCATCTCTTCGTTTTTACGTGGTGTGCTGCGGTCTATATCCTGGCAAAGCCTGATAATTTTATCTTCGAGGGTTTTACTGTCGCTGGGCTTGTTAACCAGGTTGTTGTAGAAGTAAAGAATTAAATCGTACGGATTGATTGGAAAAAGTTCATTTAACCGCTTGTAATTTCTTTTAAGCGATTGCATCGTATTGGCCAGGGCATTTTTATCTACATCGATGAGGTTAACGTTGCATTCTATCACATGCAGCATAATCTGGATATCCTCATTGAGTACATTTTCAGAAATGGTTTTCACTGTCTCCTTGTATAGACTGCTCATGGTCCTTCCGGTAGCCATAATATCGATAAAATCCATTCCAATACTTAACTTGTTAAAGTTAGAATTGGCTTTGCCCAGCTCGAATTTCGAAACGTAGCAGATAAAATCGAAAGCATTGTTTTTTTCGGTATTGCTAAATGGCAGCCTAAAAATATTTTTGAGCGCAGCAATTTCGTTTCTGTTCACGCAAAAGCGGATAGACCAGTTTAAAATGTGGCACCTGAGGCTGCTCTGTACTGCGAAGTTGTTTAAAATGTATTCAAAAAATGATTTATCTGGCTTATAGGCAAATTTATCTGTTATCTGTATAAACAGGAAGTAAGTATAAATATCGTCGTTCAAGAAACGTACAATTTCTGTCGGAATGGCGGTACTTAATCGTTTTTCTTCTATTATAATTCCCGCTTGTAAAAGCTCTTCGTAAGCATCTGGATAGCAGTTGATGTAACTCAGTATTTTTTCTTTCGATACCCTTAGTTTTTTACTCCCTTCCGAAATGGAATCACTTATTTTCTTAAGCAGGAATATTTTTTCGGTACTTTTTTTAGCCAGAAATACACGCCTTTCCAGAAAATAATTAATCAGCTCATAACACAGCAGTGGGTTATTCAGCTCGAGATGGTGGTTTTCATCTTTAAGCTTAAAATAAACCTGTAACCAAAAAGGGGTTTTAAACTGGGTTAAAAGGGGAGGGCTAACATCTGCTTTGTTAATGGCTTTATTCTCGATGTTGCTAAGGGCGTAGAGTACTTCTTCGGTATTGAGTGAGGGGACGTTGCTTAAGGTATCGTCATCGTAAAAGAGACCTGTGTACCACAATTTGGTTAACGATGCCGACCCGTAAATGGCGGGCTGGAGGTTAATCCAGCTATTCGTTCGCAGTGCAAAAACAAGTTTCACAAAATTGTTTTCCTCAATGCTGTATAAGAAATCGATAAAAGTTTTAAAATAATTGCTTTTGGCCAGGTGCTCGTCTATACCATCAACAATAATCACAAAACGCCCTTCGCGTTTATCGGGGTTCTTTTTAAAAAAGCCTATCAGTTCGGTAAGGCTGTTAAATTTAAATTCTTTTAAAAACCATTCCTGTAAAGTACTTCCGGTTTGTATAATGGTGTTAATACTGGTCGAATTAACCATTAAAACGATATCATTTTTATAAAGGGCATTTTCTGAAAGGAAAAAATACTCAATCATATGAGTCAGTAATATCGATTTGCCTTGACCTGGCTGCGCACTTACAGTGGTAAACTGGTAATTGTTTTTTAAGAAATAATCGAAATCGGGATAAAAGAAACTCCGGTTTGCGGTAGCATTAAAAGGAACCCCCGAATTGTTTTTATTGGCAATTAACGATACTTCTGTAATGGCATGGGTTTTTAATTTTAAATCCTGCCAGATACTTTGTACAGAGGTTGTCTGATTTTCCTTGTCTTTACAAAACGAATCCCAATCGTTATAGCCTATATATTGTGATAAGCTGTTTAAGGTAAAAAGCGAAAATTTATGCAAAGTGTTGGCGAAGCCAAAGAAACGTTTGATCGTGGTTTCACTTACATAATTCTTTGTTTCTTGAAATACATACTCAGAAATGATCTTACAATGGGCAGGGTCGATATTTCTCAAACCTGATTTTATAAGGACAAACTTCCTAAGTTCAATAAGGAGATCGTTAGCATTCATGAATTAACGTATGGGGATGACTAGCGCTAATGTCATCATAATTTCACAATTGAGGAAATCTATTCATGAAGAATGCGAGCTATGAATAAAATGAATGGAAGAGATTTTCGGAAAATGAATAGCAATGGATGAAATACCAACCTATTCAAGATTTAGATTTGTCATGATTATATAATGCACCTATAAAAACATTTACCTAACGGCAGCATTTACCCATAGTAAGTCTTCTAAACAACGCCTGACATGATGAAAACTCATACTTTTTCGTCCCGAATAGGGATAGTCCGCAATACCTGTGTTGCAATCATCATTTTATTAACGCTCTTCTATTCCAAATCGTATGCGCAAACAAAAGTTTTTGCAAATAACGTATCTGCACAGAGCCATGTAGATAATGCAAACAATGCAACTTTAAATAACAACACCTTCGCTACTGTAAATTCTTACGGTGGTATTGCCGTTGGTATAGGTAGCTATAGCGGAGAGTTGGAACTCAGATATCCGGCAGCAGTTTCTGCGGGTGTTACATCCTACATCAGGATTGATTTTGACGGAGATATTTTAAACAGGTTGCTGGGAGGTAGCCTGGGCGGCTTACTTGCCAATGTAGGCGGAACGGTTGTTCTGGGTAACCACTCTTTTGAGGTTGGTGCCAGAAATGGTTCAACGACTATATTAAGCGGAAGCAGTACTGCAGCATTCTCTGCCGAGAATTTACGTTTGGTAAAAGATGCCAACGGATTCTTTTATGTAGCGATAACACCTACACAGGCTTACGACAGGGTATATATAAAAGATGTAACCAATGCGTTATTACTTGGTGTAGCCAATAATACCAAAGTATATTATGCATTTTATACTTCCGGTACCGACCCCTGTGCCCAGGCATTTGCCACAGGTTACGAAGGCACAGGTATAACGCTCGATGCGCTTCAGCTCGGTAGTTCAGGCGTTACCAATAGCGAAAGGGCCATTGATGCTGATCCGAATAACTTTTCTCAACTCAGTTTAGGTATACTTGGCGTGGCATCATCCATTAGCCAAAATTTTTATTTTGCAACGCCATCAAATGCAGGCGATGATTTTACTTTAAGACTTAGCTCAACACCAGCATTACTAACTGCCGGTGTTTTAAAAAATATAACGGTTACAGCCTATAACGGCAACCAGCAGGTGTACACCTCAACGGTTGATCCGGCTTTATTAAGTTTAGATTTACTGGGGCTGCTAAATAGCGGTCAGCCGGCATCCATTCCATTCTCGCCCGGCTCCAATGTTGTTTTCGACCGGGTAAAAGTTACCCTCGGTTCACTGGTGAACCTAAACCTTACACAAACCATTCAGGTTTACGGGGTAATCCGTTCGGCGGGAAGACCAACCTTTACTTCCCCTGCAAGTAATGCCATTGCTGCATGTTATAATACAACGGTAGCTTTACAGGCCACTACGCCAAGTACCAACGAACTGATCTGGTACGACGCGATAGAAGGAGGAACTGCATTGCAAACTGTTGCTTATAACGGCACCTTTACTACGCCGGCATTAACGGCCAATAAAACTTACTATGTTTCGGCCCGCAGATTGGGTTGTACTGCCGAATCGGCCAGGGTACCTGTAGTTATTACAGTAAATCCGCAGATTATCTTTAATGGATCGACCTTAACCAATGCTACTGCAGGTTTTGCCTACGCTAAACAACTGGATGCCGCAACGGGAGGTACACCAGGTTATACATATGCCTTAGCTGCCGGCAGCACTTTGCCAGCTGGCTTAAGTTTATCGGCAAGCGGCGCAATAACCGGAACGCCAAGTGTAGCCAATACCTACACTTTTTCTGTTGTAGCAAAAGATACCAAGAACTGTACTTCAACGGCAACCTACAATTTAACCGTTACGGCAACCCTGGTACTTACTCCAGGCGCATTGCCTGAAGGTATAACAGGTAACGTTTATGCAACACAAACTATTCCGGCTGCAACAGGTGGAACAGGGCCTTATACTTATTCGGCCACGGGTGTTCCTCCGGGATTAACCTTCAATCCAACCACCAGAGAAATTAGCGGAACACCAACCCAACCTGGTACTTATACCATTCCGGTTACAGTTGTTGATGCCAATGGCAATACGCTTACTTCGAATTATACGATAAAAATTACTGATCCTTTGGTGTTACCTGCAGCTACATTGGCTGATGGAACAACAGGAACAGCTTACCCTACACAGGTTATACCTGCAGCAACAGGAGGTACTACGCCTTATACCTATTCGGCAACGGGTCTTCCTCCGGGCTTAACTTTTAACCCATCAACCAGGGCAATTACCGGTACACCAACAACTGCCGGTACTTATACTGTACCTGTTACAGTAACCGATGTTGACGGCAAAACGATAACAACCAATTATAGCATTACGGTAAACAATCCTTTATTGTTGCCTGCCGCTACTTTGCCTGATGGAACAGAAGGAGCAGTTTACGCTACCCAAACTTTACCAGCTGCAACAGGTGGTGTTGGTCCCTATACTTATGTAGCTACAGATTTACCTGCCGGACTGGCTTTTAACCCAGCTACTAGAGAAATTACAGGAACACCAACACAGGCAGGTAATTATGCCATTAGTGTTACCGTTACCGATAGCCAGGGTAAAACGGCAAGCAATATCTATCCGATTAAAGTAAACGGAACGTTAAGCCTGCCAACCAAAACATTGCCTAACGGTGTAGTGGGCACAACTTACCCAACACAAACTTTACCTGCCGTAACAGGCGGTACTGCACCTTATACTTATGTAGCAACCAATCTGCCTCCGGGATTAACATTTGATCCGGTTACCAGAGAAATTTCGGGCACACCAACACAAGGTGGTACTTATAATGTTGCTTTAACTGCAACCGATGCTAACGGAAACAAAGCCACTACATCTTACGCCATAACGGTAGGCGTGAGTGCTCCGGTTGTAGCTTCTGCTACAGTATGTTCGGGCAGCACGGCTACCTTAACGGTAAGCAATTTGCAACCAGGTGTAACTTATAACTGGTATGCATCTACTGGTAGTACACCATTGGCAACCAACAACAACGGTACTTTTATAACACCGGCAGTGAACTCAGCAACTGTATTCTATGTAGAGGCGGTTTCGGGAACAGCGGTAAGTACAAGAACTTCAGTTTCGGTTTCGGTTAATCCGCCAGCTACTTTAGCAACGGTAACCACCAACAACCAGAATATCAATTCTGGTCAAACCACTACCTTAAATGCAACTGCCGATGCAGGTAACACCATTGCCTGGTTCGATGCACCAACTGCAGGAACACAGGTTGGAACAGGAAATTCGTTTACCACTCCGGCTTTAACAGCAACTAAAACTTATTATATTGAAACAACCAGCTCAAGTGGTTGTAAAAGCGCAAGCCGTGTAGCAGTAACTGTAACCGTAATTAACGGTGGTGGTGCAACAGCTTGTAATGCGGCAAACTCACAAAATTCTGGAATTACCGGCATTTGTTTATTGTGCGGAATTACCGGTGCAGGAAATTCTACTGATGCTGATGCAACCAACTTTACCCGGATTAATTTAGCGGTAGGTGTAGGTGCAACAGGTTACCAACAGTTAATTTTCCCTGCGGCAGGTGTAGCTACTGATAGCATTCGCTTAGATTTGGCTTTACCAAGCGGTTTGGCCGATGTAGGTTTGTTAAACAACATCACCGTTACGGTATATAATGGTACAACGGTTGTAAAAACAACACAAATCAGTGCCGCATTATTAAACCTTCAACTTTTATCGGCTAACCGTTTTGCAGCAACTGTTGCAGCAGGTGGTGTGTACGATAGGGTACAGGTGAGCTTCGGCGCTGTAGTTTCGGCATTAAGCAGTTTAGATATTTATGGTGCAACCGTAGTTTATCCAAACCCAACTTTTATTTCTGGTGCACAAACCATTTGCTCGGGTGGTACCGCAGCATTAAGTGCAACAGCAAACGGTGGTACAACCTTAGCCTGGTTCGATGCGCCTACAGGTGGCACCCAGGTGGGTACCGGAGCAAACTTTACTACTCCGGCTTTAACTGCAACTACTACTTATTATGTACAGGTTAGCAAAGGAAGCTGTGCAAATACAACAAGAGTACCCGTAACGGTGACTGTTAACCCAGCAATTGTATTTGCAGGCACAACTTTAACCAATGCAACAATTGCTTCGGCATATAGTAAACAGCTTCCGGTAGCCACTGGTGGTACCGCAGGTTATACTTATGCTTTAGCAGCAGGCAGCACCTTACCAGCTGGTTTAACCTTATCGCCAAGTGGTTTAGTAAGCGGAACACCAACTGCAACGGGCAACCCAACTTTTGATGTGGTGGTTACCGATAGCAAAAACTGTACTGCAACAGCAACATTTGCTTTAACTGTAACTCCTGCGTTGGCTTTAGCTCCTGGTGCATTGCCTAATGGCGTAACCGGTACAGCCTATACTACAAACGGAATTCCGGCTGCTACTGGTGGCACGGGCCCGTACACTTATTCGGCAGCAGGTGTGCCTCCGGGATTAACCTTTAACCCTGCAACAAGAGAAATTACAGGTACGCCAACACAAACCGGAACCTTTACTATACCAGTTACTGTAACTGATGCCAATGGCAATACCATTACTTCCAGCTACACCCTTAAAGTAACCGATCCGCTGGTATTACCTGCAGCAACTTTGGCTAACGGAACTACCGGAACGGTTTATCCAACACAAACTATTCCATCGGCAACAGGCGGATCATCACCTTATACTTACGCAGCTACTGGTCTTCCTACCGGATTAACCTTTAACCCTGCAACAAGAGAAATTACAGGTACACCAACAGCTGCCGGAACGTTCACCGTACCGGTAACAGTTACCGACGCTGACGGAAAAACAGCAACAACCAATTATACCATTACTGTCGTTAATCCTTTATTGTTACCAGCAGCAACCTTGCCTGATGGAACAGAGGGAACACTATATGCCACACAAACTTTGCCAGCGGCAACAGGTGGTGTTGGTCCATATACTTATGCAGGTACTAACCTTCCTGCCGGATTAACTTTTGATCCAGCTACAAGAACCGTTTCGGGCACACCAACACAAGCCGGAAATTATTCAATCGGCGTAACTGTCACTGATAGCGAGGGCAGAACCGCAAGTAATACTTATGCACTAAAAGTAATTGGTGTACTATCGTTACCGGGTGCAACTTTACCAAACGGTGTGGTTGGTACTGCGTATCCAACGCAAACATTGCCTGCGGTAACAGGAGGTACAGCACCTTATACTTATTTGGCAACAGGCCTTCCTCCGGGATTAAGCTTTAATACCGCAACAAGAGAAATTACAGGTACACCAACTGTAGGCGGAAACTATACCATTTCTTTAACTGCTACCGATGCAAACGGAAACAAGGCAACAACAGCTTACAGCTTAACTGTTACCGTTAATGCACCAGTAGTGGCAGCAGCTACGGTTTGTGCCGGCAGCCCTGCTACCTTAAGTGTTAGCAATCTGCAGGCGGGCGTTACCTATAACTGGTATGCATCAACCGGAAGCACGCCACTGGCTACCAATAACAATGGTACCTTTGTAACCCCGGCAATAACTTCAGCTACCGTATTTTACGTAGAAGCGGTATCCGGAACTGCGGTAAGTTCGAGAACAGCCGTAAATGTTTCGGTTAACCCGGCTGCAACTTTAGCAACGGTTACAACCAACAGTCAGGTAATTAACAGCGGTCAGTCTACTACTTTATTGGCTACAGCCGATGCAGGTAATACCATTCAATGGTACGATGCTGCTACAGGAGGAAACCAGGTAGGAGCAGGTACTTCGTTTACCACACCGGCATTAACTGCCAACACTACTTATTATGTAGAAACGACCAGCAGCAATGGCTGTAAAAGCGCAAGTCGTGTAGCAGTAACCGTTACTGTTTTAAACGGTGGCGGCGGAACAGCTTGTAATGCTGCCAACGCGCAAAATTCAGGAATTAACGGAATTTGTTTACTGTGTGGTATCACTGGTGCCGGAAACTCTACTGATGCTGATGCAACCAACTTCACCAGAATATCGCTAGCGGTAGGTGTAGGGGCATCAGGTTATCAGCAACTGATATTCCAATCAGCTGGCGTGGCTACCGATAGCGTACGCTTAGATTTAGCCTTGCCAGGTGGCTTGTTAGATTTAACTGCCCTGGGCAATGTTACCGTAAATATCATGAATGGTTCTACAGTGGTTAGAACGGTTCAGTTAAATTCATCATTATTAAACCTTCAGTTACTTTCTGGTAACCGTTTCGCTGCAACATTGGCTGCAGGTGGCGTTTACGATAGGGTACAGGTCAGCTTTGGCGGATTAGTTTCGGCTGTTACCAGCTTAGATGTATATGGTGCAACCGTTGTTTATCCAAACCCAACTATAACTGCTGGTGCACAAACCATTTGTGCAGGTAGTACAGCTTCATTAGCAGCAACAGCAAATGGTGGTACTACATTGGCCTGGTTCGACGCGCCAACAGGCGGTACACAACTTGCCACTGGCGAAACATTTACCACACCAGCTTTAACAGCTACCACTACTTACTACATTGAAGTAAGCAAAGGTACTTGTCCAAATCCAACGCGTGTTCCGGTAACTGTAACCGTAACTCCAGCGCTTCCAACACCGGTATTGGCTACAATTGTCAATGTTTGTGAAGGTTCTTCAGCTACATTATCTGTTGCCAATCCAGATGCTGCGGTAACTTACAAATGGTACGATGCTGCAGTAGCAGGTAACCTGGTATTTACAGGCGCAGTGTTTCAAACTCCGGCCTTAGCTACTGCTACAACTTATTATGTAGAGGCATCGCAAGGTAACTGTACCAGCGCTGCACGTGCTGTAGCTGCGGTATCGGTAAACCCTCGTCCGGGATTACCAGTAGTAACCGCAAGTTCATCAACAGTAAGTGCTGGGCAGACTGCAATTTTAACAGCAACATCGGCTGATGCAACCAATACCTTTAACTGGTATACTTCTGCTGCTGCAACTACTCCGGTATATGTAGGTGCTACCTATGTAACGCCACCATTATTGGCTACCACAACTTATTATGTAGAATCGGTTTCTACCAATGGTTGTGCATCGGCTACGCGTGTACAGGTTACCATTACGGTAGATGGCAACGGATCTCCAAATCCGGTTCCTTGTGAGGCTGCAACTACTCAGGTTAGCGGTGTTACAGGTGTAGCCTTATTATCAGGCGTATTTAACCCAACACTGGCTATTGATAACGATACACAAACAGCTTCATCGCTGGTAATGCCGGTAGGCGCATTAGGTGCTTCTGTTTATCAAAGAGTTGGTTTTGGATCATTATCTAAAGTTGGTGATACGGTACGTGTATTGGTATCATCACCAGGAAAACTATTGTCACTTTCGTTATTAGGCAATGCATCAATCACCACCTACGTTGGAACCAACAGCAATGGCGATTCGAAACTGTTGAACGATAACTTAATCAATATTCAATTGTTAAGCGGCAATACACAGGCTTTAATCACTTTTGTACCAACAGCTGTTTTTGATGGTGTAGAAGTTAGGTTAAACTCTGGCTTATTAGGCGCATTAACTTCAATAAATTTAAACTACGCACAACGTATATTGGTTGCTCCGACAGTAACAGCAGCTAATGTTACCGCTTGTGTGGGTGCTACCACCCAATTGCAGGTAAGCGATCCATCAGCAGGATTAACCTACAGATGGTACGATGCTACCGGCACTTATTTAACTGGTAAAGATGGTATCATATTTACCACGCCGGTTTTAACAGGCGACACAAAATTCTATGTTGCAGCTGTTTCTCCAACAGGTTGTGTTAGCTACAAAACAGTAGTTAATGTAACTACTAACCCTGCTCCGGTAACACCTGATTTACTTTCGGCACTGGTTAATACCTGTCCGAATACATCGGTTACCTTCCAGGTTAAAAACCCGGTTGTGGGTACAACTTACAACTGGTACGATAGTGCAACATCGAATACCGTATTGTTTACAGGTGATAACTTTACCACACCATTAATTACCGCAAATACCAGCTATTTTGTAGCCGCGGTAAACAGCTGCGGTACCTCATCAACCAGAACGGAAGGTAAAATTGTATTGGGTACTATAGATATTCCGGTAATTACGCCACCGTCTGTAACCATCAGCGAAGGTTCAGTTGCCGTATTAAAAGCAACTTCGAGTACTGCAGGTGCAACCATTAACTGGTACACCACATCAAACGGAGTGGTGCCAATATTTACCGGCGAAACTTTTGTTACACCACAGTTAACTGCAACAACAACTTACTATGTAGAAGCTACAATAGCGGGTGGTTGTACAGCTACCAGCAGAGCTACCGTTACCGTTACTGTTATTCCTAATGGTACACCTGTTACTACACCTTGTGGTGCTGCTATAACAACAGTGGCCAGTGGTGTTACGGGTGTGGCTGTTTTAGCAGGCGTTTTCAACCCAACTTATGCAGTTGATAATGATGTAAATACAGGTTCAAGCCTGGTTATTCCGGTAGGTTTATTGGGCGCTTCGGTTTACCACCAGGTTGGTTTTACCGGATTATCGAACGTAGGTGATACCTTAAAAGTAAAAATTACTACACCTGGAGCATTGCTTTCGGTGGCGGTATTGCCAAACTTAACGGTAACTACTTTCCAGGGAACCACCAGCAATAACGATGCGGTTTCTGTATCTAATCCATTAATCAGCTTAAAATTATTGTCAGGCGGAACTTCAGCTATCTTAAGTTTTGTTCCAACCAGTAAATTCGACGGTGTAGAACTGAGATTAGGTTCAGGTTTACTTGGGGCATTAACATCAGTTAATTTAGATTATGCACAACGTGTAATTACTACCCCTACAGTAACATCAGCAACGGCAAGTGCTTGCCAGGGCTCATCGGCCACATTAGGCGTGCAAAATCCACAGGCAGGTGTTGTATACAAATGGTACTTAGGCACAACTTATCAGGCTGGAAAAGATGGTGCAACTTTCACCACCGACCCAACTTTAACTGCCGGTACTTATACTTATTCGGTAACTGCAACAGCTAATGGTTGCGAAACTGTGGGCACTAAAGTGGTAGTAACTATATTGCCTCCGGCAGCACCTCCAATTGCTTCGACTACCAACCCGGCTACAACTTGTATCGGTACACCTGCAACCTTAAGTGTTCAGGCTGTAGCAGGCATCACCTATAACTGGTACGATGCAGCCGTTGGCGGAAATATGCTGGTTACCAACAACAGCAGCTTTACTACCCCTGCATCTCTTGCAGTTGGTCCGCATGATTATTATGTAGAATCGGTAAGTGGAGCAGGTTGTACAAACCCAACCCGTACAAAAGTTTCTATAACAGTTAATCCATCAGCAACTGCTGCCGATGTAACTGTGACCGGAACAACCTCATTATGTGCTTCGGGTACAGCAGTATTAACTGCAGCCAGCACTACAGTAACCAGTCCGGTGTTTACCTGGTATAGCGACGCTGCTTTAACACAGGTTGTTAATGTGGGCGCGGTATTCAATACACCAGCCATTACGGTTACTACTAAATACTATGTTACTGTTAGCGGTACAAATAAATGTGCAAACAGCCCAGGTAATGCAAAAGAGGTTACGGTTACCGTTAACCCGGTTGCTGGTCCGACTGATATTAATTTAACCGGAACAAGCACCATTTGCGGTGGCTCTACAGTAACCCTAACAGCTACGAGCACTACGGTTACCAACCCAGTATTTACCTGGTATAGCGATGCAGCCTTAACTACGGTTGTAAACACAGGAGCAAGCTTTGTTACGCCTGCACTTAATGCAACCACCACTTATTATGTAACCGTAAAAGGCGATAACAAGTGCGAGAATACAGCTGCTACAGCGAAATCGATTACCATTACGGTTAATCCAAAAGCTACAGATTCTGATATTGCCATCAACGGAATAACCTCAATTTGTAAAGGATCAACCGCGGCATTATCTGCTTCAACAAGCACTGTAATTAACCCGGTATTTACCTGGTACAGTGATGCAGCTTTAACTACGGTAGCTTATGTAGGTACAAGCTTTACTACGCCAGCATTAAACGCTACTACTACTTATTATGTAACCGTAAGGGGAGATAATAAATGCGAGAATTTGCCTGCTAACGCTAAAGTGGTTACCGTAACAGTTAAAGAGTTTGCTACAGCTGCCGATATTGCCGTAAGCAATGCCCGTATCTGCTCTGGTACTACCGTGATGTTGATGGCTTCGAGCACAACAGTTACCCAACCGGTATTTACCTGGTACAGCGATGCCTCACTAACCAGCGTGGTATTCACCGGACCAACCTTTACGGTAAATGGCTTAACTGCTACAACCAATTATTATGTAACGGTTAAAGGTGCCAACAAATGCGAAAACGGTGCAGCTGATGCGAAAGTGGTAACGGTTACCGTCAATCCTTTGGCAACCTCAACCGATATTATCCTTAACGGAAGCACAGTAGCCTGCGCCGGATCACCAGCTGTGTTGAGTGCAACATCTCCAACAGTAACTAATCCGGTGTTTACCTGGTACAGCGATGCCGCTTTAACCAACGTAAGTTTCATTGGCGCAAACTATACTACACCAGCTTTAACCAGCACAACTACTTATTATGTAACGGTTAAAGGCGATAATAAATGTGAAAATGCACCTGGTACAGCAAGGGTAATCACCATTACGGTAAACCCGGTAGCTACAGCAGCCGACATTACTGCTAATAATGCCACCATCTGTTCTGGCTCTGGTACTACATTGGTAGCCAGCACCACCACAGTTACCAATCCAACCTTTACCTGGTATACTGATGCGAATTTAACATCGGTAGCCTATGTAGGTGCATCGTTTGTTACCCCAACATTAACTGCAACTACTACTTACTACGTTACAGTTAAAGGTGATAACAAATGTGAAAACTCAAAAATTACGGCCAAAGTAGTAACCGTAACAGTAAATGCGGGTGCAACTGCTGCTGATATTACCTTATCAACACCAGCTAAAGTATGTGGTTCTGGTTCGGTAGTAATCAACGCCAGTTCTACTACAGTTACCAGTCCGGTATTTACCTGGTACAATGATGCTTCACTAACCAGTGTTGCATTTACCGGCCCGATATTCACCACACCAAACTTAACCACTACAACTACTTATTACGTAACGGTTAGAGGTGCCAACAAATGCGAAAACAGTGCAGCAAATGCTAAAGCAGTAACGGTTACTGTTAACCCAATTGCAGTAGCAACTGATATTACTGTAAATGGTTCTACTTCGGTTTGTGCAAATACCGCTGCAACTTTAGCCGCAACAAGCACAACGGTAACTAACCCTGTATTTACCTGGTACAGCGATGCAGCCTTAACTACCGTAGTGTTTACCGGACCAGTATTTGTATCGCCTGCATTAAGCACCAATACTACTTACTACGTAACGGTTAAAGGTGATAACAAATGTGAAAATACAGCTGCAACAGCCAGATCGGTAAATGTAGTTGTTAATGCAACACCAACTACACCAACAGTATCTGCTCCGGCAGGTGGTATTTGTGCCGGCGATGCTGCAACACTAACCATTACCAACATTCAGCCAGGAGTAACTTACCAATGGTACGATGCTGCAACCAGTGGCAACCTGTTATTCGCAGGTACTACATTTAATACAACTGTGCTTACTGCCACAACCGATTACTATGTAATTGCAACCGGCACCGGTGGCTGTACCAACAATGGTGGCAGGGTTAAAGTAACGGTTACCGTTAATGCCAAACCAACTGTACCAACGGTAGCTTCATCATCGGTAAGTGTTTGTACCGGAAGCCCTGCAGTATTAACAGTTACCAACCCACAAACGGGCGTTACTTACAACTGGTACACTGCATCAACCGGCGGGTCGCCTGTTGGAACAGGAGTTAACTTTACTACTCCGGCGGTAAATACCAATGCAACTTATTATGTTGAAGGTGCTAACGGCTCATGTACATCAAGCTCAAGAACTCCGGTAAATGTTACCGCATTGCCAGTACCGGTTGCACCAGCATCGGTAACAGCAGCAAACGGTACGCTTTGCGCAGGTAGCTCAACCATACTAACCGTAAATAATCCGGTAACTGGCTTAGTTTACAGATGGTATGCTTCAAGCTCTGGAGGTACAGTGTTAGCAGAAGGTATTACGTTTACAACCCCTGCATTAAACGCTACTACTATTTACTATGTAGAAAGTATTGCAGTAGGTGGTTGTGCAAGTCCAACCAGAACAGCGGTTACGGTAAATGTACTTCCGGTACTCGACAAACCTGTAGTAGTGGTGCAAAGCACAACGCCTAACAGCGTAACATTTGGCTGGGCTGCGGTTGCCAATGCAACAGGTTATGAAGTTTCATTAGACAATGGCTTATCGTGGATTAGTCCAACAAGCGGATCGACTGGAACAACTTACACGGCGCTGGGCTTAAAACCTGATCAAAGTGTGACCATTATTGTAAGGGCAAAAGGCCAGTTAGATTGTCAAACCAGTGCAAACTCTACTCCGGTTACAGGCAAAGCATCTAATCCTTTCGGAAACCAGGTGTATATACCGAATGCGTTTACACCAAATAACGATGGTAAAAACGATGTATTCTTAATCTATGGCAATACCATTGCAAGTGCTAAAATGAGCATTTACACCCAATGGGGTCAATTGATATTCCAGTCAGATAACGTGGCTAACGGATGGGACGGAACCTTTAAAGGTGTTAACCAGCCAACAGGCGTGTACGTTTACATGGTTGAGGTAACCTTTACCGATGGAACAAGTACCCTGAAAAAAGGAACAGTAACGCTGATTAGATAAGAAGAGGATTAATAATAAACAGATAAAATCATAGACCATGAAAATACTATCGGCTTTAAAAATATATGTTGCCATGTTCGGATTACTGCTGTGTACAGCAAAATCCTTTGCGCAAACCGACCCACATTTTTCTCAATATTATGCTTACCCGTTATGGCTGAACCCAGCCTTAACGGGGGTAATTGATGGCGATTACCGTGGTTCGGTAAACTTTAAACAGCAGTGGAGCGCGCTAAACAGCTCTTTCCTAACTGGTGGTGCCTCATTTGATATGGCACCTAAAAAGAACTTTGCATTTGGTGCAACAGTATTAAACCAAAGAGCAGGGGAGCTGGATTTTAACTACCTGACTGCCCTGGTTTCAGGATCGTATCGCTTGCGGTTTGGTGCAGAAGGCCTGCAAATGATCAGTTTCGGCTTACAGGCCGGGATTATCAACCGCAGTTTCGACTTTTCGCAAGCCAGGTTTGGTAACCAGTTTAACCCGATTTCGGGCTACGATGGCGGCATGATGAGTGGCGAAACATTATCGTCGCAATCCTCATTGGTGCCAGATGTTAATGCCGGTATTATGTTTTTCGATGGTAATCCCAATAAAAGTGTAAACGTTTTCCTTGGCGCAAGTGCTGCACACTTAACCCGCCCGATGGATCGCTTTTCTGGCAGTAATTCGAGGATTCCGGTGCGCGTTACCGCACATGGTGGTGCAAGAATCCGTGCATCGCAACTGTTAGATATTGTACCGAATGCTTTGGTTATGTACCAGGGAAATACAAACGAGGTTTCGCTAGGTGCCTACGCACAGCTAAATGTTAACCCATCGGCAAATATTTTGTTTGGGGGTAACTACAGGGCTAAAGATGCTGCAATTGCTTTTGTTGGCTTACAACTAAAAAACATGGTTTTCGGATTGAGTTATGATGTAAATACCTCGAGCTTTAACCGTGCATCAAATAGCAATGGTGGTTTAGAATTGTCTATTTCTTTAATCGGCCGCAACGGAATCATTGGTCCAAACTTCTTTTGCCCACGTTTATAA
>Ga0256887_1000042_pt1 | contig 18480 bp, 22 predicted proteins | sample MC6MC0495MT_FD_186345 | JGI IMG/M metagenome (GOLD analysis project Ga0256887, IMG submission 186345) | Metatranscriptome of enriched soil aggregate microbial communities from Iowa State University, Ames, United States - MC6-MC0495-MT... | ecosystem: Environmental > Terrestrial > Soil >...
AGCCATTGCGCAACAGGCACCCGATGTTGAAGATGTGCTCGTTTGTGGCGGCGGCAGCCGCAACGGCGCATTGATGCGGGCTCTCGGCACACGTCTGAACCGGCCGATCGCGCTGACCGATTCGGCTGGGGTGGCAGCGCAAGATGCTGAGGCCATGGCATTTGCCTGGTTGGCTTACGCGCACTGCGCGCGGATTCCGGCGGGCGTACCTGAGGTGACCGGTACGCGTGGCCCCCGGGTGCTCGGCGCGTTCTATCCAGGATAAAAGCCGCACGCCAAAATCCGGTCCAACAAAAAACCCTCGCGCCAGCGAGGGTTTTTGATTGCGGCACCAGCCTGTCTCGACAACAAGACTCGACTAGCGCAGTGCCTTACACCGAAAACGACGAACCGCACCCGCAGGTGGTCGATGCGTTCGGATTGCGGATGACGAACTGAGCGCCTTCCAAGTCTTCTTTGTAATCGATCTCAGCGCCCACGAGGTACTGAAAGCTCATCGGATCGACGAGCAGTTGCACGCCTTCCTTGTCGAGCGCCGTGTCGTCGTCATTGATCACTTCATCGAACGTGAAGCCATACTGAAAGCCGGAACAGCCTCCACCCTGGACGAACACGCGCAATTTCAGATCGGGGTTACCTTCTTCCAACAGCAACTCTTTAACCTTCGCGGCAGCAGCGTCGGTAAAGACGAGCGGCGCGGGGGGAGCAGCTTGCAGGTCAACGGTTTCGGTCAAAGCATTCATGATGGTCACTCCTGGCCGAGACGGCCAATATCCGGTCGGACGCAAAGCGCCCTGATGTGTTCACTATAGCCCAGTGCATCCCGGGATTCAAAATCTCAATTCAACAGACTGCGACGCGCGCACCGTCTTCCCCTCGAGGACGCTTACAACCGCCGCCTCGGGGCTGAAACCGTCGGGTAAAGCCAACACGCCTTCGAGGCGTTGATACTGCTCGAATTTCAACGCCAGCGTATCGTCCCCTGTTGGACCGGACGCCGGCTTGGCCATGTCGAGCACCTTGGCAGCCAGCGAGCCGCTGGTATCACGCAATGGCGCTAGGGTAACCGTCTTGATCTGATCGCGACCCGACTCGCGTCCAGAGGCGGTGATCTGCAATCGACCGACGAACGGCGTGTCGGCCGCTTTGCCGTTGCGCATGACGAGTACGCGATATCCCAAGCCATTCGGCAACTTCTGAAACTCAGCCCCGCGCACGGCCACCGACCCCTCAGGTCCGGCAGGCAACAACTGCTCGTAAAACGCCAATTGCTCGCGCACGCGGCCGACGTCATTCTGCACGGCAGCCAATTGCCGCTCGAGCTCGAGGCGCGCACTTCGCTCCAAGGCCACCTCGCCGTCGGCCACGTCCAGACGCGTCTGCATCGCTTGAATCGCCGCCTCACGTTCCCAAATCTTGGCATCAAGGCCGGCCATTTCTTGCGGCGAACCGGCCTGCCCTGTCGTGCTGGGCGCCAGAGGACGTTTGGCCAGAAGCGCCGCGCCGGCACCCACCGCCATACTGAGCAGCACCACGACAACCCAGGTTGCCCACTTCGGCCAATGCATCAGCGTGAGACCGGAAAAGGCGCCGGTTCGTTCCCGCACGGATTGCGTGCACCTTGCAAACCGTTGTCGGCTCGAACGGAAACGACGAGACGATTACGCGCAACGCCAGCGACGCGTCCGATGGGATCTACCCGACCGACCTGGCGGCGATCAATGTGACGGCCAGAGGCCGGAAAGACCTCGGCGACCGCCCCATTCGCGTTACGGCAGCAGCGCAACGTGATTCAAGCCAGCCGTTTCGGGCAGGCCAAACATCAGGTTCATGTTTTGTACGGCCTGACCCGACGCGCCCTTGACCAGGTTGTCCTGGATCACCATGACGATGAGCAGGTCGCCGCCGTTGGGGCGCTCTACCGAGATACGCAGCGTATTCGAACCGCGTACCGAGCGCGTTTCGGGCAGGCTGCCGGCCGGCATCACGTCCACAAACGGCTCGTCGGCATAACGCGCTTCAAACAGCGCCTGAAAGTCGGTGTCGCGTGCCTCGGGCAGGATCCGCGCATAGAGCGTGGAAAACATGCCGCGAATCATGGGCACCAGGTGCGGAACGAATGTGAAGCCCACCGGGCCACCGGTAATCTTCTCGAGCTGCGCCTGGATTTCGGGATGATGGCGGTGACCCTTCACGCCATAGGCCTTGAAGTTGTCCGACGCTTCGGAGAACAACGTGGCCACTTCAGCCTTGCGGCCTGCGCCCGACACGCCTGACTTGCAGTCGGCGACCAGCGTCTGGGTGTCCACGAGCACGCTCCCCGCTTCAATCAGCGGCGCCAGGCCGAGGATCACGGTGGTGGGGTAGCAGCCGGGGTTGCCGATCACCCGCGCGGCGGCAACGCGCTCGCGATTGAGTTCGACGAGACCATAAACCGAATCCGCCAGGATCTCCGGGCAGGTGTGGGGAATTTTGTACCACTTCTCGAACACCGCCGTATCCTGCAACCGGAAATCGGCCGCCAGATCGATGATGCGAACCCCCGCATCCAACAACGTTTGCGCCTGTGCCATGGCCACGCCGTGGGGCGTAGCGAAAAACACCACATCGCAATCGGTGAGCGCGGCATTCTCGGGCGTGGTGAACTTCAGATCCACATGCCCGCGCAGATTGGGGTACATCTCGGAAACGGGCATGCCCTCTTCTTTTCGCGAGGTAATGGCCGTCAATTCGACGTGCGGGTGCTGCGACAGCAATCGCAACAACTCGACGCCCGTGTATCCGGTGCCGCCGACAATACCTACTTTGATGCGCTGAGAGACTTGGGACATGATGATCCGCTTCCTTGTACGAACGACGATTGTATCTTCGCAAAAAACAAAAAGGCCGCAATAGCGGCCTTTTTGACAGAGAACAGTTTAGCGCTTGCTGAACTGCTTCCGACGGCGCGCCTTGCGCAAACCGACTTTCTTTCGCTCGACTTCACGGGCGTCACGGGTCATGAAGCCAGCCTTGCGCAGCTCGGACTTCAGGGTTTCGTCGTACTCGATCAGCGCGCGGGCGATGCCCAGACGGATCGCACCGGCCTGACCGGTGGTACCACCGCCAGCAGCGGTGACCATGATGTCGAAGGTTTCGGTGTTCTTGGTCAGTTCCAGCGGCTGACGCACGATCATGCGTGCAGTCTCACGGCCAAAGAACTCGTCCAGCGGACGGCCATTGACGGTGATGTTGCCGGCGCCCTTGCGCAGGAACACGCGGGCGGTGGAGGACTTGCGGCGGCCGGTGCCGTAGTTTTGCGTGATAGCCATGATTAGATATCCAGAACCTGAGGCTGCTGAGCGGCGTGCGGGTGCTCGGAACCCGAGTACACCTTGAGCTTGCGGTACATGGCGCGGCCCAGCGGGCCCTTCGGCAGCATGCCCTTGACGGCGGTCTCGATGACACGCTCCGGGTGGCGCTCAAGCGCCTGGGCCAGAGTTTCGGTCTTCAGGTTGCCGATGTAGCCAGTGAAACGGTGATACAGCTTGTCCTGCAGCTTGTTGCCGGTGACGGCAATCTTTTCTGCATTGATGACAACCAGGTAATCACCGGTATCAACGTGAGGGGTGTAGACCGGCTTGTGCTTGCCGCGCAGACGGCGGGCCAGCTCGGTGGACAGACGGCCCAGCGTCTTGCCGGATGCGTCGACGAGATACCAGTCGCGCTGGACGGTCTCGGACTTTGCAGTGAAAGTGCTCATGAAAGAACTCTAGTAGGTCGGGCTCATTACGGCGCAGTACGGCCGGAACTCTGCCACGCGTTGTGAAGAGGCGGGATTGTACTGGCCATCCCCACCACATGCAAGTTGACCCCGATCCCGGCTTGGCACACCGGCCGCGGGGGGCGAGAATCGAGGGTCCCCCGCCGCGACACCGCCCGCCATGACCGCGCTCCGCCAGATCACCCCGCTCGACCACCTGCTGACCGAAGCCCAGCGGGCCCTGGATACGGTGTTCGGCAATCCGCCGGCCAGCCGCCCCTACCCCGCCGAAGGCACCCCGGACGTGCAGATGGCCGCGCCCGAGCGCCGCCACGCCGCCGGCCTGATGCGCATCAACCATGTCGGCGAAGTCTGCGCCCAGGGCCTGTACTTCGGCCAGGCCGCGGTCGCCCGCGAGCCGGAAACCCGCGCGCACCTGCTCGATGCGGCCCAGGAAGAGACCGACCATCTGGCCTGGTGCGCCCAGCGCCTGCGCGAACTGGACAGCCGTCCCAGCCTGTTCAATCCGATCTGGTATGCCGGCAGCTACACCATCGGCACCCTGGCCGGCCTGCGCGGGGACGGCTGGAACCTGGGCTTCGTGGTCGAAACCGAGCGCCAGGTGGAAGCGCATCTGGACGAACACCTGGACACCCTGCCCCCGGCCGACCTGCGCAGCCGCGAGGTGATCAAGGTGATGAAGATCGACGAGGCCCGCCACGCCGATCACGCCGAGCATGCCGGCGCGCGCAGGCTGCCCGCCCCGATCCCGTCGGTGATGGCGCTGGCCTCCAAGGTCATGAAGACCATCGCGTACCGCCTTTAAGCCTCCACCGCCAAGCCTGCACTGCGCCAGGCGCATCTGGTGAAAAGCCCCCCCCTGAGTCAGAGGGGGCCGCCGCGAAGCAGCGGCGGCATGGGTGTTCCGTGAGTCTGGAGCGTTACCCCGAGACCAGCTTCAGGCCGATCACACCGCCCACGATCAATGCGATGCAGGCCAGCCGCGACGGCGAGGCGCTGTCGCCGAACAGGAAGATGCCCAGCATCGCCACGCCCAGCGCGCCGATCCCGGTCCAGATCGCATAGGCCGTGCCGACCGGGATGGACTTCATGGCCTGGCTCATCAGGTACAGGCTGACCAGGGCGGCCGCGACGGTGGCCAGCGTGGGAAGGGGCTTGCTGAAGCCTTCGGAGTACTTCATTCCGATGGCGAAGCCGATTTCGAACAGACCGGCGACGAGAAGATAGATCCAGGGCATGGGGGGATTCCTTGGGTTAACAAAAGCAAAACGGCCCGGTGTTTTCACACCGGACCGTGGTCGGTAGCTGCCGTGGAACCAGGTTTTGCGCAAACACCGGTTCCACAGGGCGGGCCGTCCCGCCTGAACGAGGCCGCCCGGGCCAGGCCCGGACAACCTCGCGAAGTGCCTTACTCGGCCAGATTGCGCCCATGGAACAGCTCTTCGATCTCACGACGCAGCAGCGCCTCGATCTTCATGCGTTCCTTGAACGACAGGTTCTTGGCCTTCTCTTCGAACAGGTACTGGTCCAGATCGAAATCCTTCAGGTGCATCTTCGTGTGGAAGATATTTTCCTGATAGACGTTGACGTCGAACATCTCGTAACGCGACTTGATGTTCTTGGCCAGGAAGTTCTGGATCGAGTTGATCTTGTGATCGATGTAATGCTTCTTGCCCTTCACATCGCGGGTGAAGCCACGCACGCGGTAATCCATGATCACGATGTCCGATTCCAGACTCTCGATCAGGTAGTTCAGCGCTTTCAGCGGGGAAATCACGCCACAGGTGGCCACATCGATGTCCGCGCGGAACGTGGCGATGCCCTCCTGCGGATGGGTTTCCGGGTAGGTATGGACGGTGATGTGGCTCTTGTCCATGTGGGCGACCACGGCGTCGGAGATCAGCTCCTTGCCGGCCTGCTTCTTGTCGATCACCGGCTCTTCCGAGATCAGGATCGTCACCGAGGCACCCTGGGGGTCGTAGTCCTGGCGGGCCACGTTCAGGATGTTCGCGCCGATGATCTCGGCAACGTCGGTCAGGATCTGAGTCAGCCTATCGGCGTTGTACTCTTCATCAATATATTCGATGTAACGCTGGCGCTCCTCTTCGGTGCGGGCGTAACAGACGTCATAGATGTTGAAGCTCAGCGCCTTGGTGAGGTTGTTGAAACCCTGCAACCTCAGGCGAGGCAACGGCTTGACCACGGCGGTCGATCCTGTGTGTGGTGGGAAAGAAGCAATTATGGGGCAAAGTGATCGGGGGCGAAACTTGCATTGAAACGAGTACCTGTGCTCGGTTTGCCCTTAACAATTCGGATCGTTAAGCTCCCGGCACATAGCCGTGAATTCTTCATGAGCAATCGGAGCGCCTCAACGTGTCAACTGTGCGCCTTGCCACAAGTCCATTGGCCCTGGATATCGCAACAATCGATCGCTTCCTGGCCCACAGCCACCGCCGCCGTTATCCCGCCCGGACCGATGTGTTCCGTCCGGGAGATCCGGCTGGCACGCTCTACTACGTGATCAGTGGCTCAGTCTCAATAATGGCTGAGGAAGATGACGATCGTGAGCTGGTGCTGGGCTACTTCGGCTCGGGCGAGTTCGTCGGCGAGATGGGGCTGTTCGTCGAATCGGACCGGCGCGAGGTGATCCTGCGCACCCGTACCCCGTGCGAACTGGCCGAGATCAGCTACGAGCGCCTGCATCAGCTGTTCCTGGGCCCGCTCTCGGCCGATGCGCCGCGCCTGCTCTACTCGATCGGCCAGCAGCTCTCCAAGCGCCTGCTGGACACCAGCAGGAAAGCCAGCCGCCTGGCCTTCCTGGATGTGACCGACCGTATCGTGCGGACCCTGCATGACCTGTCCCGCGAGCCGGAGGCCATGAGCCACCCGCAGGGCACCCAGCTGCGCGTCTCGCGCCAGGAACTTGCCCGCCTGGTCGGCTGCTCGCGTGAAATGGCTGGCCGGGTGTTGAAGAAGCTGCAGACCGATGGGCAACTGCATGCCCGCGGCAAGACCGTCGTTCTGTACGGCACCCGTTGAGCCTGGCCTGCGTGGTGCCGGCCAGCGGTCGGCACTGCCTGCCGTTTTACCGCTAGGCTGTCGCCATGGAGCTTGGCAGCGAATTCTATTGGTTCATCCTGATCGGCCTGGGCGCGCAGCTGGTTGATGGCGCGCTGGGCATGGCCTTCGGGCTGGTGTCCTCCTCGGTGATGCTGAGCATGGGCCTGCCGCCGGCGGCGGTCAGCGCCAGCGTGCACACCGCCGAAGTCTTCACCACCGGCGCCTCCGGGGTGTCGCACCTGGCCGCCGGCAACGTGGATCGCCGGCTGTTCCTGCGCTTGGCCCTGCCCGGTGCGGTGGGCGGCGTGGTGGGCGCCTACGTGCTGACCCAGCTGCCCGGCGACGTGATCCGCCCCTTCATCTATATGTATCTGCTGGTGCTGGCGATCTTCATCCTGCTGCGCGCGGCCGGCCGGATGCTGCCGGCGCAGGAAGTGAAGCGGGTGCCGTTGCTGGGCTTCGTGGCCGGCCTGCTGGATGCCAGCGGCGGTGGCGGCTGGGGCCCGGTGGCCACCTCCACCCTGCTGGCACGCGGCGGCAAGGCCCGCACCACCATCGGCACGGTCAACGCGGCCGAGTTCGTGGTGACCCTCGCCGTCTCGATCACGTTCCTGCTGACCATGGGCGTGCAGTACCTGAACATCGTGGCCGGCCTGCTGATCGGCGGAATGATGGCCGCGCCGATCGCCGCGATTCTGGTCAAGAACGTCAAGGAACGCTGGGTACTGATCGCCGTCGGCGTCCTGGTGCTGGGCATCAGCCTCGTCCAGATCAGCCACGCCATCGTGCAGTGGCGCGCAGGCTAAGCCGGACGCGACACCGTTTCAGCCCCGTTCGGACCCGTCGAGCGAAATATCAGACCGGATCGCCGGCGCGATCCACGCATCCCCAGTTGAGCACGGGGGTGCCCGGCGGCAGCACCTGGCGGAAGTACGCCACCCGCGACGCCTTGGGGTTCACGACCACCGGCGCCGTCGCGGCCAGCAGCAGCGGCAGGTCGGCGCTGCTGTCGGAGTAGGCGACGTCGATCTCGCCATAGCCGCGCTCGCGCAGCATCCGCATCTTTTCCTCGTTGTGGCAATGACGGGTCGCGATGACCGCGCCGAGGAACGGCCCGACCTCACTGCCGATCACCGGCACGCCCTGGTGGGCGACGAAGGCCAGGATCGCGCGGGCCAGCTCCGGCGGCGCGCCGGTGGCGACCACCACGCGATCACCGGCGGCGCGGTGGCGGGCGAACACCTCCAGCGCGACCGGCAGCAGGCGGCGGCGGATGTCGGCCTCGTGCTTGAGCACGTAACGGTCGATCACCTTGTTGAACTCGCGCGCCCGGTGCAGACCGAACGTGGCGATCCAGACATAGCCGGAAATGCCACGGCGGCGGGTCGGCAGGAACGCCACCAGCGGGCCGAGCAGCGGCGTGGCAATCAGGGCGGCCAGCAGCCGCAGCGGATTGCGCTTGATCAGCCAGGCGAACAGATGGCTGCCGGAATCGCCGTCATACAGGGTGTGATCGAAATCGAAGACCACCAGCGGGGCGTCGTCGCGCGGCGTTGGGTAGATCGGTGTCATGCGCTGAAGAATAGCTGACGCAGGCCCTCACCGGGCTCTTCCACGCGCATGAAGGCCTCTCCGACCAGGAACGCGTTGACCCCGGCCTCACGCATCGCGGTGACATCGGCCGGGCCGAGGATGCCGCTTTCGGTGACCAGCAGGCGGTCGCGTGGCACGGCCTGGCGCATGTCCAGCGTGGTCTGCAGCGAGACCTCGAAGGTGCGCAGGTTGCGGTTGTTGATGCCGATCAGCGGCACCGGCACCTGGATGGCGCGCTCGAGCTCGTCGATGTCGTGCACTTCCACCAGCACGTCCATGCCCAGCTGCATGGCCAGGTCGGACAGCTCGGCCAGCTGACGGTCGTCGAGCGCGGCCACGATCAACAGGATGCAGTCCGCGCCGAGCACGCGTGCTTCATACACCTGGTAGGCATCGATCACGAAGTCCTTGCGCAGCACCGGCAGCGTGCAGGCATCACGGGCCTGCTGCAGGTAGGCGTCGCTGCCCTGGAAGAAATCCACGTCGGTCAGCACCGACAGGCAGCTGGCGCCGCCGAACTCGTAGCTCACCGCGATGTCGGCCGGATGGAAATCCGGGCGGATCACGCCCTTGGACGGGCTGGCCTTCTTGATCTCGGCGATCACGGCCGGGTTGCCGGCGGTGATCGAGGCGCGCAGCGCATCGGCGAACCCCCGCACCGGCGGGGCCTGTTCCACGCGCGCGATCAGCGCCTCCAGCGGCACCTGGGCACGGCGTGCGGCGACTTCTTCGGCCTTGCGGGCCAGGATGGTATCGAGGATGTCGCTCATGTCATTGGGGTCCTGGAGGCCGGCCATTATCGGCCAGCCCCGCTGAATTCGGAAAACGTGGGCTCAGGTAGCCCCGCGGATGCGGCGGGTGGCTGCCACGTACTGCTCCATCCGCGAACGCGCAGTGCCATCGGCCAGCACCGCACGGGCACGGGCCAGGCCATCGGCGATGCTGTCGGCGACACCGGCCACGTACAGCGCCGCGCCGGCATTCAGCGCGACGATGTCGAGCGCGGGGCCGGGCTGGTTGTCGAGCACGCCACGCAGCATCGCGATGGATTCCTCCGGGCTCTCGACCTTGAGGTTGCGGCTGGCCGACATCGCGATGCCGAAATCTTCGGGATGGATTTCGTACTCGCGCACCTTGCCGTCGCGCAGCTCGCCGACCAGCGTGCCGGCGCCGAGCGAGATCTCATCCATGTTGTCGCGGCCCCACACCACCAGCGCGCGCTCGGCACCGAGTTCGCGCAGCACGCGTGCCTGGATGCCGACCAGATCCGAGTGGAACACGCCCATCAGCACATTGGTCGCACCGACCGGATTGGTCAGCGGACCGAGGATGTTGAAGATCGTGCGCACGCCCATTTCGCGGCGCACCGGCGCCACGACCTTCATCGCCGGGTGGTGCATCGGCGCGAACATGAAGCCGATACCGGTTTCGGTGATCGCGCGCGCGACCTCCTCCGGACGCAGGTCGATGATCGCGCCCAGCGCTTCGACCGCATCGGCACTGCCGGACTTGGAGGAAACACTGCGGTTGCCGTGCTTGGCCACCTTGGCCCCGGCCGCCGATACCACGAACATCGCGCAGGTGGAGATGTTGAAGGTGTGCGAGCCGTCGCCACCGGTACCGACGATGTCCACCAGATGCGTCTTGTCCTCCACCGGCACGGCGAGCGCGAGCTCGCGCATCACGGTGGCCGCGCCGGCGATCTCGCCGATGGTTTCCTTCTTGACCCGCAGGCCGGTCAGGATCGCGGCGGTCATCACCGGCGAGACGTCACCGCGCATGATCTGCCGCATCAGGTCGACCATTTCGTCGAAGAAGATTTCGCGGTGCTCGATGGTGCGCTGCAGGGCTTCCTGGGGGGAGAAGGTCATGCGGGGTCCTTTGTGATGCAGATGCGGCGCGCTCAGCGCTGCAGGAAATTCTTCAGCAGGGCGTGACCATGCTCGGTGAGGATCGACTCGGGGTGGAACTGCACCCCCTCGACCGGGTACTCACGATGGCGCAGGCCCATGATCTCTTCGATCGAGCCGTCTTCGTTCTCGGTCCAGGCGGTCATCTCCAGACACGCGGGCAACGTGGTCTTGTCGACCACCAGCGAGTGGTAGCGCGTGGCCTGGTAGCGGTCCGGCAGGCCGGCGAACACGCCCTTGCCTTCATGGCGGATCGGCGAGGTCTTGCCGTGCATGATGTTGGTGGCGCGGATGACATCACCACCGTACACCTGGCCGATGCTCTGGTGGCCCAGGCACACGCCCAGGATCGGGGTGGTCGGGCCGAGCCGGCGGATCAGCTCCAGCGACACGCCCGCCTCGTTGGGCGTGCACGGGCCGGGTGAGATCACGATGCGCTCAGGGGCGAGCGCGGCGATCTCATCGACGCTCAACGCGTCGTTGCGCACCACCTTCACCTCGGCGCCCAGCGTCTGCAGGTACTGCACGAGGTTGTAGGTGAAGCTGTCGTAGTTGTCGAGCATCAACAACATGGTCAGGGTCCGTCTTGAATGGGGAAGTGGCGTGCACGCAACCGTGCACGGGTCAGGCAGTTCGGCCGCGCGCCGTTACAGGCCCTTGGCCGCCTGCGCAACGGCACGGAACAGCGCGCGGCCCTTGTTCATCGTCTCGTCCCATTCCTTGCCCGGGTCCGAGTCGTAGACGATGCCGGCGCCGGCCTGCACGTGCAGGCGGCCGTCCTTGATCACCGCGGTGCGGATCGCGATCGGGTATCGGCATCGCCATGCCAGCCGATGTAGCCGATGCTGCCGGCGTAGACGTTGCGCTTGATCGGCTCCAGTTCGCGGATCACTTCCAGCGCGCGGATCTTCGGCGCACCGCTGACGGTGCCGGCCGGGAACGTCGCGCGCAGCACGTCGGCATAGCTCAGGCCCGGCTGCAGCTGCCCGGTGACTTCGCTGACGATGTGCATGACGTGGCTGTAGCGTTCGATCACGAACTGCTCGCCCACTTCCACCGTACCGGCCTTGGACACGCGGCCCGCATCGTTGCGGCCGAGGTCGATCAGCATCAGGTGCTCGGCGCGTTCCTTGGGATCGGCCAGCAGTTCGACTTCCAGCGCGTTGTCTTCTTCGACCGTCGCGCCACGCGGGCGGGTGCCGGCGATCGGACGCACGGTGACTTCCCCGTCCTGCAAACGCACCAGGATTTCCGGCGAGGAGCCGACCACCTGCACGTCGCCCGTGTCGAGGAAATACATGTACGGCGAGGGATTGAGCGCACGCAGCGCGCGGTACACATCCACCGGGCGCGCCTTGAACGGCACGCTCAGCCGCTGGCTCAGCACCACCTGGAAGATGTCACCGGCGCGGATGTACTCCTTGGATTTATCCACCGCCGCGATGAAGCCCTCGCGGGTGAAGCCGGAGACGAAATCGTTCTCGTCCAGCACGTCGCGGGTGATCGGCGCGGGGTAGCCGGCACCGGGCGCACGCAGCTTGGCGACCAGCGCATCCAGCCGCGCCTGGGCGTCCTCCCATGCGCCCGGCTGACCCGGGTCGGCATGCACGATCAGGTACAGGCGGCCCTTGAGGTTGTCGAACACCGCCAGCTCTTCGGAATGCAGCAGCAGGATGTCCGGCGTGCCCAGCTCATCGCGGCCACGCGGCGGTGCCAGGCGCGGTTCGATGTAGCCGATGCACTCGAAGCCGAACCAGCCGACCAGGCCCCCGGTGAAGCCGGGCAGACCGGCCAGTTTGGGCACGGAGTGGGCGCTGCGCAGCGCCTCGACCTCGGTGAACGGGTCGGCGACCTCGCGGGTTTCCACCACGGTGCCGGACTCGCTGATGGTCAGCGTGTGGCCGTGGAAGGCATACACCCGGCGGGCCGGCAGGCCGATGATGGAATAGCGCCCGAAGCGTTCGCCGCCCTCGACCGATTCAAACAGATAGGTATGCGGGCCGTCGGCGAGCTTCAGATACACCGAAAGCGGCGTGTCCAGGTCGGACAGCACTTCACGGACGACGGGGATGCGGGTGTGGCCTTCAGCGGCCTGCTGCTGGAACTGCTCGAGCGTGATCAAGACGACTTTCCTTCCGGGAAACGGCGGTGGCGGGACGGACGACGGCAACAGGCCACCATCGCCACCAACGGCGAGCGGAAGAAAGGGTATGCGGGGTCGTCAGAATGGACACCCGGCGACTGTACCGCATTGACGGCACCGGATGGAACCCGGCGCCGCCCCGCGCATCAGCCACGCGACAGCAGCGGGCTGTCCAGCGCCACGTGCAGGTTGACCCGCCCCGGCACGCAGTCGATGCGGAAGTGCCGGGCCTGGACCGGTTCGCCATCCAGGTTGAGCGTCAGCGGCAGCTCGGCCTCGATCTCCACCCACGGCGCCTGCACACGTTCGGCCACCTGCTCCAGCGCGCCGCGCTTGCCGCCCTTGACCAGCGCGGCAAAGGTGGAGGCGACCTCCCCGCTCAGTTCGGGAATCACCGTGACATCCAGCAGGCCATCGTCGATCAGGGCCTCCGGGCACAGCACCTGCCCGCCACCGGCCTGGCGTCCGTTGCCCACACCCAGCGCGATGAAACCACCGGCCCACTCGAACCCCGGCGCCCGGACCCGCGCCTGGATCGGATCGATCCGCCCCAGCCGCGACACCCCGGTGACCAGGTAGGCCAGCCCACCGAGCACTTTTTTCAGCCCTTCATCGGTCTCCACCGTGACCTCGGTGCCGAAGCCGCCACTGGCCACGTTCGCGCACCACCACACCTTGCCGTCGGCATCGATGCGCAGCAGGTCGACCGGGCGCGCCGGCGCGTGCCTGATCAGCTCCAGCGCCGCCAGCGGTTCATCGGGAATCTCCGCCGCCGTGGCGAAGTCGTTGGCCGTGCCCAGCGGCAGCAGCCCCAGCGACGGCAGCGCGTCGGCCGGCTCCTCGCGGTGGGCCAGGGTTTCGGCCACCTCACTGAGGGTGCCATCGCCGCCGGCCGCGATGATCGTATCGACCCCATGCGCGATCGCCTCGGCCACATAGCGCTCGGCATCGCCCGATTCCCAGGTCACCCGCACCTCCAGCTGCACCCCGCGCTCACGCAGCGTCGCCACCGCCTCGCGCACATCCTCATTGCCGGTGGCCTTGCCGTTGAGGATCAAACGCCAATGGGGACGGCTCATGCGGTACTTCCTGGGAGTGGGGAAGCGAAGGCTAGCAGCGCGTGGCATGGCCGCCGGTGAACGTCATCAAAGCGTCACCGATGGCCCGGAGAATGAAAGGCCATAGCAAGGAAGATGGATGGAGGCAGGATCAGCCTCCCGCTATTCCCAGGGCCGTACCAGCAATGGTGCGGTCTTTTTTTGACCCGCCAGCAGCGCAGCCGACCAACGGTCGGCGCTACCGTGTTGGGTTGGCTGCGGCAGCCGACCAACGGTCGGCTCTACGGGTGCTCAGCCTTCGGCGAAGGTCCGCAACGCCTCACCTTCCATCCGGTACACCGTCCACTCGCTCTGCGGCTTCGCCCCTGCGGCCTCGTAGAACTGGATCGCCGGTGCATTCCAGTCCAGCACCGACCACTCGAACCGCCCGCAGTTTTCCGCCACCGCGATGCGTGCGATGTGCTGCAGCAGCGCCTTGCCCGCACCGCTGCCGCGGCGCTCCGGACTCACGTACAGATCTTCCAGATAGATCCCGTTGCGGCCCAGCCACGTGGAGTAATTGTAGAAATACACCGCATATCCGATCGCGACGCCGTCGGCTTCGCAGATCAGCGCGTGCGCCTTCGCCGCCGGCCCGAACAGGCTCGCGCGGATGCCCGCTTCGTCGGTCTGCACCGACGACTCGGCCTTTTCGTAGAGGGCCAGCTCACGGATGAAGCGCAGGATCAACCCCGCATCCTCGGCGGTGGCCACACGGATGGTCACGGCAGCCACCGCTCCCATGGCTCAGCCCCGCGCCGCGGCGACGTTGCCGCGCATCTGCGCGATGATGTCCTGGTAGCTGGTCTTCGCATTGAAGATCGCCGAGCCGGCCACGAACGTATCCGCACCGGCCGCCGCGATGGCCCCGATGTTGTCGGCCTTCACGCCACCGTCGATCTCCAGGCGGATGTCCTTGCCGCTGGCATCGATCTTCTGGCGGATCGCGCGCACCTTGTCCAGCGCCGAGGGGATGAAGGCCTGGCCGCCGAAGCCCGGGTTGACCGACATCACCAGCACCAGATCCAGGTCATCGAGCACCCAGTCCAGGATGTCCACCGGCGTGGCGGGATTGAGCACCACGCCCGGCTTGCAGCCCAGCGAACGGATCAGCTGGATGGTGCGGTGCACGTGGCGGCTCGCCTCCGGATGGAAGCTGATGTAGGTCGCGCCGGCCTCGGCGAAATCCGGAATGATGCGGTCCACCGGCTCCACCATCAGATGCACATCGATCGGTGCGGTCACGCCGTGCTTGCGCAGCGCCTGGCAGACCAGCGGGCCGATCGTCAGATTCGGCACGTAATGGTTGTCCATTACATCGAAATGCACCCAGTCGGCGCCGGCCGCGAGCACGGTGTCCACTTCTTCACCCAGGCGGGCGAAATCGGCGGACAGGATGGAGGGAGCAATGATGCAGTTGGACATGGCCGGGACCTTCAGGAGGTTGAAAGGGGGCGCCGCGCGGAATCAGCGCTTGCGCAGGGTCTTGATGCGGTCGTAGGCGGCATTGAGCTGGCGCGACTTGCGCTCGGCCTGCTGGCGCAGCTCCGGGGCGGCGCCGACCACCTTGTCCGGGTGGTACTGGGACATCAGCCGGCGGTAGGCCAGGTCGATCTCGGCATCGGTCGCCTCGGAGGTCAGCCCCAGCTCGCGGTAGGGGTTCTCCCTGTTCAGCCGGAACCAGTCGGCATCGAAGGCATGCCCCAGCAGCAGCCCGAACGCGGCCCCGAACAGCGGATTGGGCCTGAACAGCAGGGCGCCAGCGATGAATCCGAGCAGTTTTCCGTACCAGCGCATGGTGGTCTGGGCAGCCGAGGCGACAAAGGATCCTCATTTTACGTCACAGCGGGCCCAACCCGCTTTACACTAGGCCGCCCGCTGTCTGTGCGGGCCCTCCGGGTCCCCTGGACAGCTGTCATGACGAAGCCTCAGGAGTGCCCGTGCCGACCACGTTGTTGCAATCCGATCTCCCCGGCCTGCCCTTGCGCCATCGCGGCAAGGTGCGTGATGTTTTCGACATTCCGCGCGACCGGCTCCCCGCCGGCACTCCGCCGGGGGACTACCTGCTGATGGTCGCGACCGACCGTCTGTCAGCCTTCGACGTGGTGCTGCCCGACCCGATCCCCGGCAAGGGCGAAATGCTCTGCCAGGTCTCGAACTTCTGGTTCGCCAAGACCGCGCACCTGATGCCCAACCACCTGACCGGCATCGATGTCGCCAGCGTGCTGCCCGAGGGTGTCGATCCGGCCCTGTACGCCAAACGCGCGGTGGTCACCCGCAAGCTCAAGCCGGTCCCGGTGGAGGCGATCGCCCGCGGCTACCTGATCGGCAGCGGCTGGAAGGACTACCAGCGCACCGGCAAGATCAGCGGCATCGAGCTGCCCGATGGCCTGCGCCAGGCCGAGCAGCTGCCCGAACCGATCTTCACCCCCTCGACCAAGGCCGCCGTCGGCGACCATGACGAGAACATCGATTTCGATGCGATGGTGAAGGCGGTCGGTGCGGACCTGGCCGAGCGCGTGCGCGATGCCACGCTGCGCATCTACGCCTTCGCCGCCGACTATGCGCGCGAGCGCGGCATCCTCCTGGCCGATACCAAGTTCGAGTTCGGTACCGATGCCGATGGCCGTCTGTACATCATGGACGAGATGCTGACCCCGGATTCCTCGCGCTACTGGCCGGCCGACGAGTACGAGGTGGGCACCAGCCCGCCGAGCTACGACAAGCAGTTCGTCCGCGATTACCTGGAGACGCTGGACTGGGGCAAGACTGCCCCGGGCCCGAGCATCCCGGCCGAGATCATCGAGCGCACCCGCGCCAAGTATGCCGAGGCGCTGCAGCGCCTGGCCGGCATCTCGGTCGACTGATTCGCCTGCGCCCCCGGCCGTGATGGCCGGGGGTCCCGGCCGTAGAGCTGACCGTTGGTCGACTGCCGCGGACGTTGGTGGCCTATCGCGTGCAGCACGAGGGGTAGCGTCTGGGTGAGAGCAAGCCGACCAACGGTCGGCTCTACCCGCCCGGGGCGGTATGCTCTGCGGATCCTGGGAGGGAACATGGCCACCACCACCGTCGCACGCCCGATCGACCGCTACTTCGCCAGCTATTCCGATGACCACCGCAATGTGCTCAACCAGCGCATCCATGTCGTGGCGGTCCCGGCGATCGCGTGGTCGGTGATCGCCCTGCTGTGGTGCCTGCCGCCGCTGATCACCTGGTTCCAGAACGGGATCTGGGCCGGCCTGGCGATGTTCGCCGCCTGGTGCTTCTACAACCGTCTTTCGCGCACGCTGGGTTACGGCATGCTGGCGTTCTTTTTCGTCAGCGGCTGCGTGTGCCGCCTGCTGGAAGCCGAGATCGGGCTGGTGAACCTGTTCTGGCTGGCCCTGGGCGTGTTCGCCGTGGCCTGGGTCGCGCAGTTCATCGGCCACAAGCATGAAGGCCGCAAACCGAGCTTCCTGACCGATCTGGTCTATCTGCTGATCGGCCCGCTGTGGGTCCTGGCCAAGGTCTACCGCCGGATGGACTGGCGCTACTGACCGGTTTTTCCTGAACGAGCCGACGCGCTCACCGGCACTCCACGCCGCACCGTCCAGCATCGTCCCCAGTGGCCTTTCGAGCGACGGTCACCGTTCATCTTCGTGCACACCCGGGCGGTGCCGCAGCCCCTGCGATGTCTGGTTCCGGACCCGTTTCGAGCGGCGTCGGGAGGCCACAGTCGGCAAAGTCGAGGGCGGGCCTCCATACGGCCTTCGACAGACCCGAATGGGGCGTCGCGCTGCCCGGAAAAAATGAATCAGCGCACGTTACATGCAATTGAGGGCGTATTCGGGTGTATCGGCAGCAATTGCCTGCCTGTTAGACTGAACGACCTGCTCGTGAATCCCGCATTCCCTGCATGAATCCTAGTCTGCTCCTGCTGCTCGCCCTGCCCTTCCTGATGGCAGTGGCCGTCGCTTCATTCCGCCGCACCTCCCGCTCCACGGCCGCCTGGGTAGCCGCGGCCGCTCCGCTGGGGGGACTGGCGCTGTTGGCGACGATGACCCCGGCGATCATGGACGGCGGCATTGTCCGCAGCTACGGGGAGTGGATTCCGCAGATCGGCCTGGCCTTCTCGCTACGCCTGGACGGCCTGGCCTGGATGTTCGCCGGCATGGTGCTGGCCATCGGTGCGCTGGTGGTGATGTACGCGCACTACTACCTCAGTGCCCGCGACAGCGCCCACCGCTTCTACTGCTACCTGCTGCTGTTCATGGGCGCCATGCTGGGCATGGTGCTGTCGGGCAACCTGTTGCTGTTGATGGTGTTCTGGGAGATGACCAGCATCAGCTCGTTCCTGCTGATCGGCTTCTGGTCACACCGCCAGGACGCCCGCGAGGGCGCCCGGATGGCGCTGGTGGTCACCGGCGGCGGCGGCCTGGCCCTGCTCGGCGGTGTGCTGCTGATCGGCCGCATCGTGGGCAGCTTCGAGCTGGATGCGGTGCTCGCCGCCGGCGATCTGATCCGCGCCAGTGCGCTGTACCCGTATGCGCTGTTCCTGGTCCTGGCCGGCATCTTCACCAAGAGCGCCCAGTTCCCGTTCCACTTCTGGCTGCCGCACGCGATGGCCGCGCCGACGCCCGTCTCGGCCTACCTGCACTCGGCCACCATGGTCAAAGCCGGCGTGTTCCTGCTGGCGCGGCTGCACCCGGCGTTGGCCGGTACCGACCTGTTCTTCTATACGGTCAGCGGCATCGGGGCGATCACCCTGCTGATCGGTGCCTGGAACGCGATTTTCCAGCATGACCTCAAAGGCCTGCTGGCCTATTCGACGATCTCCCATCTCGGCCTGATCACCATGCTGTTCGGCCTGTCCACGCCGATGGCCGTGGTGGCCGGTGTGTTCCACATCCTCAACCACGCCACCTTCAAGGCCTC
>Ga0256887_1000046_pt1 | contig 18039 bp, 16 predicted proteins | sample MC6MC0495MT_FD_186345 | JGI IMG/M metagenome (GOLD analysis project Ga0256887, IMG submission 186345) | Metatranscriptome of enriched soil aggregate microbial communities from Iowa State University, Ames, United States - MC6-MC0495-MT... | ecosystem: Environmental > Terrestrial > Soil >...
AAGACCAAATAGGGTTCCATCAGGCGTGGCCCGCGTCGGAACCGGGTAGGTTGCTAGAGGCGTCCAGTGATGGCCGTCGTAGAGGAATGACTGTCCTCGACAAAACCCGGCTTACAGATCGACGATGTCCGTGGGAGTTGGCAGCCATCGTGCTAGTAGTTCTGGACTAGCACAGCGGAACTCCCTTCCATCGGGTTTGCCTTGTTGATACACAGAGTTACGCCGGATAACATTCGCACCGCCAGCCCTTGTTAACGACTTTTTCTGAAAGGTTAATCATGCTCAACGCTATTGCTCGTTTTATTCGTGATGAAGAAGGCGCTACCGCCATCGAATACGGAATCATTGCGGGCCTGATGGCCACGATTCTTCTCGCCGTTTTTGGCAATGGCACTACCAGCGGTGTCGGGGCGATCTTGAAGGGAATCTTCGACAAGATCAAAACCAACGTCACGCCCGCCTAATTTCGCAATTTACGCATGCACCATCTGTGGCTGCTGTGGTTGCTATTTGTCGTGGTCTATGACATTCGTCAGCGGCGCGTTCCAAACTGGCTGGTCCTGGCCGGTGCGGGCGTTGCCGCGGGGGCGATCGCGATGAATTTGCAACCCTTCGGCATCGGATGGCCCGACGCCCTGACAGGCGCAGCCACCGGATTCGGCTTTCTCCTGCTCTTCTACGTCGCCAGCCTCATGGGAGCTGGCGATGTGAAGTTTGCGGGTGCGCTCGGACTGTGGGTGGGCACTTTCGCACTGCTGCCGATCTGGGTCGGCGCAAGCCTCATCGCCGGTTTGCATGCCCTGCTCTGGTGGGTACTGCATCGCTGGCCCGTATTTCCCCGCCTGGCCCTGATCCTCTCAGGTGCCCCACGAGCCGAGAACCAGGGAGCCGGCAAGCGGATTCGCCCCATTCCTTACGCCGCTTACCTCGCCATGACCGCAGCGATCTGGATGGCCTGGGGACGACAGAGCTAGGCGTTCCGCCTGCTCGCTGCCACAGGCTTTCTCCCCAACACCGATCGCCTGGCCACTTTCCAATCCGACGCCGCCTCATGATCAACTTCACCAAAATCATTGCCGCCCTTCTGGTGCTCTTGGCGACCCTTCTCGGGGGCTATGCCTGGATGCTGAGCCGCCAGCCCGCACCGCAGGCACCGGCAGGCGCTTCGCCCGCGCCAGCGGCCGCCAAGCAGTCGGACAAGCCGCAGGCACCGACCTTCGCCGTCGTCGTTGCCGCCAAACCACTCGCGGCCGGGCAGGAAATCCCCGCCGACGCGCTGCGCGTCGAACAACTCACGATCAATCCCGCCGGCGCTTTCAAGGAGACAAGCGCGCTGGCGGGCCGGGTGCCGGTGATCGACCTCGGCGAAGGCTCCCCCCTTCTCGAAGGACAGCTCGTCTCGGGCCTGGCGCTGCGCGTCGAGGAAGGCGAGCGCGCCGTGGCGGTTCGGGCCGACGAAGTGATGGGTGTAGGAAACAAAGTTCAGCCCGGCGACTTCGTGGACGTCTTCGTGATGCTCAAGTCCGACGGCAAGGACGTGGATCGCAGCCAGGCCCGGCTGCTGATGGCGCGCAAGCGCGTGCTGGCCTTCGGCAACGCCTCGGTGGACGGACTGCCTTCGAAAGCGCCGGCGGACAACCGCGGCGGCGGCAACCCCGCCGTGCAGCAGCGCAACAACGAGCCGCCGCGCACCGCCGTGCTCGCCGTACCCGTGCAGGACATCAACCGCCTCACCGCGGCGGAATCCACCGGGAAGCTGCTGCTGGCGCTTCGCAATCCGCTCGACACCGCCATGCCCGATCCGGCTCTTTTCGCGGAGCTGCCGACAGCGCTCCAGCCGCAGGCACCGAAGCGCGGCGAACCGCCGCGCCCGCCACTCGAAGGCCTGAACCTGGCACAGGCTGGCCTGATCACGTCCGACCTCGTGTCGGGAGGCAGCGCCGGCGCGCGCCGTGCCGCGGCCACCGAAACCCGCGCCGTCACCAGGACCGCTCCACGCTCGACCGGCGCGGGCACGAGAGCGGGCCTCGAGGTGGAAATGATCCGCGGCGACCGCAGCGAGACCGTTCGCTACTGATCGAACTGCATCCAACGACCTTGCCCTGAAAGCAGATCCATGCCGGACACCCATCGCTCCACGACCATCTCCAGCGCCCGCCGCCTTCCACCCTTGCTGCGGCCCTCGGTGCTGGCTTTGTGCCTGGCGGCACCCGCAGCCTGGCCGCTGGCCTCGTCGGCACCGGAAACGACGGCCGCGCCCACGACGCCTTTCGTGGTCGCAGCAGGCACGCAGCGAGAGCTCCTGATCGAACGCGGCATCGACCGGCTGGCCATCGCCGACGAGGCGGTCGCCGGCGTCATCATCACGCGCAAGTCGTCCGGATCTCCCGCCGCGCGCCTGCTCGTGACCGGCAAGACAGCGGGCCGCACCACCTTGATGGTCTGGGAAAAAGGCCAAGCCGCGGCGACCACCTACACCGTGGACGTGCAGCGCCGAAGCACCGCGCTGGCCGGCTCGATGGAAAGCCTGTCGGACTACCAGCGCGCGCGGGAAACCGCGCTGCTGTCCACGCAGGAGGAAAAGCCCACCGTCATCGACCGTTCGAGCGTCAACGTGCGCAGCCACACGGTTCAGGTGGCCGTGAAGGTGGTGGAGTTCAATCGCAGCGTGCTCAAGCAAGCGGGCCTGAACCTCTTCAGCACGCGCACGAATTCGCACGGCTTCAGCTTCGGCGTGTTCACGCCCAGCTCCTTGACCAAGGCCACTTTCGGCGGCGACGGTTCGATCACCAGCGAATACAACCTGCCCCTCGCGCAGGCTTTCGGCCTGCTGCTGAACTTCGGCAAGGCGGGGATCGGCCTCAACGTGGGCTTCCTCGAAGGCAACGGCATGGCCCGCGTCCTGGCCGAGCCCACGCTGGTCGCCATGTCGGGCCAGAGCGCGAGCTTCCTCTCGGGCGGCGAGCTGCCGGTCCCGGTTCCCCAGGGTCTGGGCTCCACGGCCATCGAGTACAAGCCTTTCGGCATCGGCCTCAAGCTGACGCCCACCGTGCTGTCGAACGATCGCATCGCACTCAAGGTCGCCCCCGAAGCCAGCGACCTGGACTACACGAACGCCTCGAGCATCAACGGCGTCGCGGTTCCCGCGATCACCACGCGGCGCGCCGACACCACGGTCGAACTCGGCGATGGCGAGAGCTTCATCATCGGCGGCCTCGTCAGCCGTTCGACCACGTCGAACGCGGACAAGGTTCCGCTGCTCGGCGACCTGCCGGTGCTCGGCAGCTTCTTCAAGCAGACCAAGTACCAGATGAACGAGAAGGAACTCGTCATCGTCGTGACGCCACAGCTCGTGAAGCCGATCGCGCGCGACACCGACCTCACACCTTACCTGCCGGGTACCGCGGAACAGCGCGATGGCGCCGTGTGGCGCTCCTACCTACTGGGTCCCGCCGGAGGCAATGTCGTCCCCGGTTTCTCGCGCTGACAAGGACGACCACGAGCGTGCCGCCAGACGCCATGAATGCTCCCCGCGATAGCCTCCCCGAGATCGGCGCAGAGACCTACCTCTTCGCTTCTCCGAGCAACAGCCATATCACCTGGCTGACGGACGCGCTCGGGAGGCAGGGTACCGTGGTGATGCTATCGCCCGACGTCAAATCGATCGACGAACGCATCACCCTGCTCGGACCGGTCGCCGTCTTCCTCGACTTCTCCGGCGACAACACGGCGGCGGCGACAGAGCTGCACCAGCATCTGCGCCGCGACTGGCCCGCGCTTCCGGTGCTGGCGACGGGTGTCTCGGCCGAGCCGGCTTCGATGCTCGCGGCATTGCGCGCCGGTGTCGACGACTTCATCGACATGGCGGCACCTCCCGCCGAAGCGATCAACACTCTGCGCAAGCTGCTCGATCGTCGCAGCACCCGGCAGAACAACGGCACGCGCGGCTGCACGCTCGCCCTGCTCGGTGCGCGTCCCGGTGTCGGCGTGACCACGCTCGCGACCAACCTGTCGCTCTTGCTCAACGAGCAACTGACCCAACCCGCCGCCCAGCCCGGGCCGCGAAGCGCGCGCCATGGCGTCGCGCTCCTCGACCTCGGTCTGCCAGCGCGCGATGGCCTCCTCTATCTCGGCACCCAGAGCGGCTTCAGCTTCGTGGATGCCGTACGCAACCTGCGCCGGCTCGACCAGACGCTGCTGCACACCGCGCTCGCGCACCATGGCAGCGGCACCGCCGTGTTGCCGCTGCCCGTGAGCCTCGCGCAGATGCGCGAGATCTCCCACGCCGACTCGGTCGCGCTGATCAAGCGGCTCGGCGACTTCTTCGATTTCCAGATCGCCGATCTCGGCGGTTTCTCCACCATCGACTTCGTCGCGCAAACGGTCAAGGAAGCGAACAACACCTGGGTCGTCTGCGACCAGAGCATCGGCGCCATCGTCTCCACCGCGAACATGCTCAAGGAATTGCGCACGCGCGGCCTCGAGACCGACCAGATGTCGCTGGTGGTCAACAAGTTCGACAGCCACGTGGGCCTCGCGGCCAAGGACATCGCGGAGCGGCTCGAACTGCCGCTGCGCCACGTGCTGCCCGCGCGCGGCACGCAGCTGCTGGCCGCCTCGAGCCGTGGCGAGATGCTGGTGCGCACCGCGCGCAACGATCCCTACTCGCAAGCCATCGCGGGCCTCGCGCGCGGCCTCCACCAGGAATACACCTCTGGCTCCAGCCCCCAGCCGACCAAGGACCCACGCTGGACGGCGCTGATGTCGAAAGTCACCGGCTTCCGCAAGAGCCCTACCCAAGGTTGAACAGCCCATGTCCACCGATATCGAATTCGCCGACGACGACCAGGCGTTCATCACCTCCCAGCAGTTCCAGGACATCAAGAGCTGGACGCACGATCACCTGCTCAGCCGCATCGAGGAGTTGGGCGCGGAGTTCGGCCGCTGGTCGCGCGCCTCGATCCAGCAGTTCGTCGAGCTCGAGGTCGACAGCTTCGTGCGCCTGCGCCGCGTGCCGATCAACGACCGCGAGATGCAGCTCATCTCGGATGCGCTCACGAAGGAACTCGCGGGCTTCGGTCCGCTGGAAGACCTGCTCAACGACCCCGCGGTCGAAGACATCCTGATCAACGGCTACCAGAACGTCTACGTCTCGCGCCACGGCATCCTGGAGCGCGAGACCCTGCGCTTCGCCGACTCCGAGCACGTGATGCGCATAGTGCGCCGCATCCTCGCGCCGCTGGGACGCCGGCTCGACGAAGCCAACCCGATGGTCGACGCGCGCCTGCCCGATGGCGGGCGCATCAACGTGATCATCGAGCCGCTCGCGATCGACGGCCTGTCGGTCTCGATCCGCAAGTTCCGCAAGGAGCCGCTCACGCCGGCCGACCTCGTGAAGCTCGGCACCTTCGACGCCGGCATGGCGCAACTGCTCGAGATCGCGGTGCGCGCACGCTGCAACGTGCTCGTGAGCGGCGGCACCAGCTCGGGCAAGACCTCGCTGCTCAATGCGCTGGCCAGCTTCATTCCGGCGCGCGAGCGCGTGATCACCATCGAGGACACGGCCGAACTCTCGCTGAGCACCAGCCACGTGGTGCGGCTCGAGAGCCGCCCCGGTGGTTTCGACGGCCAGGGCGTGGTGTCGATCCGCGACCTGCTGCGCAACAGCCTGCGCATGCGGCCCGACCGCATCATCGTGGGCGAAGTGCGCGGCGCCGAAGTGATCGAGATGCTGCAGGCGATGAACACCGGCCACGAAGGCTCGATGGGCACGATCCACGCGAGCTCGCCGCGCGAATGCCTCTACCGGCTCGAGATGCTCGCGGGCTTCGCGGGCTACCAAGGCAGCGAGGTGAGCCTGCGTCGGCAGATCGCGAGCGCGATCGACTTCATCGTGCAGATCGGGCGGATGTCGAATGGGCAACGCCGCATCGTTTCGCTGAGCGAGGTGACGGGCGTCAACGACAACGTGGTCGCGATGCAGGAGCTGTACCGCTACGAACCCATCGTCACGCCCGACGGCGAGGAGAAGGACCGCTGGGTGTCGCTGGGCATCGCGCCGCATTCGCCGAAGATCACCCGCTTCCGTCAAGGGCTTGCTCGTGCCGCACAGGGAGAACGCCGTGCGTGAAGGCTTGCTCGTCGTCTTCGTCATCGCGCTGCTGCTGGCCGCGGCCGGCCTGCTGCTCTGGATGTGGGCTGCGAACCGGCAGGTCCGCAAGGTGACGGGCGAGCATCTCAAACAACAGATCGCCTCGAGCCTAGCCGCGCCTGCGAACCCGTTGCTCGGACCGCTGCGCGACAGCCACGCATCGAACCTGGCCGGCACACCGTTGTCCGATCCCTGGATGGACGCCGCCACGGCCGAAGCACAGGATACGACGCCCAAGAAGCACTTCGAACGGCTCGTTCCTGGCTGGCTGGAGGGCGTGGTGAGTGGTTCGAAGCTTGCGCTCATCGCCTTCGTCATCGCTGCGCTCGTGATCCTGTCCGGCACGCTCGGCGGCTGGCCGGCGGCATTGGGCGCGCTCGTGTTCCTGCTCGTTCTCGCGACATTCGGACTGTGGTTCCGCCTGCAAAAGCACCGGCGGCAGATCGTGAGCCAGCTGCCGGCCTTCATCGACGGCATGGTCCGTCTCATCACCATCGGCAATTCGACCCAGGCGGCCTTCCAGCTCGCGATCGCATCGACCCGCGCACCGCTGCGCCGACACCTCGACCGCGCGGCGACGCTGGTGCGCGCCGGCGTCGATCTGGATCACGCGCTTCACCAGGCGGCTGCGCGTGTGCGCATCGAGGAGATGTACCTGCTCGCTTCGATCTTGGGCCTAGGAGTGCGCTATGGCGGTCGCGCCGACCTGCTGCTCGAACGGGTCGCGAATTTCATGCGCGACCGCGAGCAAGCCCAGCACGAACTCGTGGCGCTTTCCGCGGAAACACGACTCTCCGCCTGGATTCTCGGTCTGCTGCCGGTATGCGTGGGCGCGGCCATCATCACGCTGAATCCGACCTACTTTCTGCGCATGTGGGACGACACCACCGGCCAGTACCTCGTCGTCGGCGCAGTGACGCTGCAGGTGTTGGGAGCACTCCTGCTCTATCGGCTCGCGAGGCTCGCATGACTTCGACGCAGATCGCCACCCTGAGTCTGGGACTGCTCGCCCTCGGCATGCTGCTGATCGCGGGCTTGCTGATTGGACGCGAAGTGCAGCGCGCGCGACGCGGCGAGGTGCTAGGACGCGCGATCCGGCACGGCACCGAAGACATCGCGGCACCGGCCGTCGCCACGACGGATGGGGATCCATTCGGCGCGACACGCAACGAAACGGAACTGCCCTTTCATTGGCTCGACAGCCGACTCGGTCGCGCCTTGGTGGCCGACGAAGACCGCAAGCTAATCGACCAATGCGGCTTCTCCTCGCTGCGGGCTCAACTGATCTTCCTGGTGATCCGCACGACCTTGGCCGCCCTGCTGCCGCTGTTGTTCTTCATCGGCTGGAGTAAGAACTTCACCGTCGGAGAAGACCTGGCCATCGGCATGGCGGCGTTCGTGTTCGGGTTCATGGCTCCCAAATGGGTTCTGTCACGGATGGCTGCCTCACGCCGCGAGCGCGTCTCGCAGGAACTCCCGCTCTTCGTGGACCTGCTGCGTCTGCTGCAGGGCGTGGGCCTGAGCCTCGACCAGAGTCTGCAGATCATGGCCACCGATTTTTCCCACGTGCTGCGGGTGCTCAGCTACGAGCTCGCGATCGCGAACCGGCAGTATGCACAGGGACGAACGCGCGAGCACTCGCTGCTGCGGCTCGCCACTTTGCACGACAGCGAGAACCTGACCGGCCTGGTCGCGTTGCTCGTGCAGGTGGACAAACACGGAGGCGCCGTTCAGGAGCCCTTGCGCCAGTACAGCGATCGGCTGCGCGAGCATCGACGGTCGGAACTCAAGGAGCGCATCGGCAAGATCACCGTCAAGATGACCGGCGTGATGGTCGTGACCCTGCTGCCCGCACTGGTGATCATCACGGCAGGACCGGGCTTCCTGGCCGTCTTTCGTTCGCTCGGAGCACTTGCGAAATGACAACCGATGCCCCTATCTCCCTACCCCGCCGCCGGCCACGTATCGCCGTCGGTGCCGCAGTGCTGATCCTTGCGCTTGCAACCGTCGGTTGCGCGTCGACCAAGGACAGCTACGCCGGCATTGCCGAGGGGCAGCAGCGCCAGGCGGCCGAGGCGGCCGCCCTCTCCAAGGAGAGCGCCAACATCGACACGCAAGCCACCTACCTCGGTCTGGTCGACCAGATGCAGCAGGAAGGCCTGTGGTTCGCATCGCTGGCGCACATCGACGCGCTCGAGCAACGCTGGGGCGTGACGCCGGAAACCACACGCACGCGCGCCGAGGCCCTGCGCCATTCGGGCCAGCCGCAAGCCAGCGAAACCGCCTACAAGCGCCTCATGGGCACGCGGCTCGAGGCGGCGGGCTATCGCGGCCTGGGGCTGCTTGCGGGCGAACGCGGCGACTTCCCCGATGCGGTGCGCTTGCTGAAGGAGGCGCAGCGGCGCACGCCCACCGACGCCCTGCTGCTCAGCGATCTCGGCTACGCGAATCTGCGTGCCGGCCAGTTTTCCGATGCGCGGCTGCCCCTGATGCAGGCCCTTCAGCTGCGACCGGACAACGCGCAGGCGCAGGCGAACCTGGCCCTCTACTTCGAAGTGACCCAGCAGCCCGATCAGGCCCGGGCCTTCATGGATGCCAGCAAGCTCTCGCCCGCGACGCGCAGCGCGGTTCAGGACACCGCGCGGCAATTGATGGCGACCGCGCCGACCAGCCGTGCGCAGGCCCAGGAGCCCCCGCCTGGAAACGGCACCCCGGCCGCCGCCGAGATATCGACCGCCGACGCAGCCGAACCCCTTTCGCTGAAGGCCTCCCGCTCCACATCGCTGTCATCGACACGATCGACCCCCAGAGGAACACCATGAACACCTTTCTTCTCCGTTACCCGTCATGGCTCGCGCTCGGCCTGGTCGGCGCCGCCATGACTGTGCTCCCGGCCTCTGCACAAGTCACCGAGCCGAAGGCCACCGCAGCGAGCGCATCGGCCCCCGAACCCTCTGCCCAGGTCAAGCCTGTCGCCGAAGCGGCATCCTCCGTGCCGGCTGCAGCCGTCAAGCCGGCCATGGAACCGCCGCCGCCGGCGACCGAGACCGCGGAGACCACGCCCACCGAGTCCTACGACGACGCATTCGACGCCCCACCGCTGCAGGTCGGCGACGCGACGATGAATCTTCTCGCTTGGCAGAGTTCCGGCGCCATCGCCTCGCAGACGCCGCGGCGGATCCCCGGCGACATCGCTCGCCGCAACTACGAGCGCTACCTGAAGAGCTTCGAGCACCCGATCCCCGAATACATGGGTTCGTCCTTGAACAGCTCGAACGGCGCAGCGTCCTCGGGCCAGGCGAGATAAGCCGCCGGCTCGTCCGCCCCAGGAGTCCGCCATGAGGAAGCACGACCATCGTCCCCCGGCCAGATCGCAGGCCGGCAACTACGCGATCGAGTTCGCGATCGTCTTCGTCATCCTCTTCACGATGCTCTATGCCATCGTGTGCTATGCCATCTTCTTCACCGTGCGCTTCAGCCTCCAGAACGCGGCGGAGGATGGCGCGCGGGCGGCGCTCGCCTATCAGACGACATGGCCGAACCGCAAGAGCGCGGCGGAAACCCTCACCCGCGCGCGCGTGCCCTCCTGGCTCACGATCGCCACCGACGGTGTGGTGGCCAAGCGCTGCCAGGTCCAGGCCAGCGGACAGAGCAACTGCGACACGCCCACCTGCGGCACCGCCTGGGAAGCCCGTTGCCAGGTGGTCGTGACCATCACGGCCACGCAGCTTCGCTCGCTGCTTCCGCCGCTGCCGCCGTTCGCGGTGCCGGACGCCATCGTCGGCCAGGCCAGCATGCTGCTGGACGGGAGAACGCCATGAACCGGGCCGCCCGCCCTACCGGACGCGGCATGCGCAAGCGCCAGCGCGGGGTCGCCGCCATCGAGTTCGCGTTCGTCTTCATGATGCTGTTCTTCATCATCTACGGCATCGCGACTTTCGGGGCCGTGCTCTACATCCAGCAGGTGATCTCGCGCGCCGCGGAAGACGGCGCCCGCGCCGTTCCGATGCTGCTGTCCCCACCGCTCACAGCCAATGACACCCGAGTGCGCGACACCGTCTACGACTCGCTCGCCGCCGCGCTCGTCGCTCCGGCCGGATCGAGCGCCACGCCGCAAAGCCGCCGAACCTGGATCGCGGCGAATGCCACCGTGAACGTGACGATCACCGCGGCGGCTGGCGCATCGGGTCCCAGCGCGGTCGTTTCGGTAACTTATCCGTACTCCGCCAACCGCTTGCTGCCTTCCCTTCCCGTGCTCGACACGAGCCGCTGGATGCCCGACAACCTCAGCAGTCGCGCGACCGCAGCCATTCCTTCGTGAAGGAGCTTCACTTGAACGCGCACCCCATCACGATGCCTCGCCGCCCACGCCGCGGAGGCTCCGTACCGGCACGCCAGTGCGTCCGCGGTAGCGTGATCGTCAATGCGGTGGTCGCCATGCTGCTCGTGCTCGTGGTCCTGATCGGCACCGAGCTCGGCTACCTCTTCTACATGAAGCGCGAGCTGCAGAAAGCCGCAGACCTCTCGGCATTGGCCGGCACGCAGATCCTCAAGCCCACCAACTGCGCAACGGCGAGCGACGTCGCATCCGCCAATGCGACGAAAAACCTCTCGTTTCTGACCCCCAGCCAATTCCAGTTCAAGGCGACCTGCGGCACCTGGAATCCGGCCACGCTGCCGGGACCCCAGTACTTCAGCAGCGCGGCCAGTGCCGGCGCGATCAACGCGCTCCACGTGGAAATCACCGGCAGCACGGCACTCCTGTTCCCCAACATCGGCGGCAACAGCGTCCGGACGCTCAAGGTCGAAGCCTACGCCGTCAAGGACACGCCGCTGGCCGTCTTCAGCGTCGGCTCCAAGCTCGTGGACATCAATCCCGCTGCACCGCTCATCTCGATACTGAAGTTCGTGGGCGTCGATCCCAGCGGTACTTGCGTCGCTTGCTATACCGGCCTAGCGGGCGTGAAGATTACCCCCGGCGGGCTGCTGGAAAAGCTCGGCATTCCCGTGGCGGCGGACATCAGTGTCGCGGACCTCAACACGTTGCTTGCCGCCAGCAAGGTCAAGCTGGGCGACCTGCTCAACGCGGTCGTGCAACTGGCCGGTCAGGACAGTTTGCTCGGCGTGAATGCGCAACTCATCGGCTCGTTGGTGAACGCAGGCCTCAACCTCGACAGCCTGCAGGTTCAATTGGGCAGCAATGCCACGGCGGGAGGCCTGTTCGCTGCCATCAACGCCCCCACCGGCAGTTCGGCGCTCAACGTTCAGCTCGACGCGTTCGACCTGATCAAGACTTCGCTCGGCGTCGGCACCAAGGACCACGCTGCGCAACTCGGAACCGGCCTCAACATCCTGGGTCTTGCCGTTTCGGTCGAGGCACGCGTGATCGAACCGCCATCCATCGGCATCGGCGGTGTGGAAACCGTCGCTTATAACTCGCAGGTTCGCGCCTTCATCCAGATCCAGACAAAGCCCGGCGAACTCCTTGGCGCACTGCTTGGCGCCTTGGGAACGCAGATCAACCTTCCTATCTCGATCGATGTCGTGAATGCCTTCGGCACGCTGACGGCCATCAACTGCGACGTTACGCCCTACGAAGCGACCATCAAGGTGGAGGCGCCAGTTCTTCGCGCGTGCATGGGCCAAATTCCATCCTCGATACTTTGGTCGAAGGCCGACGTCTGCTCGACATCGAACCTGGGATCGATGACCTTCGTGAAGCTACTAGGCATCGATCTCTTGAAGGGAAGCGTTTCCGTACCGGCATTGAATTCGGTCGACTCCGTCACTCTCCCCGTGGGAAGCACCAAGACAACGGATAGAAATCAGCTTCCCCTCGGTGATACGGTGCAGGATCTCGTCGACAAGTTGCTGAAGCTGCTCTTCGGAAGTGGAACCGACAACGTCGACCCCGCCGCGCGCGCTGCGACGCCCGATATCGCGGCCAAGTTGGCGGACTACTACCTCGGCAAGGCGGGTGGGAGTGTTTCCAGACTCCGTTCGTTGATGGAGCAAGACAATATGACCTGGAGTCGTCCTGCTTTGCTAGGCCTGCTATCGACAAACATGCCTCAGGAGTGGGAAGACAAAGTCAACACGCCCTCGCTCTTGGGAGGATGTGGCGGAAGCCTCAGCAGCACCTGTGCTCGCAATGCATTGATTCAGTCACTTCAGACACGCAACCAGGACGGCTTGATCACGGGTCTTCTGAAGGGCTTGGTCGATCTCGTTTCTGGCCTGCTCGGCCTCAACCCCAACAGCGGCGGTACCCCTCTTCTTTCGGCCGTTCTTGGCCCCCTCATCCAGTTGCTCCAGCCGCTGCTGAACTCCATCGGCGGACTCCTTTCCAACTTGTTGGGCGACACCCTAGGGCTGGAACTGGGCCGCACCGATGTGCATCTCCAGTCCGTGAGCTGCCAGAACTCCCGGCTGGTCTACTGACGTCTGCAGATGCGTAAGAGCCTTTCAAACCACAGATGAGCGCCTCCCCCAATTTCGACGAACTCGACCTCTTTGTCTGGGAAGGAAAGGCCGACATCCTCGACCGCATCGCCCGCTGCATGGCGAGCTTCGATGTCGAGGTGATCCGGGCCGACGGCATGCCGCCTCCCTCGCAGGACCGCGCGGCGGCGATGCGGCCGTCGGTGGCGATCATCAGCGTCACGGTCATCGATGGCGGCGGGTTGCCGCAGGCGACCGAACTGCTGCAGGGCATGCCGGTGATCTGGGTCGCGGCGGCCTCGCGCGAGCGCGACTCGCGCACCTATCCGCCCGAGTACCTGCACGTGCTGCCCTACGACTTCACCTGCGCCGAACTGCGCACGATGGTCGCGAAGCTGGTGCGGCAACTGCGCGCGCGCGACGTGGCGCCGCAGCCGCTCGACGAACTGGTGGCGCACTCCGAAGCGATGAAGTCGCTGCTGGCCGAGGTCAATGCCTTCGCCGATTGCGACCACAGCGTGCTGGTGCGCGGCGAGACCGGCGTGGGCAAGGAACGCATCGCGCAGCAGCTGCACCTGGGGCACCAGAACTACAGCAAGGGTGCGTTCGTGGCGGTGAACTGCGGCGCGATTCCCGACGGGCTGTTCGAGTCGCTGTTCTTCGGCCACGCCAAGGGCTCGTTCACGGGCGCGGTGCATGCGCACCGCGGCTACTTCGAGCAGGCCACGGGCGGCACGCTCTTCCTCGACGAGATCGGCGACCTGCCGAAGTACCAGCAGGTGAAGCTGCTGCGCGTGCTCGAGGACGGCGCGGTCACGCGGCTCGGCGCGACCTCGCCGATCCGGGTCGACTTCCGGCTGGTGGCGGCGACCAATCGCAACCTGCGCGAGATGGTGGCCAGCGGCGAATTCCGCGCCGACCTGTTCTACCGCCTCGCGGTGATCGAGCTGCACGTGCCCAGCCTCGAGGAACGCGGCGAGATCGACAAGATCGCGATCTTCAAGACACTGCTGGCCAACGTGCTGGGCGACCAGCTCGAGGCGCTCGGCGAAACGCCGCACTGGCTCAGCGACGCGGTGGCCGAGACCTACTTCCCCGGCAACGTGCGCCAGCTGCGCAACCTCGCGGAACGCGTGGGCGTGATCGCGCGGCAGCTGCACAGCTGGGACCAGCACCTGATCCAGCGCGCGATCGCGCTGACCCGCGGCACGCCCTCCACCGGCGCGGGCGGCGGCATGGGCCTGGGCGCGAACGCGGTGGGCACGAGCAGCGCCTTCGATGCCGCCGGCGGCGATCAGCGCAAGGGCTGGAACGGCAGCGAGCGCAACCGCATCATCGCGGCGCTCGAGATCAACGACTGGAAGCGCCAGGACACGGCGCAGCACCTGGGCATCAGCCGCAAGGTGCTGTGGGAGAAGATGCGCAAGTACCAGATCCTCGACGGCGAACCGGGCATTCCGGAAGACGCCTGAGCCGCGGCGCGCCCAGCGCGCCGCGCACCCCTTCTTCTCTGTTCGTCAGTTGCCGGCCGGCAGGCGCTCGGCGCGCCGCAGGGTCACGGTCTGCGCGTTCTCCGAGCGATCCACGCGCGCCTCGCTCGCGCAGGTCGAATTGCTCGCGAGGCACGGGCCGCTCAACAGGCCGTCCTCGGTCAGCACGGTACGGCTCGGCGCGCCGAAGACGCGGTCGACCCATTCGTTGCCGCCCTCGGGGTCGATGCGCAGCTCGCCGGTGGTGCGCGCCAGGCGCAGCTCGTTGACGCGCAGGTCGAACACGGCATCGACGTAGTCGAACAGCAGGTTGTAGTACTCGAGCTGGGCATCGAGCACCTGCGGCAGGGTGTCGCGGCCGAACTCCAGCAGGCGGCGGCGGCCGCGGAAGGCCTGGCCCGAGGTGCTCACGGCCTCCATCAGCTGGCGCTCGCGCTCGCGGCCCGACACGGTGCGCGACCACGAGGCGCTGGTGAGCTCGAACAGATTGAGCTTCACGCCCTCGAGCTTGGCCTCCTGGTTCTCGACCTCGGCCATGGCGGTGCGCACGCGCAACTGGCGGTCGAAGCCGCTGCCGAAGTTCCAGCTCAGCTCGAGCGCGGTGCGCGTGGGATCCTGCGGCGACACGCCGCGCGGGTCCTTGCTCTTCACGATCACGGCCTCGACGGTGGGCCAGATGCTGGCCTCCTGCTGCTCGACCAGCGCCTTGGCCTTGTTGATGCGGCCCTGCGCCTCGGCGATCTCGGTGCTGCGTTCCTCGGCGCGGCGCAGCGCCTCGGCCTGCGAGTCGATGCGCCACTGCGGCGGCGCGGCCAGCACCGGCAGGTTGCGCGTGATGGGCGTGAACTTGAAGTAGCTGCGGAACTTGGCGATGGCCTCGTCGCGCTGGGCCTCGAAGTCGGCCTCGCGCGCGGCCACGCTGGCGCGGCGCGCGCTGGCCATGTTGAGGTCGTTCTCGCCGGTGGCGCCGAGCGCGACGCGGCGCGCCTCGGCCTTCGAGAGCTCGGCCACGATCTCGGTGGAGCGGTGCGCGATCTCCTTCTTGAGGTCGAAGCGCTGCACCTGCAGGTAGGCGGTCAGGGCATCGAGCACCACCTTCTGCGAGGTGGTGGTGACAGCCTGGCCGTCGGCCTCGTTGCCGGCCTCGGCGGCGCGGATCGAGGCGCTGATCGCGCCGCCGTCGAGCAGGCTCATGCGCGCCTCGGCGGTGATCACGTTGTAGCTCTGGGTCTGCGCGTTGGCGGCGCCGCTGTTGTAGTTGCCCGATGAGGTGCCGACCTTGAAGCGCGGATAACGCGCCTTCTTCGCCTGGTCGATCTGGAAGCCGCTGGTGTTGGCGGCGGCCTGCGCGGTCTGCACCTCGGGGTATTCCTGCGACAGCGCGACCAGCGCCTGCTTCACGCGCTGCACGTAGCCGGCGGTGCCGATCGAGGGCTGCGACAGGCGCCGCGCGAACACCAGCGAGGGCGGCGGATCCTGCTGCTCCTGCGCCATCGCGGCGGGCGGCAGCGCGAAGCTGGCGGCGAGCGCCGCGCACAGCACGCCGGTGCCCGCGGGGCGCCGGCCGTTGGTCATGCGGCGCTTCATGGTTCGCGGAAGGCTTCGCGCCGAAGCTTGAGCACGGGACGCAGGATGTACCAGATGAAGGGGTCGGTGCCGACCTTGAGGTCGACCTCGGACTCCATGCCGACGGTGATGCGGTTTTCCTTGTGGCCGACGAAGGACTTGTCGGTGCTGATCAGGAGCCGGTAGTACGGCGCGCCGTTCGAGATCGCGGGGTCGCGGTCCGCGTCGGCCGCCACCAGCGTGACCTTGCCCTCGACGGCGCCGTAGCGCAGGTAGTCGTAGGCGGTGATCTTGACGGTGGCCGCCTGGCCGATCTCGACGAAGCCGCGGTCGTTCGGGTTGAGCCGCGCCTCGACCATGATCTCGTCCTTGTCGGGCACCACCTCGAGGATGGCCTCGCCGGGCTTCACGACCCAGCCGGGACTGCCGCTGCGCAGGCCCTTGACGATGCCGTCCGAGGGCGCCTTGACCTCGGTGCGCGAGCGCTGCGTGCGTGCGCGCGCGAGGTCCTCGCTCAGGCTCGCGAACTGGCGCTCGACGGTGGCGAGTTCGTCGGACGCGCGGCGCCGGAAGCGCCCTTCGGCCTCGGCCATCTTGGCCTGGGCCTCGGTGATGGCGGCGTTGGCCGAGATCACGCCCTGGCGCGCCACCGCGAGTTCGCTGCGCGCGGCCTCGGCCTGGCGGCGCTTCTCGAGCACCTCGACCTGGCCGACCAGCTTTTCCTTCAGCAGCTGCTCGGACACCTCGAGTTCCTTCTGCATCAGGTCGAGCCGGTCGCTCAGGCCCTTGACCTTGGCCTGCTGCTCGAGCTGCCGGCTGCGCGCGGCCTCGAGGCCGGAGATGGCGCCGGCCATCACGCCGCGCTGCTCGAGCGCACGCGCGTCGTAGGCGCCGGTCTCGCCGGCGTACACGCCCTCGTCGATGTCCTTGGCGAAGCTGTCGCGCTTGAGCGGCTGGCCGCGGCTCTCGGCCAGCAGGCGCACGCGCGTGGCCTGGGTGGCGGCATAGCGCGCAGTCAGTTCCTCGAGGTTGAGGCCACCGCCGCCGAGGTCGATCTCGACCAGCGACTGGCCCTGCTTGACGTGGTCGCCTTCCTTCACGAGCACGGCGCTGACGATGCCGCCTTCCAGATGCTGGATCGACTTCACGCGGTCGGAGGGGATCACGCGCCCGGGCGCGACCACGACGGTCTCCATCGGGAAGCCCAGGCCGACCAACGCGAAGACGCCGATCAGGCCGCCGAGCAGCCATTGGCGCCGGCGGCCCTGGGGCGTGACCTGGGCGGCGCGCCTCTGTTCTTCGGTCTGCAGGACCTGCGGCAGATCGGCTTTCAAGATCTCGCCTCCCTTGCGGTCACTCGGTCGTCGCACTCGGTCATCGGTCGATCGGTCCAATCCATAAACAAAGTCGAAGCTCAGGCGATCGAGCGCGCGGAGGACTCGCCGTCCTCGCCGCCTTCGGGCAGCGCCACCAGCGCCTTCTTCACGCCGAACAGCTTGGGCACCATCGCCGCGGCCGTGCCCTGCTCCACCGTGCCCTCGCCGGTCACGTGGTAGACATGGCTGGCGGCCGAGACGATGCGCAGCGAATGCGTGACCACCACCACGGTGCGCACCTTGGCCACCGCCAGCAGCGTGGCCAGCAGCGCGCGCTCGCTCTGGAAGTCGAGGTCGTTGCTGGGCTCGTCGAGCACCAGCACCGAGGGCTTGCGCAGGAAGCTCATGGCCAGCGCGAGCTTGCGGCGCTCGCCCACCGACAGGCCGGTGCCGCCCTCGCCCACCATCGAGCGGTAGCCGTCGGGCAGCCGCGAGATGAACTCGTGCGCGCCCGAGAGCTTGCAGGCCGCGACGATCTGCTCGTCGCTCTGGCCCGGCGCGGTGCGGCGCATGACGTCGATCAGCGAACCGCCGAACCAGTAGACCTCCTGCGAGAGGTAGCTGATCCAGCGCGACAGCTCCTCGCGGCCGAACTGCGAGAGGTCGTACTCGCCGATGCTGACGACGCCGTGCGTGGGCGTGTACAGGCCCGACAGCAGCTTGACCAGCGTGGACTTGCCGGCACCGTTGCGCCCGACGATGACGTGCAGGCCGCCGGGGCCGATGTCGAGATCGAGGTTCTCGATGACCGCCTTCTGCGCGTTCTCGGTGAAGCTGAAGCTCACGTCCTTGAGCGTGATGCGGCCCAGCGGCTGCGGCAGCGCCATGCCCACCGGCGGCTTCTCCACCGGCTCGCCGAGCACGGTCTCCAGGCGCTTGGCGGCTTCCTTGGCGGTGGCCAGCGAACGCCAGTTCGACACCAGGCCGGCGATCGGCTGCAGCGCGCGCAGCGCGAGCATGTTGGAGGCCACGAGGCCGCCGACCGTCATCCACTGCTCCATCACCGAGATCGCGC
>Ga0256887_1000071_pt1 | contig 16106 bp, 3 predicted proteins | sample MC6MC0495MT_FD_186345 | JGI IMG/M metagenome (GOLD analysis project Ga0256887, IMG submission 186345) | Metatranscriptome of enriched soil aggregate microbial communities from Iowa State University, Ames, United States - MC6-MC0495-MT... | ecosystem: Environmental > Terrestrial > Soil >...
CCGTGCTGCGAGGTTCCATCTGCGCGGTGGTTAGCAAGGAAATGGGAGCACCGGAGTGACCGAGTGCTGACCGGCGCCTTCTGGGCTGCATCCGCCCAGCGAATCTCCCCGCGCTTCTCCAGCGCAACACGGCGCCATGAAGAAGGTGAAAACAAAAGCATCGGCACGATCAGCCGCAGAGCTGCTGGCGTCGCAGGCAACCAGTGTGGGAGGGTTTGGCAGCGGCTTCGGCGCTGGCTTCGGCGCCGCGTTCGGCAGCGCCTTCTCGCAGGCCGCGCCATCCGCGGCAGCTGCGGAGGAGGATGCCCCTCAGGATGCGTGGTCGCAGCTGATGGCGTCCCGCTCGCGCGAGCAGCAGGAGGTCCACGACCCCGCGCTGGTGCTGGCCTTCAAGCAGCTGTCGAAGCGGGACCCCGTGACGCGCGTGAAAGCGCTCGATTCGATCAAGGAACAGTTCAGTCAGATGGATGCGGCCGCAGCGGGTGCAGTGCTGCAGCCATGGCTGCTCGTCTATGAGCGTACTCAGCTGGATAACGACCGTCGCGTGCGCGAGCGCCTGTACCATGCATTTGCTGCGCTGCTGTCGCGTCTGCCGGCCAAGCAGCTGCAGCCGCATCTCAAGGCGACTTTCCCGCTGTGGTTCCTGCACATGCAGGACCCATGCGCGGAGGTGGCACGCGCGAGCACGGCGCTGTTTCACTCCACTTTCCCCACGCCGGCTAAGCGCGTGCAGGTGCTCGTGTACTGCCACCGCGAGTACTTCGCCTACTGCGCGTCCCTATTCGCGCACACGCCGCAGACGCTGTCGGATCAGTCCGTCTTCACGCCAGAGGAGTCGCAGGACAAGTGGGAGCGCATCATTGCATGCGCGATGGCCAGTCTGGCAGATTTCATTGACACGACCACGACTGCGCAAGCGGACACCACAGCGGCAGCAGCGACGGCGGCGGCTGCCAGCGCAAGCCCTGCGCTCGAGGTGCCGCTGGCCGCTTACCAGAAGCTTCTGACGCCCGCCGTGTTTAAGCTCGCCAAGTGCAAGACGGTGCACGTGCGCCGCGCTCTTTACGTGTTCTTGCACTCCCTGGTGTCGCGCAATCCGTCCGGCGCGGTGGACGCGCAGCTGACCACTCTGGCCCCGCTGGTGCTGATTGATCTGCTGGCCGAGGCGGAGCGCAGCAACCACCAGGCCATGCTAGACGTGCTGCTGACTTTCATGAGCAAGTTTGGCGCAGCGGCGTGGGAGACGCTGATGGATGCGAGCAACGGCGCTGCGAATCTGGTGCAGACCGGCTTCTACCCGCGTTTCCGAGACGTGTTGCAGAACGGCTTGCACGGCAACTGGGCGGCACTATGCCCGTGTCTACTGCCACTGATGAGCCTGTTGCCCGACAGTGTGCAGATGGCTGTGCCTGCTGCATTGGTTCCCGCTTCGGCTTCCGCCGCAGCCGGAGGAGCCTCCGCCACCGCGCCCTCCGGCTTGGCCCCGTTCTACGCGTTCTTCTTCGGCACACTGTGGGACGGCCGTAAGCAGCTGCGCGACGCCCCCGCCACACAAGCATCAGGATCGAACGCATTCGTCACGGGCACGAAGGATCTGCATGCACTGCTGGACGCGTACATCGAGTGTCTGCTGTTTGCGCTGCGCAAACGCCGCAGTGACGCCACGCTTCTGCAGGCGCTGGTGCACACGCACTTCATCGGTGCGTTCCTCGCGCCCGCGCTCCATTTTGCAAGCACTTCCAGTGCGGACCCGTCTGTCAACGCGGAGGTGCGTGCGTACAATCGCTTCGGAACCTCGTTCTTCGAGCGGGCTGGTCGCGCGTTGCGCTCGATGCCGTCACTGCTGAGCGAGGAGCAAGCTGCCGCACTGTGGACAGATGTGGAACGCGTCAGCGCGGCGGCTCTCCGTGATGCCGCTGATGCGTCTCATGATGCTCAGCCGTCGTCTCTGACTCAGCCCGCACCGGATGTCGTGAGCACGTCGAGGCGCGCTGCGCCGGCTTCCGCAGCGGCCGCTACCATTGATTCGTTCGTGGCGGTTGGAGTTGTTCTGTCCGTCGCAATGCGCGCAGCCGATGCCGATGCCGCTGCTGCACCGTCGCTGCCGTTGATTCGCTGTGGATCCGCGGTGTTCAGGCTAAGCCTTGCGCATTTCGCCGAGCAGCCATCTGCTGAGCGAGCAAGTGCGCTCAAGCTGGCGGTACAGCTCGCGGAGTCGTTCACGCTGACTGCGCTGCTGTCGTCTTCGGCTTCTAGCTCATCATCTTCGAGCGCGTCGTTGCTGCCATTCTACTCGTCGAGCTTGCTTCCGTTGCTGCGCGCGCTGCTGCAGTCCTCCTCGTCGTCGGCTGCTGGTGCATCCGCCTCCACGCTGGAGGCCGAGGACGTGTCGTCCGCAAAGTTCACTGGCTTCATGCAGTGCGTCGAAGTGTTCTGCAGCGGTTTGCTTGCGCACTGCCTGGCCGAGATGGGATTGAACGACGCCGCCAGCGCGGCGTCGGATGAGGCGACCGCGAAGCGCGTGTGGGAGGAGTTGCTCCAACTGCTGTCCTCCTCGCTGATGATCGCACCCTCTGCTTCGGCGTCGGTGCGTTCGCGCCATGCGCATCTATCCATGTTGCGCGTGCTTGTAGCGTCGGTGTTTGCGCGCTGCCCGAGCGTGTACGGCCACGCAGTGTTGCAGGATGTGCTGGTGTCTACTGCCGAGCAGTTCCTGACGTGCGATCGTGCCGATCTGCTGTCCGACTTCGTGTCGATCTTCCGTTCCGTGCTCAGCGCGCCCGGTCTGCTGGGCGCTGATGTGCTCTCGACGGTGCTGGCAAGCTTTCTCGAGGCTGTCGTCGCGTACCAGCGGATGGAGGGCGACTTCGCGCAGGTGGCGTTTGCGCACGCGGACACCGAGCAGGACGGATCTTCGATCTCTGCGAAGTTCGTCGCTGCATATGAACAGGAGACGGGCAGCACCGTGCAGGCTCTGCCCGCCCTGGTTCAGCTGCTGGGCGTGCTGCTCGCCGACGGATCGTCGCTGCTGGATCAGATTGTGACGGACGCTGCTGAGCGCAACAGCATGCGCACCCAGCTGATCCACGCCACTTTCTGGCTGTGCTACTCGCCGCGTGCTCCGGTGTCCCAGTCCGCGCTGTCTGTGTGGATGGGCATGGACCGTTTGTTGTTGCGCAACAATGCTGCGATCCTGTTGGATCTTGCCTCCGTGTTCCGCACCCGTGTGCTGCAGTCCCCGCTGAGCGTGTTCACCTCCGCCTTTATCCGCGCATGGAGCGATCGTCTGGGCGCGCTGGTCGCATCGGCCGATCTGGTCTCACTGCAGCAGCAAGCGCTTGATGCCGCACTGCCGCGACATGAGGACCTGCGCGGTATCATGAGCGGTGCTGCTGGTGGTTCTCTGGCTGATGCAGCCGAGCGCGTGCGCGTGATTCGCGATCTGCTACTGGAGCTGGTTCTATCTCCCAGCGCGTCAGAGAAGGTGTCGAACCAGGTGCAGGCGGTGACGGAGCGCACGTTGTTCCTTGGAGAGACGTCGGTGGCGTCAGCGGACGTGTTGGCACCACTGGTGTCGGTGAAGGATTCTGCGCTGCTGCAGTGGAGCAGTGGCAGCGCACCGCGTTTGATGCTGCTGCTGGATCTGCTGGCCATCGATGAGTTCCTGCGCTGTTTCGAGCGCGAGGCCGATGCGGACTGCATGCCCGCGCAGGTGCGGCTGCCGCTCAAGCCCCGTCCCAGCGACGACGACCTGCACACGCATCAGGGGCTGCATGCGCGCTTGCAACGCTACATGCGCTCAAACTTCCTCAGCACCGAGCATGTGCTCCAGCTGTTGACAGCGGCACTGGCCGAATCGAATCCCGCCCCGGCGGACGGGCCGACTGCTGCACTCACTGCCAGCAGCCGTGCGTACACGACGGCACTGGTGTGGCTGCTGCGCTTCCTGCACGACAACTATTTCATTGAGCAAGAACGCGTATCCGCCGTATCGGCCGCGACTCGCGCAGGCGTGCACAAGCTGCTGGTGTCCTTCCTGTCCTCTACTCCTGCGAGCGCGCTTCGCAGCCAGGATGATTCTGCGCTGTTCCCGCCGCTGGCAGCGACGCTGGTGGCGGTGCTGGAAAGCGGGTGCGTGCATGTGGATGGCGGACACTTCGCTGCTGAAGCCGCGCTGCTTCAGATCAGCAAGACCGTGCTGGGCGGCGTGGAGGCGGGCATGCGCCTGCTGTCCAAGTCGAATGCACGCCTGTTTGCTCTGTCCTCGCCGCTGCGTGTGCTGGCCGCGTGCTTGCGCGCCATGCATGCCATGATCGGCGCCGGCGCCGGTGATGAGCTGCAGTCCACGTTTGCCACCACGCGCAGCAAGCTGCTCGCGCTGGTGCCGAACCTCAACCTATTTGACCCGCCCGTTACTGGCGCCGCAGGATTCAGCAGCGACATCGCGCGCTTCTGGGACGCACGAAGCGCGCTGGTGCATGCGCTGCTTCAGACGGGTGGAGATAGCGCGTTCGAACCGATTGAGTCCCTCCTGCCTCTGCCGCTGTTGCAGACCGCGGTGCTGTGGTCGGCAAACGTGTTGCGCTTCGCGATGCACCAGCACATCGCCGCCATCGAGCAGGCGACGGTGAAGCCGGCCAGCGCTTCCTCTTCCTCCGCTTCTGCAGGTGGTGCTGCCGTTTCGATGGATTTGTCGGCGGCCTGGCGGTTCGACTACCTGTCCTCCACGTTCGATCTGATGGCCGATCTGATGCCGCGCTTGCTGCCGCCTCAAGCGTCCGCTGCCGTGACGTCAACGAGCAACATCGCATCGGCGCTGCAGGTGTTTGTCAGCAGCTGCTTCTCACTGCTGTCCAAACCGCACAGTCCGCTGTTGCGCCTGCTGTCGGTCAAGCACTTCACCCCGCTCAGCGTGCATCTGGAGTGTGTCATCCGCAGCTACCGCGATGCGCGCGTCGACAAGCTGATGGACATTGTGCGCGAGACGTTCCGTGATGCGCCGGTGGAGGACGGTCGCTCGCAGGATAGTGCGGAGCTGCGCACGCTGTTCTTGCTTCTCGCGCATCCTCTGCCGTGTGTGTCCCTGTCTGCGCTGCACTTCCTGAGTGTTGGCTTGCTGGCGCGTGCCGTGACGACGTCGCTGGTGGAGTTGAACGAGGACGATGAGATGCGTCACGTGCTGGCCGCGTCCGCCAAGGTTGCCTCCAAGGTGGAGAAGAAGCGCGCTGCTGCTGCAGCCGACGCGGCCCACGCTGATGACACGGATGAGCTGGCGCTGAAGCAGTACCGCGACAGCTTGCGCCACTCGTACCGTTCGGCTCATGCCCAGCGGCGCGTCGACCAGCTGCTACCGCAGACGCTGCAGCGCATCCTCGAGCAGCGCATGCAGGTGGATGAGGTCAACATCCTCGAAGAGGAGGACGACGGTGCGGAGGACGGCCAGCAGCTCTTCTTCGCCTTCCGACCGCTAGCCCTGCAACTACGCGGACAGTTGCTCACGTGGCATCTGGTGTTGGATCTGCTGTCGCAGTCCGTGCCCGTGCCCGCTGCCGTTGGTGCTGCTGCTGCTGCCTCGGCGTCCAAGTCCTCCGTTGCGATTGCTGCGCCTGCGTCGCTGTCGGACGAGAAGAGCTCCCTGCTGGTGACCTATCTGCGCGACGGTGATTTGCTGTCAGCTGTAGCTGCTGAGCTGATCGAGCATATGCTGGTGTCGCTGAATGACAGCCAGGTGAGCAAGCTCACGCTGCGCGTTGTGGCGCAGTACGAGCACGGTAAGAGCGAAGGAGACTGGCGCTCGCGCCGAGGCAGCGACGCGCAGAAGCAGGAGGAGGAATCAGCGCCGCCTGCTGTAGTGATCGAGGACGAGTCGGAGGACGGAACCCTGAAGCCGGCGGCTCCGCTGAAGCCTGTGACAAGCTCGGCTGCCAAGGCCGCTGCGGCTGCCACTCCGGCACTACGCGAGTTCCCACTCTGGCTGGCTCCATCCCTGCTGCTGCCCATGGAGCCGCGTTCAATCAAGGTACTGCCGTTCCTGATGAAGCGTCTGCTACGCCTTCGACGTGCCGAGGAGTCTGACGTGGGCGACGTGCTGGTCGACTCGCGCCTGTTCTTCGGCCCGCTGGCGTGCCTGCTGTATCTGCGCACCCTGCGCGTGCTGCCCGCACTGAGTCGCCAGTGGTTCTCGCACGTGGACCGTCACAACGGTGCCGTCATTTCCCAGCTCACCTCTTCGTCCTTCAGTCCGCTGCTGATCCAGGACGAGCTGCTCAACGTGACGCAGCGGCAGCAGGCGGCGCTGGCGGATGGCAGCAGCGCCAGCGACGACGACGAAGAGGAGTTCAGCATTTCGTCCAACTACGACCCAAGCCAGTGGCAGGCGGCGCGCGGTGCTCGTGCCACTCCTCCTCCCGCCGTTGTGTACGCTAAGTTCACGCGCGGCGAGATTGCGATGGGCCTGTCTCTGCGGCTCCCGTCGTGCTACCCTCTGCTTCCCGTGAGCGTGTCCCTTGCGGACGCCGTGCAGCTGAAGGAGGAGCAGAGCAAGAAGTGGCTCCTGTCGGTGACTTCCCTGCTGTCCTCCTCTGACGGTCGTCTGTACGCCGCCGTGCAGGTGTGGCGGCGCAGCCTGCAGCAGCACTTCCAGGGAGTGGCGGAGTGCTCCATCTGTATGAGCGTCGTGCACGCCACGAACCATGCGCTCCCAAGGATGAGATGCAAGGAGTGCAACCAGCGGTTCCACTCCCAGTGCCTGTTCAAATGGTTCCAGAGCAGCGGAAACAGCAAATGCCCGCTTTGCAGGACACTATTCAGCGCATAGACCAGGCCTCCGACATGCCACTGTACTGCGTTCGACGCTTCCTGGTACGTTTTTGGGCTGAAGTGTGGTTGCTTGGCTCAGTGCGCGTTTCAAACACAACGAGAGAGAAGTTCAAAGAAAATGCAAATCTCGATTCGATCCGAAACCAGCGTGCTGCAAGACAGGACAAAGCCAAAGCCCAGCCAGCGGAAGAAAAGGAGCCGCCAGCACCACCAAAATAGCGTCAAAACAAAAATAAGTTCACCGGTGTCAATTGAAGGAGGTTGTTCCTGCCAACGCTGCAGCATCCTCGGGAAGTGCGTGCTTCCCTGGTCCATCGATTTCCAGGCGTGGCATCTCGTCGCAGTCGCTGCTGCTGCTGTCGGGTGTGCCTCTCCGCCAACTGCGGCTCCCATGTGCTCCGCTGCCGGCCGCTCCATCCGACGATGCGCTGCTGTCCGACGCAGCTTCCGTAGTCAACACATCGGCTGAGGAAGGCGCATGGTGCGGTTCCTGCTGTTTAAGCGACGAGGCCGACGATGTCGCCGTCACCACAGACAGCACGGACACGTCAGATGCCGGCAGCAGCTCATCGACAGATGACTGCTCAGGAGAAACGACACTGGGGGACCGGACCGCAAACAGCAGCGTCAGCAGAGAAAGGAAGAACTGCAACAACGGATGCCGCTGCGCTGTGCCACTCTGCAGCGGCTGCACAGGCAATGCCACCGGCATGCGGTCCAGCGACTGCGGCGGCTCGCTCATGTCCTCAATGCAAGGCGGCTCGGTGCTCGGTTCTTCATCTGCGAACTGCCCCGCATCGCACTCCTCGCGCTCCGTCATCGGCGAAGCGACGGGGTCAGCGTGCCCATCGGCCGGATTCGCCTCGCAGTCGATGTTGTCTTCCTCGTCGCTGCTACTGGCGCTGGCATCATCGTCCTCATCCTCGTCGCTGTTCAAAGCTGACGCGCTGCTGGTGGGATCCGCGCCGTCGAGAGTCGTCGCGGCGAGCAGCTGAGACAGATCGGCATCATCATCCGCGCTGGGGTCGATCTCGTCGGCATGGTGCGCGGCGGCAAGCATGCCTTCGGACATATCCACGCAGATGCTGTGGGAGCGCGAAGCCACCGTGCTCGATGCGCAGGAGGCCAGCTCACGCGCGCTCAAATTACCGTCCTGCTCGTCGTGGAACAGGACAGATGCCAGCGAGACCACACGCGGGTTCGCGGGCTCAGCACGACGGCCGCTGCGCGCCGTCGACGAGGAAGGTTCCACCTCATCCGGTTCTGCCGCGAGCGAGAAGCGCTCAAGCTTCTCGCACAGACGAGTGGTGTATGCGCCGCCCCACGACCCGTCCTCCATGCGCACTTCCTTGGCACGCGCGTCCTTGCGGGACACAGATGCGCGTGCGAAGTATCCTACTCCGCGACGCGCAAGCAGGCGCTGAATAACGGGGAACGGGGAGTCAGCCGCGTCGGTACCGGGCGCACAGGGAGACTGCGAGCGCGGTTCCTCATCGCCATCGTCACCCGCGTCCTCAGTCGCGCTTAGTGCACGAGCCCGACGAGCCGGAATGACCAACAAATCGGCCGAGTCGGGCTCGCTCGGCTCCACTTGCGCGAAGGCCAGACCGCGGTACTGCACGTTGTGGTGCGACGAGGAGCGTCGGTGGTGGTGGGACGCAACAGGAGCACGCGCCACGTTCACATCGCGCATATCTTCGTCGGAGCTCACATCAGCTTCAGCGTCGTCGGAACCGCTCGGAAGCGGAGCCGCAGCAGGCGCCGGCAGCCGACGGTGTGCGGGCTGAGCAGGCGAAATGCCCGCGAGGATTTCTGCTGCAGCCAGATTCTCGCTCTGCGCCGCGATTTGTTGCATCTGCTCCAGCGTCATCGAGTGCGGCGCCGCTGCCTCCACGGGCGGCGCATCCGTTGCGCATGTGTCCGACACGAACGTGACATCCTTCGTGGCAATATCGGCCAGCAGCTGCGTCAGCTCAGCGAAGGAGAACAGGCCGTCGAACAGCATCAGGCCGTTGGAGCGGCCATGACCCGCAAAGTAGATCAGCACGGAGTCGAACGGAGAGATGGCAGCGGACACCAGCGACATCAATGCGCGTCGCACGGCATCGCGGGTAGCGTGCGCATGCAGGAGCATGTGGCTGCGGGACTGCGCGCTGAACACAACGGATTGCTCCTCCGCGCGTCGCGGTTCCGCAAACCCGAACTTGCTGGAGATAGCGACGCCGATGCGGCTCACGTCGTTCTCACAGCCGCGAAGCGGCGGGAGACCAAGAGAAGCGTCGTACTCGTTCAGAGCAATCAGTAGCGCGAACTTGCTGCCCGTACTCGGGAACGACGCGGCAGCAGCTGCACTCGACGATGAGCCAAGTGCAGACAGCACCGGCGAACGAATCACTGGCGTGCCGGTCGCCGAAGAGGGTGCGAAAGAGAAAGAGCGCTTGCCCTGCGATCCCAAGGGTGTCGATGAAACCGACTGCGCTGGTGACGAGAACGGCGCAACGAAGGTGCCCGTGGATCGTCGCGGATTGACTTGGCGCGTAGTTCCCGGAGGCGACTGCAAGCGGCTGCTCGCCAAGGCCACCACGTCACCCGTCGTGCTGGGCGTACGCACGTGCTGTCGCCTGGCCGAGTGGCGCACGAAGTTCGCAGCGCTCTCCTCCTCCTCCAGTGCAGGATGCACGACGAGGTCCACGCGTCGCGCTCCGGACTCACCGTTGCGGTTGAGCTCGACGCCGTGGATTTCGCGGACGCGAATGGCCGCAGACTCGTCGTCCTCCTGGTCGGGGTGGATGGAACCCACGATGTTCAGCGACAGAACACCGCTGTTCGTGCGGGACAGATGGCCAGCGGACAAAGGACGAGACGCCGCGGTGGGAGGTGGAGCAACGAGTGAACTGCTGCGGCGCAGGCTGCTCAGCGCAGCCACCTTGGCCTGCGCGCGCTCACGCTCACGCTGCATCTTGTTGTTGAGCAGCGCGCGCTGCATGTACGGTGCCAACGTGCGTTGCATGAACACCACGCGATCGCGCAGTGCACTCTCCAACGTTCCCACGTGCAGCAACAACGAGCGCACATCCTCATCGCTCGCTGTAGTTGCAGCAGCACCTTCATGGCTGCTCGAGTCGGCCATCTCGTGAATGCTTTCCATTGCTGCCATGTCAGCAGCGTGCATCGTTCCAGCTGCGTCCTCCTGTTGCTTCGCGTCTGAAAGTTGAATGCCTGCGACGAGGTTGGACAGCTGCGCCGATTCGGTCTGATGCTTCTTGTACGCGAGGTAGTACACCTTGAGCAGGTGGAACTGAGACAGCATCGAGCGCAGCGCGTGGATGTGAAGGGACTGCAGAGGAGAGGACAAAAGCGGCGCTTCAGACGAGGAAGACGAAGACACCGGGGGAGCCGGCACGGGCAGCGGCAGGGCTGTCAGCTGCTTCTGCGTGTGCTGCAGAAGCATGGCGAGCTCAAGCGTGACGAGCTCACGCTGCAGATCTCGCTCCTCGTCACTCTGAGTGAGAGGCGACGCGCGCGCTGGATGCGACGCCACCAGCACATCCTTCTTCATGCGAGCAAGCTTCCAGCGGTGTTGCAGCAGCGCATGCAGCGGCGGTGAGCGCTTAATTGCCTTCTGCAGCGCAGCAGCATTCGCCAACGACTCAGCATCCGGCTCCTGTGCCACTTCTTCCTTCACAGGCGCGCGAGTTGCTTCCGTAGCTGTGAGCGCCAGTCCCTGCGGCGTGAGTGCGTGTGCGTGGAAGATGGCGGCCATCTGGCGATTCAGCACACCCGCACTAGCGCTGGTGACATTGGCGGGGCGCTGCACCGGCGAGGAGATGGGCACAGGCGAGGTGGACGGAGATGAATTCACCCGCACCGACGAGGAGGCCGAACGCGGCGAGAACGATAGAGGCGGCGGCTGCCACGCACCCACCTGTGGCGACGGTTGCACCGATCCCCAGTGGCTGTTCGGAGTGGGCGCGGCCGTCGTGGCGGTGGAACCGCTGCTGTTGCACGTTGTGTGCAGCTTGTCCAAAGCCGGCACGTGCAGGTGCTGATGATGCATGTGGTGCACCTGCAACGTGGTCTGCTGGTGGAGTTGCTGCTGTTGCTGTTGCTGCAGCTGGTAGTTGCTCGCCTGCAGCAACTTCTCAGCCGGAGCCGGGGTGCTCTTCTCCACAACGCCGAAGTGGAACGATTTCGGCTTGGAGACACTGCCAGGCGTCACATTGGCGTTCTGCATCGAAGCAGCGCCCTCCTTGCTGGTGGCCACCGGCGACGAAGTGCCCAGGTGCAGGCGAGCCGTTGCGTTCGTCGGCGTGCTGGCAGTGGAATTGGTCGCACTCACGACGGGCGTGGGTCCGAGGCTGCGCAGGCTCGAGAAGCCCAGCACGAGCGGTTGATGAGGTGCCAGTGACGGCGATGCCAGGCCAATCGCATGACTTCCTGCCGGAGAGGACGGGTCGGCCATCAAGGAGTCCTCCGATGAGCTGTGCTGGTCCTGCTCGTTCTGACTGACGCTGCTCGTCGCACTTCGGTGAGGCGAACCAGCCGTGGGTGAACTCATGCGCTCTGCGCCCTCACCAGAGGTGCGTCGCTTCTTGTCCCGGTGCGACTGACGACGCGGACGACGCGACGGCTCATCGAGCACAGGCGACGAGGACAAGGAGCCCACAGAGGGCGGCGTCAGATTGCCCGACGCAGCCGACAACAGCGACGCGCGTGCTGTAGCCCGCGCCGCACGGCGTTCCTCGCGTCGCTGTTCGTGCGCCTGGCGCAGCTGCAACAGCTGCATGGGCGAGAAGGCGTGCGTCGCGTGGGTGCTTCGCGCCTGCAGCGCGGGGTTCGCACCCAGTGAGAGCAACAGCTCGACGAGCTGAGGCGACCCCACTGCCACTGCGTAGTGCAGCAAAGAGAAGCCGAAGGAATCCACGGCGTTGATGCTGTCGTGCTGCCAGAGCGATGAGGATGAGGCAGGCGCAGCAGCTGCTTGCACTGCTGCACTCAAAGCCGTCTGCACAAAGGTGAGCGGCTGCTGCGATGTGACCGCTTGCACGAACATGATACGCGCGGCAGCGCGAGCAGTCGAGCTGATGGGCGACGCACGGTGTGCGGATGGTCGCACCGACGAGCGGAACGGCGAGCGCGAGCCCGGTGTATCCGGAACGGAGTGTGACTGGCCCAGCGGGCCACCCGACGCGCGGCGCTCCTCGAAGCTCAAAGCGCGGGGCTTACCACCAAAGGCCTCTACACCAGAGGACGCGAGCTCATCGAGAACACGGCTGCCGGTTGAATGGCGCTTCGAGCGCACCGGAAGCTGAGACGTGCTGTCAGCCACTGCCGCCGCCGCTGTTGCAGCCGCCGTCGTGGGTGACGGTTCCTCCACTTCCTCCGCGATCATCAAGCTCTCCTGTCCCGCAGCGCCATCATCCGCGCCCCTGACATGCGTCATCAGGTAGGTCTGCAGCAGGTCCTGCAATCCCTGCGACAGCAGCGGGAAGGACTTGAGAACGCCACGCGCAAAGAGCGGAATGGAATCGAAATCAGCGGTCAAACGCACAGCCTGGTAGTGCAGCGGATAGTTGAAGCTGCTCGGGCCACCGCTGCCGCCACTGCCACCCTGCTGGTTCGAGTCCGGCTTGTGCCGTTTGTTAGAGTCATCCTGCCCGCCATCCCGGTCAGGCGAGCCCGGTGCACTGGAGCCAGACGATGGCCTCTTGCCACCGTCGCCATCCTCGTCTGAGTTCCCTCCCTCGTCGCTGTCGCTGTCATCGTCGTCATCCGAACTGTCCGACGTGGTTGCATCTCCTGCGGGCGTGCTGCGCACGTGCGGCGCTCCAAGCTTGTACACGAATGTCGTGGTGAACTTGAGCGCGCCGTTGACGTGCAGCTCCATGTCCACCTCCATGTTGCTGCGCGGGAGAGCGTTCAGACCATCGCACAGGGCGACGCTGGACACACCAGAGGCGTGCAGCAGAGAAGCGGAACTGGGAGGTGGCGGGATGTCGATCAGCAGCTGGCGCTTGTACACGTCGACGCGCGATGAATCCAGGAACTCGCCGCCGAACTTCACCTGCACGCGATCGCTGCTCTTGAACTTCTCGGAGCTGCTGCGCTGCACACTCAGCGTGGCGCGGAACGGCGGCTTCTTGAGCGCCAACGTCCACTGGCGTGGTGAGAGGCTGAATCCCTTGCGCAGACTGCTGCTGCCGAACCCGCCAGCATCGTCGCTCATCACCGAGCTGCTTGCGCTGCTGTTTCCGCGACCACCGCGCCGCTTCTTGTTCGACGAAGGACCCTTGCGCTTCTGGGCGCGACGAAGGGAACTGGACGCGGCGCTCTCGGATGAGCCCGCAGACGCGGGGCCACCACCAAGCAGCGGGAATGCAGGTGGCCGCAGAGCCGCGGCAAGCGTCGAAGCCTGCTGCAACGAGTCCACACTGCTGGATCGGCTCATGTTCGCCGTGACGTGATGCAACTGTGGCACGCCCATCGCCTGCAGTCGCAACGGGTCGTTTGCTGGCGAGTGATCCTGCGACTTGGATGCGTGGCTGGCGTTGCTGCTGTCTGCGCTGCTCTCGTGCACCAGCGGACTGGCAAAGAAGGATGCCGGCACATCCAAGCCAGAGTGCAACAGCATGCTGGTCGTGCTGTCGTGGAAGTCACTGGACAGGAAGTCGGGCGAGCTCACTGCAGGGAGGTCGAGGGAGGAGTGTGTGCTGGTCGTCGGGTGGAGGAGGGAGGAAGGAGGAGGAACCGGAGCGGGCGGGTTCCAATAGGCGCTGTTGAGTGCCCCGCTGCTGTCCGACTGCATCAGGTGAGGCGATTCCATGTGACTCAGTATGTGTGCATCCGAAGCAGTGTGGCCGGCAGCCTGCGACTCGGCCTTGACGGTGATGGGCGAGCGGTGGCCCCGCATGGCATTCCGAGCCGATCCGAATGGACTGTGTGGCTGGTTGGCATGCGCGGAGGTGAAGGGAGGCGGGGTGACACGGCCGCTCATAGCAACGCCGGAAGGTTGCTCCAGCTTCAGCAGGGAATACGCCGGAGCGACCGGAGACGCAGCCAGTGAACGGACGGTGGAGGCACCTGCATGCGCTGATACGGCTGCGGCCGCTGGAGGCTGCTGCGCGATCAGTTCGGACACAGCTGCGGCCGCTGCCTGTTGTTGCTGCTGATGCTGCTGTTGCGGCACTGCAAAGTCAAATTTGCTGTTGCCGCGTGGCTGGGGCGGTCGCCCCGCACTCAGTTGCCCCATTCCATTGGGCGAGCTGTCGAAGCTGAACTGTCCGGTGTGCATGGGAGTGTGGTTTGCACCCTGCTGCGCCGAGTTCAGTTGGGCCTGCTGCATTTGCACCAGCGCTTGCAGCTGCTGAATTTCCTCCTGCATCTGCTGTGGAGACTTCGCGCCGTTGCCAAGGATTCCCGCGGCGGCCAGGTGCGCAGACTGTGGGCTCGCCATGTTTCCCCCCGGAATCCCCGACGTCATCAGCGCAGCAGCAGTCGCACCGGGAGTGAGTATCGGCGAGTTTGCACCCATGGGTGTCATGATGGCGCTGCCGCTGTTGGAGAAGCCCGACAGCGCGGTTGACGAGCGGTTGCTCGCGGGATTGGAGCCAGGATGGAACGGCAGGCCCGCGCCCATCCCAGGCATGCCCATAGACATTGGAGCAACGTTGCCATAGCCGTTGATCATTCCGTTCGCATTCTGCATGCCCATGGCCATGGCGAGCATGTTTGTGGGAGACAGCTGATTGCTGTGCTGCGGCGGTGGCAGCATGGCGGCCAGCGGGTTGCGCATGGAGTGTCGGCCCTGCAACGTCAGATGGCTGCTGGGGCTCGGGAAATTAGCCAAGCTGGCCATCGTGCTCGCAAATAGCGCCTGTTGTTGCTGATGATGCTGCTGGACCAGATGCGACTGCGGGAATAGCGGCATCGGTGCGCCGTTGACAGGCGAAATGCCCTGCAACATCGGCGCGGAAACATTGGACGGCGGCACAAACGGCCGGCCACCGATGGCACTGGGCGAAATCGATGAAGAACTGAAGGGCGACATACTCGCAGCCGTGTAGGACAGCAACGAGGACGCGGTGACCGGCTGCGTGAAAAGCTGTGACGCCGTGAAAGGCGCCGACAGCATGGCCTGCGTGGCAGCGATGGTGGCTGCCGCCGCCGCTGCCGCCGCTGCCGCCCCGTTTGCGAGCTTGTTCATAGCCGCTGCCGCGTTAGCCACGCCGCGTAGGTGCGCCGCAGGCGTGCTGGCCCAGTGTCGAACGGGTGTGACTTCTCCGTGCTTGTCGCGCGTCTCGATCTTCGTGACGAGCAGGTCAGGCGGCACCAGCAGCGCGTAGATGCAGCCACGCTGCAGGAGCATGTAGCGCTGCTTCTGACGGCCAGCAGACCGACCGCCTTTGGTCTCCACGGAGTAGATGAAGCCGCCATCCTGCGACTGCAGGTCCTCCTGCGCCGCCTTGCCCTTCTTCTGCAGGCTGGCCGGGACGGTAGCGCCTTCAGCCGCGCGCAGCCGCAAGCAGAGGATACCGCCGCCAGGATGGCTGGTGAACAGCTCCTTGCTGCCGATGTAGTCCTGCCGAGCAGCGAGTTGCGCCGCAGTGGGGCGCGAGGGAGCAGCAGCGCCGCCCTCGCCGCCCTCCTCGTCCTCCTCCGGCTCCAGCAGAGCAGCCGCTGCCGCTGCTGCCTCCATCTGTTTTTTCCTCTGAATGTACGCTGGGTCGTTGTCGCTGCAAATGAAGCATTCGTTAAGTGCTGCGGTTTTATTGAGCCTGCGCTTGAGTTTGTCCTCGCTGGTTTTGATCGCGATGCTGAAGGCAGACCGCGCACCCTGACCACCGCTGCTGCCGCCCACCGCATCGTGCACCTGCTGCGTGGTGATGAGGAGGTTGGACGGCTTGTGGGTCACCACTTTGCCGCCCGCATCGGCGAGAAAATAGTGCTCGTACGACATGCCGCCTGGCTTGGCTGCTGCTCGGGCGACGTGGCCGAAAGCGGGAGGGAGATGAAGGCGCCGCTGCCGCGGGGTGCGATCAGCAACAATGCGCCGATCGCACGAAAGAGAGAAAGGGAGAGAGGCAGGGACGGGGGGCAGGTAAACCCTCCACCTGCAGAGCCACAACGACACAGCAGCACAACAGCGGCGTGCAACCCGCCGTCGGAAGAGGGGGAGTCAGCCCCACTGTTCCCTCCAGTTCCCAGACAGTGCTCACCCCGAGCATCCACGCCACAGCGCACCGAACGCACAAGCGCACACCCACACGCACGCACGCGATGCCGGAACG
>Ga0256887_1000077_pt1 | contig 15686 bp, 27 predicted proteins | sample MC6MC0495MT_FD_186345 | JGI IMG/M metagenome (GOLD analysis project Ga0256887, IMG submission 186345) | Metatranscriptome of enriched soil aggregate microbial communities from Iowa State University, Ames, United States - MC6-MC0495-MT... | ecosystem: Environmental > Terrestrial > Soil >...
CGGGCCTCTCTTAAAAACTTCAGGAAATTACTCTCCTTTATCTTCTTTTGTTTCTTTGATTTCAGGAGCTTCTTCAGCAGCTGGTGCTTCTTCAGCGACAACCTCAGCAGCTTCTGCCTGTGCAACAGGTGCATCAGCTTTTTTTGCTTTGCTTCTACCACGACGTGTAGTTTTCTTCTCAGCAGATTCAGCTGTTTTACCGTATACTTCGTTGTAATCAACCAATTCGATCAACGCCATCTCAGCGTTATCTCCCAAACGGCTGTTTAATTTAATGATCCTCGTATAACCACCCGGACGGTTAGCAACTTTCGCAGCCACATCACGGAACAATTCAGTAACAGTTTCTTTATCTTGTAAGTAACCGAAAACGATACGACGTGAGTGTGTAGTATCAGATTTAGATTTTGTGATCAAAGGCTCAACATACATACGCAAAGCTTTTGCTTTTGCTAAAGTAGTTGAGATTCTTTTGTGTTTAATTAACGATGAAGCCATGTTAGCCAACATCGCCTTACGATGTGAATCTGTTCTTCCTAAGTGGTTTACTTTTTTACCGTGTCTCATTTTTTAATTTATTCAGTGTGTACCGTCTCTGATGTTTAGCTGAGGGAATTACACACTATTAACAATATTGTTATTTATTTTTTAATATCTATTCTTCGTCAAGTTTGAACTTTGATAAGTTCATACCGAATGAAAGGCTTTTGGATTTAACAAGCTCCTGAATCTCAGTAAGAGATTTTTTACCGAAGTTTCTGAATTTTAACATATCAGCAACGTCGTAAGAAACAAGATCTGCTAAAGTACGGATATCAGCTGCTTTCAGGCAGTTTAACGCACGTACAGAAAGATCAAGATCAACCAGTTCAGTTTTAAGGATCTTACGCATGTGCAGGATCTCCTCATCAACTTCTTTAGTCTCCTCTTTAGCCTGAGACTCCAATACCAGATTCTCATCAGAAAACAACATAAAGTGCTGGATCAGAATTTTCGCAGCTTCTTTAAGTGCCTCCTCAGGATGGATAGATCCATCAGTAGAGATGTCCAATATTAATTTTTCATAATCTGTCTTCTGCTCAACACGATAGTTCTCAATCGTGTATTTCACATTTTTCATTGGTGTGAAGATCGAATCGATCGCGATCACGCCAACAACAGCATCATTGATTTTATTTTCTTCTGCAGGAACATAACCGCGACCTTTATTGATAGTTAATTCTACCTCTAAAGTCACTGTTTTTTCCATGTTACAAATAACGAAATCAGGGTTAAGAACCTCGAAGTTGTTAGAGAATTTTGTAATATCTCCAGCTGTAAACTGATCTTGACCGTTTACTAAAATGAAAACTTTTTCAGAATCACCAGAATCACCTACTTTTTTGAAACGCACCTGTTTCAAGTTAAGGATGATTTCCGTCAAATCTTCTACAACACCTTTCATCGTAGAAAACTCATGAGATACGCCAGAAAAACGAATACTTGTAATGGCATACCCTTCTAATGAAGAAAGTAGAATTCTTCTTAAGGCATTACCAATTGTTACACCGAAACCGGGTTCTAAAGGACGAAATTCAAATATACCATCGAAATCGGTTGATTTCTGCATGATTACCTTATCTGGTTTCTGAAATGCTAAAATTGCCATTTATGAATGTTTTTAGATCGTTATTAAATTGATGTAATGTAAAAAAGTTAATTGCCTGAAGCAGGCAATTAACTAAATATATTACTTAGAGTATAACTCTACTATAAGGTTCTCTTTGATATTTTCCGGGATCTCGTCGCGGTTAGGATAAGCTAAGAACTTACCTGTTAGTTCGCTTGCATTCCAATCTAACCAATTGAATTTATTGATTACTCTTCCTGCTACGGAGTTGGTGATCGCTTCTAAAGTTTTTGATTTCTCGCGAACTGCAATAACATCACCAGCTTTTAATTGATATGAAGGAATGTTAACTACTTCACCGTTAACTGTTACGTGTTTATGGCTAACTAACTGACGTGCAGCTGAACGTGTTGTAGCAATACCTAATCTATATACTGTATTGTCTAAACGTGCTTCTAATAATTGCAATAAGTTATCACCAGTAATACCTTGACGTGAAGATGCTTTGGTGAACAGGTTACGGAACTGACGCTCTAATACACCATAAGTGTATTTCACTTTTTGTTTCTCCATTAACTGTACTGCGTACTCAGATTGTTTTCCTCTTCGTTTTGAAGCGCCATGCTGGCCTGGAGGATAATTCTTTCTGTCTAATACCTTGTCAGGGCCAAAAATAGGCTCTCTGAATTTACGGGCGATTTTGGACTTTGGTCCTGTATATCTTGCCATTGTGTCTTGTTTTAAAGTATCGTGCAACCTGAAGCTGCAGACTCTTAGCTTTAAAAATTAATAATTAAACTCTTCTCTTTTTAGGAGGACGACATCCGTTGTGCGGAAGCGGTGTGATATCTTTGATCGAGGTTACTTCGATTCCTGAAACCTGCAATGTTCTGATTGCTGATTCACGACCTGAACCCGGACCTTTAACAAAAACATCTACTTTACGCAGACCTAGGTCAAATGCAACTTTTCCGCAGTCTGATGCTGCCTGTCCTGCTGCATATGGAGTGTTCTTTTTAGAACCTTTGAAGCCCATTTTACCTGCAGAAGACCATGAAATAGTTTGACCGTTGTTATTTGTTAAAGTAACAATGATATTGTTAAAAGTAGCATTGATGTGGGCCTGACCAACAGGCTCTATAACAACAATACGCTTTTTGGTAACTTTTTTACTCTTAGCCATAATTCTTATTCAGTACTAATTTTATTTAGTAGCTTTTTTCTTGTTAGCAACTGTTTTTCTCTTGCCTTTACGTGTACGAGAATTGTTCTTGGTGCGCTGACCGCGTACTGGTAAACCTTTCCTGTGACGTAAACCACGGTAACAACCGATATCCATTAAACGTTTAATGTTCAACTGAACCTCTGAACGCAAAGCACCTTCTACTTTCACGCCGTCGTTGATGATGGTACGGATTGCTGATAACTCATCATCAGACCAGTCCTGTACTTTTTTGTTAAAATCGATACCTGCTTCCGTTAAAATACGTTGAGCAGTTGATCTCCCTATTCCGAAGATATAAGTCAGACCAATTTCGCCTCTTTTGTTTCTTGGTAAATCAATACCTGATATCCTTGCCATATTTGTACTAAATGTTTGATTATTTGATTGAACGACAGATTGAGTAACCCGTACATTCAATCTACATCATAATTCAATAATTTCTTAACCTTGACGCTGTTTAAACTTAGGGTTCTTTTTGTTAATTACGTAAAGCTTGCCCTTACGACGAATAACCTTGCAGTCAGCACTGCGTTTTTTAATTGATGACCTAACTTTCATTTTATTTATATCTATAAGTAATCCTGCCTTTTGATAAATCGTAAGGCGACATCTCTAATTTTACTTTGTCTCCAGGTAAAATCTTGATGTAGTGCATCCGCATTTTACCTGAAATATGAGCGATAATCTCATGACCGTTCTCTAGTTCTACCCGGAACATGGCATTTGATAGCGCTTCTCTTATTACACCGTCTTGTTCAATGGAGGCTTGTTTAGCCATATAATATTGATTTTTACTTAATTAGCTGTTATTAAACAGGGTTGCAAAATTAAATAAAAAAAATTAATTATTTACTTTTTTTTATTTAAAACTTCCTCTATCATTGAAAAGTTCGATAGAACGTCTGCCTGCCCTTTTTTAACGGCCACCGTATGCTCAAAATGAGCAGATGGCTTGTTGTCTTTACTTGTCACTGTCCAACCGTCAGACCAGAATTTAACGGCAGCCGTACCAGCGTTGATCATCGGTTCAATGGCAATTACCATGCCTTCCTCCAGTTTAATCCCCATACCGCGTTTGCCGTAATTTGGAACCTCTGGTTTCTCATGCAATTTAACGCCCACACCGTGACCTACCAACTCCCGGACTACACCGAAACCATTTGATTCCGCATGTGCCTGTACAGCGTATCCCACATCTCCAATCCTCGAGCCTGCAACAGCCTTCTCAACACCTAAAGCAAGGCATGCCTTTGTAACCTCTACAAGCTTCTGTTGCTCTGTACTGATCTCACCAATGGAGAAGGTATATGCAGAATCACCGAAGTACTTGTTTTTGATCACTCCACAATCCACTGATATCAAATCTCCCTCCTGGATCACATAGTCACTGGGAAACCCATGGACCACCTGTTCGTTTGGTGAGATGCACAATGAATAGGGAAATCCATTATAGTTTAAAAAGGCTGGGATCGCTCCGTTGTCCTGAATAAACTCCTCTGCAAGATCGTTTAGCTTTTTAGTAGTCATCCCCGGACCGATAACTTTGGCCACTTCAGCCAAAGTCATCGATACGAGTAAAGAACTTTCTCTTATTAACTCGATCTCCTCAAGAGATTTATAATAGATTTTAGACATTCAATATTAGATCACCGCATTGGTACCGCTCGCAGCAGGAATTCCTGTACGGCCGGTTACCCTGCCTGTTTTCATTAAACCATCATAATGACGCATTAACAAATAACTTTCAATCTGCTGCAAGGTATCCAATACTACCCCTACAAGGATCAATAATGAAGTACCACCATAGAAATGGGCAAACTCCGATTTGATTCCAAATTTAACCGCGATAGAAGGAAGGATCGCAATGATCGCAAGGAAGACAGCACCTGGGAAGGTGATCTTTGAAATTACGTCATCTATGAAGCTTGATGTAGCAAATCCAGGTTTGATACCAGGAATGAAACCACCGTTTTTCTTCATGTCATCCGACATCTGTGTTGGGTTAACTGTAATGGCTGTATAAAAGAAGGTAAATGCAATGATCAAAAATGCAAATGTTAAGCTATATGCCAATGAAGTGTAATCGCTGAACTGTACCAACCAGGTATTCTGCAAACTTGGGAAGAACTGAGTCAGTGTTGCAGGAATAAACATCAATGCCTGCGCAAAGATGATCGGCATTACACCGGCAGCATTCACCTTTAATGGAATGTATTGTCTTACGCCACCAAACTGTCTGTTACCAACAATACGTTTAGCATATTGAACAGGCACCTTACGCACCCCCTGAACAATCATAATGGTAAACATCACAACCGCAAATAAGGCTACAATTTCCAGTACCAATGCAATCAGACCACCATCACTCACGATTCTCGAGGTGATTTCCTGATACAATGCGATAGGCAATCTTGCGATGATACCCACCATAATGATCAGGGAAATACCATTACCAATTCCCTTGTCTGTAATCTTCTCACCCAACCACATCACAAACAATGTACCTGCAGCCAGCACGAAAGTGGCCATGACAAAGAATAAGGTGTGGTCGATGACGATCGCTTCCATAGGAACCTGTGTTTTTACGTACCCCACAGCCTGAACAGCTGTAATGGCTACCGTCAGGTAACGTGTAATCTGATTAAGTTTCTTCCTGCCGCTCTCCCCCTCTTTTTGCATTTTCTGGAATGACGGAACAGCAATACCTAAGAGCTGAACTACAATTGAGGCAGAAATATAAGGCATAACACCCAAGGCAAGGATTGATACCCTTGAAAAAGAACCTCCGGCAAACATATCCAAAAGACCTAATAGGCCAGATTTCTCATTCTCGCCTAAAAGAGTAGCATCAACACCTGGAAGAACCACATGTGATACAAACCTATAAACCAAAAGAATCATGAGCGTAAATACGATTCGCTCTTTCAATTCTTGAATTTTCCAAATATTACTTAAAGTAGTAAACAGCTTCTTCATTAATTACAATTTTTCGATTGAGCCTCCAACAGCCTCAATAGCTTTTTGTGCGGTTGCAGAAAAAGCGTGTGCTTTAACTTCTAACTTAGATTTAACTTCACCACGACCCAGAACTTTTACAAGGTCATTTTTATGAGCCAAACCATGCTCCTGCAATGTAGTAAAATCTATTGTAGTCAGATTGAACTTTTCGGCCAATCCTTGCAATACATCTAAGTTTACGCCAACGTATTCTACGCGGTTAATAGGTTTGAAACCTACTTTAGGCACGCGACGTTGTAACGGCATCTGACCACCCTCAAATCCAACCTTAGTTGAATGTCCTGAACGTGAACCAGCACCTTTGTGACCACGTGTGGATGTACCACCGCGACCTGAACCGGTACCACGACCAATTCTCTTACTGTTTTTAGTAGAACCTGCTGCAGGTTTTAAATTACTTAAGTTCATTTTTGAAACTTATTGTGCTGCCCTTCGCTTTCACTAATCAGGGCAACGGTTAAACATATTTAAAGGTTGCAAATGTAGTCATATAAACCACATTTACAACCCCTAAAAATTATATACTCTCTATAGCAACTAAGTGATTCACTTTTCTCACCATTCCGATGATGGCAGCGTTAGCTTCCACTTCTACACTTTGGTTCATCTTAGTTAAACCTAAAGCTTTCATCGTTCTTTTCTGGCGTTCGCTCCTATCGATAATGCTTTTTACCTGGGTTATTCTGATCTTAGCCATAATATTATCCGTTAAAAACTTTGTTTAAATCAACACCACGCTGCTGTGCTACTGTATAAGCATCACGCATTTTTGTTAAAGCATCTACTGTTGCTTTTACCACGTTGTGAGGATTGGATGAACCTTTTGATTTTGCCAATACGTTATGTACACCAGCACTCTCTAATACAGCACGCATCGCACCACCTGCAATTACTCCGGTACCTACCGCTGCTGGTTTGATTAATACAAAACCACCAGAGAATTTACCGATCTGCTCATGAGGCACAGTACCGTTCAGCAAAGGAACCTTTACCAGGTTCTTTTTAGCATCATCGATACCTTTTGCGATCGCTTCTGTAACCTCTTTCGCTTTACCTAATCCGTAACCTACGATTCCGTTTTCATCACCTACAACCACGATGGCTGAGAAGCTGAAAGTACGTCCACCTTTAGTTACTTTGGCAACGCGTTGTATGCTAACTAAACGATCTTTCAATTCGATCTCGCTAGTCTTAACTCTTTTTATATTGATAGTTGACATTCTTCTCCTATTTTCAGATTAAAATACTAAACCAGCTTCGCGAGCACCTTCTGCCAACGATTTAACACGTCCGTGGTATAAGTAGCCATTTCTATCGAAAACAACTTCTTTTACACCTGCTGCAATCGCTTTCTCAGCTACTAATTTGCCTACCGCTACTGACTGCTCAGATTTGTTTCCTGTTCCAGAAAAATCTTTAGATAAAGAAGATGCTGATACAATTGTATTACCGGTTACGTCGTTAATGATTTGAGCATAAATTCCTTTATTGCTTCTATATACCGACAAACGTGGACGGCTATCAGAACCTGTTAATCTTTTTCTGATTCCTTTTTTTATACGATCTCTACGAGATAATTTTTTCCCTGCCATGATGATTATTTTTTAGAAGCTGATTTACCTGCTTTTCTTCTTAACACTTCGCCTACAAACTTGATACCTTTACCTTTATATGGCTCTGGAGTACGCAACGAGCGGATCTTCGCTGCTACCTGACCTATCAATTGTTTGTCAATACTTTCTAAAATGATTTTAGGAGTCTGACCTTTCTCTGAGGTAGTTGTGACTTTAATTTCTTCCGGTAACTGGAATACATAGTGGTGAGAATATCCTAAAACCAGATCCAGTGTATTACCTGTGTTTGTTGCACGGTAACCAACACCTACTAGTTCCTGAGATATTTTATATCCTTCTGTAACACCAACAACCATATTGTTCAACAGTGAACGGTACAAACCGTGCAATGCTTTGTGTCTTTTCTGCTCAGAAGGGCGTTGTACTGTAAGTACGCCGTCTTCCTGACTGATGGTGATATCTGAATCAACTGCCTGAGTTAATTCTCCTTTTGGTCCTTTAACAGTTACAACATTATCTTTAGATACAGTAATTGTTACACCTGAAGGTACAGTAATTGGGGCTTTTCCTATTCTTGACATTTTGCTATCCTCCTTTAATTAATAAACGTGACACAAAACTTCGCCACCAATGTTTAGTCTGGCTGCTTCTTTATCCGTCATTACCCCTTTTGAAGTAGACAGGATCGCGATACCTAAACCATTTAATACTCTTGGCATATTTTCTACGCCGGCATATTGCCTTAAACCTGGTTTGCTGATACGGGTCAATGTACGGATGGCCGGGATTTTAGTGATCGCATTGTATTTCAATGCAATTTTAATCGTGCCCTGAGCATTGTTATCCTCAAACTTGTAATTGGCAATGTAACCTTTATCGAAAAGAACTTTAGTAATCTCTTTCTTAAGGTTTGATGCAGGAATTTCTACAATTCTGTGATTTGCCTTGATGGCATTTCTTACTCTTGTAAGATAATCTGCTATTGGATCTGTATTCATTTTTATATAGTTGTGATAGTGGTTTCCTTCCCGACCTATTCGGGACGACCTGCCATCGGTTAATTTTTATTTACTTATGCCCAGGGATAAAACCCTGAACATAAAGAAAGCTGTTTTACCAGCTTGCTTTTCTTACTCCAGGGATTTTACCTGCTAAAGCCATATCGCGGAATGTTACCCTTGATATACCAAATGTACGCATATAACCACGAGGACGACCTGTCAGCTTGCAACGGTTGTGCAAACGTACTGCGGATGAGTTTTTTGGTAACTTATCCAATCCTTCGTAATCACCGGCAGCTTTAAGTTCTGCACGTTTATCCGCATATTTAGCTACCAACTTTTGGCGCTTAATTTCGCGAGCTTTTACACCTTCTCTTGCCATTATACAGTCGTGTTATTTTGATTTTTAAATGGTAATCCAAATTGTTTTAACAGTTCCAATGCCTCAACATCAGTAGTAGCAGTAGTCACAAAAGTGATGTCCATACCTAAAATCTTGCTGATTTTGTCGATGTTGATCTCAGGGAAGATGATTTGCTCAGTAACACCTAACGTGTAGTTACCTTTTCCATCAAATCCTTTGTCATTGATACCTTTGAAGTCACGGATACGTGGCAAAGCTACGGAAATTAAACGATCTAAGAACTCATACATGTTGTTATCACGTAAAGTTACACGTACACCAACCGGCATACCTTTACGCAACTTAAAGTTAGAGATATCTTTTTTAGATTTCGCACCTACTGCCTGCTGACCAGAAATGGTAGTCATCTCTAAGATAGAGCTGTCCATAATCTTTTTGTCAGTCACAGCAAACCGGCCAACACCTTGGTTGATAGCGATTTTCTCTAACTTAGGAACCTGCATTACGCTTTTGTAATTGAACTTATCTTTAAGTGCCGTTACAATTTCCTCTTTATATTTACTTTTTAATCTTGGTACGTAAGCCATTATTTGATCTCCTCTCCTGATTTTTTAGATACCCTAACTAATTTCCCATCAGCATTAAGCTTTCTGCCAACGCGAGTAGTTGCACCTGTTTTAGGATCCACTAATGCTACGTTAGAAATATGAAGAGCAGCCTCTTTTTTAATGATACCACCATTTGGATTAGCAGCATTTGGTTTTGTATGTTTTGATACAAGGTTAACACCTTCTACAAGAATTCTGCTTTTAGATATCAATACTGAAAGCACGGTACCTTGTTGGCCTTTTGAATCGCCTGCGATAACCTTTACTAAATCTCCCTTACGAAGTTTAATTTTTGGTGTAGTTACTTTATTTTTCATTTTATAATACCTCCGGTGCTAATGATACAATTTTCATGAATTGTTTCTCACGCAGTTCTCTTGCTACCGGGCCAAAAATACGTGTACCTCTCGGCTCATCTTGTGCATTTAACAATACTGCTGCATTGTCGTCGAAACGGATGTAAGAACCATCTTTACGTCTGATCTCTTTTTTTGTTCTTACAACTACGGCTTTAGAAACTGTTCCTTTCTTGATGTTTCCTGAAGGCAATGCGCTCTTAACGGTAACAACGATCTTGTCGCCGATAGAAGCATATCTTTTTCCAGTACCACCAAGGACACGGATAACCAATACTTCTTTTGCGCCGCTATTGTCGGCTACGTTTAATCTTGATTCCTGTTGTACCATGTTATTTAGCCCTTTCTAAAATTTCAACTAATCTCCAGTTCTTGTTTTTACTCAGCGGACGAGTCTCCATGATCAGTACTGTATCACCAATACCGCAATCGTTTTTCTCGTCATGAGCCATAAATTTGGTAGTTTTCTTAACAAACTTACCATAGATCGGGTGTTTCACTTTACGTTCTACCGCTACAACAATAGATTTTTCCATCTTGTTGCTTACTACCAACCCGGTTCTTGTTTTTCTTAATTGTCTTTCCATTTCGACTCTAAAGTTATTTAGTTTCAGTAGCGGACTGAGCTTTACGCTTAGTCACTTCAGTTTTTAATCGGGCGATGTCTCTTCTTACCTTTTGAATACGGGTAGGATTCTCGATAGCCGAAATTGTATGTGCAAATTTTAACTTTACTAAGTTTTCAGTTTCTTCTGCAATCCTGGCTACTAGTTCTTCTTGTGAAAGCCCTGTGATTTCTGAGTTCTTCATTTTATTAATTTTTATGTGATGGGTCTAGCGGTTATAATAACAAGTTACTTACAACATTCAACCCATAACTCTTTTTATGCTTCTACGTAATCTCTACGTACTACAAATTTTGTTTGAATCGGCAACTTCTGAGCCGCTAATCTCATGGCTTCTTTAGCAATTTCTAAAGGAACACCTTCGGCTTCAAAAATAATACGTCCGGGTCTTACTACGGCTACCCAGTATTCCGGAGCACCCTTACCTTTACCCATACGTACTTCAGCTGGTTTCTTAGTTACCGGTTTGTCCGGGAAAATTCTAATCCACACCTGGCCTTCACGTTTCATGAAACGAGTTACCGCAATACGGGCTGCCTCTATCTGACGACTGGTAATCCAGGTCGACTCTAAAGATTTGATCCCGAAAGACCCGAATGACAATTCAGCACCACGTGTTGCTAAACCTTTCATTCTGCCTTTTTGCATCTTTCTGAACTTCGTTCTTTTTGGCTGTAACATTTTATTCTGATATTATCGTAAAACGATCTGTTAACTAATTACTTACGAGGACCTCTGTTCTGAGAATTTCCACCTCTGTTATCTCCTCTTCCTGCACCAGGACCGCCTTGACCAGGACCTCTTCCGCCACGACCTTTATCGTTACGTCTGTCGCCACCGCCACGGTTATCTCTGTCTCTTCCACCGAAAGCACCTTCTGGTCTGCCACCTTTGCCTGGAGCATTGCTCGTTGCACCGATGTTTGGAGAAAGATCACGTTTACCGTAAACCTCACCTTTACAGATCCATACTTTAACACCTATTTTACCATAAGTGGTTAAAGCCTCTGCCAATGCATAGTCAATGTCAGCACGGAAAGTATGCAAAGGAATTCTTCCTTCTTTATACTGTTCGCTACGAGCCATCTCAGCACCACCTAAACGACCAGAAGTCATAATTTTGATACCTTCAGCACCCATACGCATTGTTGCTGCAATGGTAGATTTCATTGCTCTACGGAATGAGATCCTTGCCTCTAATTGTTTTGCTACACCTTCTGCAACTAATTGTGCATCAAGCTCAGGGCGTTTAATCTCAAAGATGTTGATTTGAATTTCCTTTTTAGTCAGTTTCTTCAACTCTTCTTTGATCTTGTCAACTTCCTGTCCCGCTTTACCGATCACAATTCCCGGACGTGCAGTGTGGATTGTTACCGTGATACGTTTCAACGTACGCTCGATTACCACTTTTGCAACACCGCCTTTTGCGATACGTGCTGAAAGGTATTTTCTTATTTTTTCGTCCTCAACTAATTTATCAGCATAGTTGTTGCCACCGAACCAGTTAGAATCCCAACCCTTGATGATTCCTAACCTGTTACCTATTGGATGTGCTTTTTGTCCCATTTCTGTTAATTAGTTTGAGTTTCAACGTTTTTACTATCTACTATCAAAGTCACGTGGTTTGAACGCTTACGAATTCTGTAACCACGTCCTTGAGGTGCCGGTCTTAATCTTTTCAACTGACGGCCACCACCAACCATGATCGTTTTCACGTATAATTGGTTTTCTTCAGGGCGAGAACCTTCATTTTTTGTTTCCCAGTTTTTGATTGCTGATAATAAAAGTTTTTCAACTCTGATTGCCGCATCTTTATTGGTAAACTTCAAAATATGTAAAGCTTTCTCAACACGCTCACCTCTGATAAGATCTACAACCAAACGCATTTTACGTGGTGAGGTTGGACAATTGTTTAATTTCGCTACTGCTTCCATCTCTTAATTATTTTTTCTTTTCAGAGTGACCCCTAAATGTTCTGGTTGGAGCAAACTCTCCCAGCTTGTGACCAACCATGTTTTCTGTTACGTATACCGGTATAAATTTGTTACCGTTGTGTACTGCAAATGTATGACCCACAAAATCTGGTGAGATCATTGATCTGCGAGACCAAGTTTTAATGACAGACTTTTTGCCTGAATCATTCATAGAGACTACTTTCTTCTCTACGTTATGGTCAATATAAGGTCCTTTTTTAATCGAACGAGCCATTATTTCTTCCTTTTCTCTATGATGAAACGATTTGAGTATTTTTTAAGTGTACGGGTTTTGAAGCCTTTGGCATACATACCGTTTCTTGAGCGAGGCTGACCTCCTGATGAGCGACCCTCACCACCACCCATAGGGTGATCGACTGGGTTCATCGCTACCGGACGTGTTCTTGGACGACGTCCCAACCAGCGTTTACGACCTGCTTTACCTAATACCTCATTTGCGTGATCTGAGTTGGAAACCGCTCCGATTGTTGCTAAACAAGCTACCAAAATTAATCTGGTTTCGCCTGAAGGCATTTTCAATGTAGCATATTTACCATCACGTGCAGCTAACTGTGCATAAGCACCTGCACTACGTGCCAATTGAGCACCACGACCTGGATGAATCTCCACGTTGTGTACGATAGATCCCAAAGGAATGTTAGCCAGTTTCAATGTGTTTCCTACTTCTGGAGTAGCTGTATCACCCGAAACTACTGTTTGTCCTACTTGCAATCCTTCTGGTGCAATAATGTAACGCTTCTCACCATCTGCGTAATGCAATAGTGCAATACGAGCGGTACGGTTTGGATCGTACTCAACAGTAGCAACTGTTGCAGGAATGTCAAACTTATCACGTTTAAAGTCAATTAAACGGTAAGATTTTTTGTGACCACCACCCATGTAGCGCATAGTCATCTTTCCTGTATTGTTACGTCCTCCCGATTTCTTAGAAGAAACAACCAATGATTTTTCGGGCTTGGTTGCTGTAATCTCCGTAAAGCTGGCACCTACTCTAAAGCGGGTTCCCGGAGTGACTGGTTTAAATTTTCTTAAGCCCATAGTTATAAATTATTCAATTCTTATTAAATATTCGCGTAATAATCAATTGTCTCGCCTGCTGCCAGTGTAACAATCGCTTTTTTGATTTTTGGGCTACGACCCGTAACTAAACCACCTTTAGTGTTTCTTGACTTTAGTTTACCATTTACAACCATTGTGTTAATGGCTAAAATGTTCACACCGTACATTTTCTCGATGGCTTGTTTAATCTGCAGTTTGTTGGCTTTGTGGTCTACGCTAAAAGTAAAGCGGTTAGACTTCTCTGTCAATGCAGAAGCTTTTTCGGTTAATATTGGTTTCTTTAAAAATTCCATATTACTTGGCAAATGCCTCCTCCAATGTTTTAAGAGAATCAGCAGTCAACAAAAGTTTGCCACAGTTCAATACATCATAAGTATTCAACTGATCTGCAGTGATCACTTTCGCTTTCTGAATGTTTCTGCTTGATAAATAGATATTGTTATTTTGTGAAGGTAAAACCAACAATGTCTTCTCGCCAGCAAGATTTAACGCGCTAACTAAGTTCACGTAGTTTTTAGTTTTAATTGAATCAAAACTGAAGTCTTCCAATACCACAACATTGTTGTCTTGTGCTTTGTAACTCAATGCTGATTTACGCGCTAAAACTTTAAGTTTTTTATTCAATTTGAAACTGTAGTCACGTGGCTGAGGACCAAACACACGACCACCACCATTGAACAATGGAGATTTGATACTTCCGGCACGAGCACCACCAGTACCTTTTTGCTTGTATAGCTTGCGGGTTGAACCTGCAATCTCATTACGTTGTTTAGACTTGTGAGTACCTTGACGCTGATTAGCCAGATATTGTTTAACATCTAAATAGATCGCGTGGTCAACAGGCGTAATGCCAAATACCGACTCAGGAAGCTGCACCTTGGCACCTGTCTCTTTTCCTGAAATGTTTAATACTTTAACTTCCATCTGCTTACTTATCTAAGATTACGTAAGAACCCTTAGCTCCTGGTACGGAACCACTAACTACAACCAGGTTTTTGTCAGCATAAACTTTCAAAACCTGTAAGTTCTGAATCTTTACTCTGTCGCCACCCATTCTACCCGCCATACGCATTCCTTTGAATACACGCGCAGGATATGAAGCCGCACCCAGGGAACCCGGAGCACGCATCCTGTTGTGCTGTCCGTGGGTTTGCCCACCAACACCACCGAAACCATGACGTTTTACAACACCCTGGAATCCTTTACCTTTTGATGTACCCACAACATCCACAAAATCACCTTCGTTGAAGATGTCAACCGTTACTGTAGCTCCTAATTCAAGAGGCTCTTCAAACGGGTCAAATTCAACCAATTTACGTTTTGGGGTAGTTTTTGCTTTCGCAAAGTGGCCTTTAAGAGGCTGGGTAGTGTTCTTTTCTTTGGCTTCGTCGAAACCTAACTGAACTGAAACGTAACCGTCTTTCTCTTCGGTCTTTACCTGTGTTACTACACAAGGTCCAGCTTCGATCACCGTGCACGGAATATTCTTACCGTCGGCGTCGAAAATGCTGGTCATTCCTACTTTTTTTCCAATAATACCTGACATTTTCTTTTTTTAATTTAACACCCATCGAAGCAGTAGGGCTTCGTTCAAGGTGGATATGCATCCCCGTTAAGGGACGGCAAAAATACGAAAGAAATCTTAATTTTCAAATAGTTAGCTAATTATTTTTTCAAATAACTACTATTTTTTTTCAGGAAGGGCCAGCCCCGTTTTTCAGGGTCTAACCGACTAATTTATCACTCAGGCTATACAGGATAATCGCCAGTACAAAAAAACCGATCAGCACATAAAGGTAATCCCGCTCGATCAGGAAGCTAAAGATAGAAAAAACTACCCTTGCAATGGGTGTGAAAATCAACAATAAAATACCGAACTGAATTAACGCCTTGGCATTCAGGTTCTTCAATCCAATAAAAATCGCGGGAATATCCGAATAACCTGACTTGTGCGCATCGAATTTACTATAGTCGATCGCCGCGCTGCCATCAGACACCAGGTAAAACACGCCACCTAGCAGCACCACGCTCATCGATGCAATGACACCTACGCGAAGCAAGGTGCCCAGGATCACCTGTATATCCTTATCTGCAAAGAAATTCCTTTTTCCCTTCATCATAACCTCCCGGATAAACCATTGTAAATCATTTGAAGCGCCAGAAAAGTCACTACAACCGCAAAGATCACTTTCAGCTTGTCTGTTTTTGTCTTCACGAGAAGCTTCGATCCCAGCGTTGCCCCGCAGAGCACAC
>Ga0256887_1000080_pt1 | contig 15482 bp, 1 predicted proteins | sample MC6MC0495MT_FD_186345 | JGI IMG/M metagenome (GOLD analysis project Ga0256887, IMG submission 186345) | Metatranscriptome of enriched soil aggregate microbial communities from Iowa State University, Ames, United States - MC6-MC0495-MT... | ecosystem: Environmental > Terrestrial > Soil >...
CTGGTTGTGTGTGGTGAAATCTCTGCTCGCGCCACAATTTTTTGAAGGCGGCCAGATCCGCACCGCAGCCCGGCCCTGCTGGGTGTGGCTTAACGTGGGGACAGCGCGGTGCTGGAGAGAGCGCAGTGCTGGTGAGAGTGCGATGTCTGCTGCGTGTGTGTTCATCCGCTCGCTGCTCGGTTCCGTGTGCTCCTCGTGTGGTGTCGTGGTCCCTCTGTGCCAGTCAGTCCAGTCGCCTCTCCTTTCGTCCTCAGCGGCGACCGCAGCGAGGGCGCCACCATGGCGTACTCATCGTCCCTGCTGCTGGACTCACAGCAGCCGCTTAACCTCGGTGACGATGATGCAGACTTTGGCATGATCGGCGGCGCCGAGGAGCTGCCGGACAGCGCGGCGGACGAGGCGTTGGAGCAGCAGCCGCAGGACCTCAAGCGCAGCGCACTGGCCAAACACCTCAATCCGGCACTCGGAGCAGCAGCCACGCTCTTGCCGCACCTGCGATGGCTGTGTGCATGCTGTGGCATTCCGACCGCGGCGAGCGACGATGACGAGCTGCGCCAGGCGGGCGCGTCCGCCAGCGGCGCCGTCCGCAACACGCCCGGCGATGCGAACAGCGCACTCACGGCCGTGGCCAACCTCGAAGAGGGGATATTGAAAGACCAGCCAGCGAACGTAAGCATGGCACTTGCACTGACGCTGTTGTTCAAAGGAGAATACACCAGCACCGCGGCTTCGACACCGCCCTCCTCCGCCGCTTTCTCTCTGACGCAGGCGTCCTCCAGCTCAGCCAGCAGCGGCATCGCTGTGTCGGTCCCCGGTGTGCTGCTCATCCTGCGCACGCTGATCGCGCAGGGCAAGATGGATCCCGTGCGTCTGGCACTGGTCAACCTGCTGCAGAGCGTGTGCCAGAAGTTCGCGGGCTCACTGACGCCGCACCTGAGCGCGCTGATCAACGCGTGTTTGTACGTGGTACGCGCGGAGAAGCTGGGCCGCATCAAAGAGAAGGCTATCGACCTGCTGGGATTCCTGCTGATGCTCATCCACGCGCACCGGCTGGACACGTCGGCGCAGGCAGACTACACACCGCCGCGCGACATCATCGCGCAAATGTTTCGTGAAATCGGAGTCAGCAAGTCCAAGCTCACGCAGAGCATGCGCGGATCGCTGCTTTCCACGCTGGGACTGCTGTCGGAGCTCTGCGACGAGGAGTTTCGACGTCAGCCGGCCCTTGCGCGCGAGCTGGCCGACATGTACGGCCGCGCGCTGCTGGAGGAGCTGGAGTCGTCGCGCGAACCGCACCGCAAAGTGATCGAGGGCTGTCTAATTGGTTTGAAGCACTTCCTCTACCACCATGCCGAGCTGTTCCGCGCGGGCCACCAGCAGAAGGTGCTGCGGCTGGAGGGCATCTACAAGGCCGTGCGCATCAGCCTCGCCATGAGCGATTCCACCAAGTACGACATCCTTCGCGCGGGACTCGCACTGTTCAGCAGACATGCGGCGCTGTTCAGACCGTTCTTCACAGGCCCGTCGGCGGCGAGCAAAGCAGAGGCTGGCGCATCCGCAGCAGCAGCGGCATCTGCGGCTGCTGCTCCCGGCGAAACGGAGGCGGTGTTGGCGCTGTTGGTGCAGGCCTGCAAGCATCCGAACATCACGGTGTCCACGCGCGCAAACCATGCGCTAGAGGCCTTCCTGCACCAAGTGGCCGCATGGCTCATGGAGGGACAGCCGTCTGCCGCTGAAGTGAAGGCGGGTGCATCGGCGGCCATTCCCAGCGATAAGAGACGCATCTTTAATTTGCTGCTGTCCGTGTTCTACAAGAAGCTGGACGGCGCCCGCTCTGCCAGCGAGGTGAGCTTGGCCGTGCGCGCCATGGGTCAGCTGTCGTGCGCTGTGTTGTTGTACCTTGGTGAGTCCGACCTGCGCAAGATTCTGTCGCGTCTGCTGGACGCCAGCGAGAAGCTGTTCCGCGCGCACACCATGGACGAGGTCGACCGCGCCGTGCAGCACATGCCGGACTTCCTCGCTGCGTTCGCGTTTATTTTGAAGGACCTGCCCACCATCGAAGCGAGTGTCAGCGACTACCTGGCAGCGCTGCTCAGACGATTCTTCCTCGCCTACCCTACCTTCACGTCTTCTCAGCGTGCGCGCAACTTGGTGTCTCTGACGCGCCTGTTCGTCGTATTGTTCGACCACGGCGTGGCCTTCCAGCACCTGCTCGACCGCACGCTGATGCCCGCGCTGGTGCTGACGATCAGCAAGCTGCCCGACCTGAACGAGCAGCAGTACTTCGCCATGGGTCGCCCGTTGGCGAGCGAGCGTCACGCGTATATTGAGTACTGCTATCTGTTCCACAACCTGCTGGGCGTGAGCGTGCGTCAGGACGAGAAGGGCGACCGCAGCATCCTGGGCTGGAACCGCGGTCTGGAGTACGCCGACGAGAGCATCGTGTGGCGCATGCGCAAGGCGCTGTTTGATCACCTCATGCAGGACTGCATCAAGATGCTCAACACGCTGGACATGACGCTCGTGCCCATTGCGAATGAGGAAGATGATGATGGAAAGGGAAGCGCGGCGGGATCGGCGTCGGCATCCACGGTACCGGCATCGGCGTCGTCTGCGTCGACGGAGGCTGCTGCCGTCGCACGGGGCGATCCATCCACGTCGCTGATGCCGGCCACACCGAAGGATTTCGAGCTGTTCTTCAATCTGATTGAGTTTCTCCAGCGCTTCTTCTTCCCACCCTACGCACAGGCGGGCGGCGGGGAGAAGCGCCTGACGCTGAACCATCACGTCGGCAGCCGTTCTTTGCGCGAGCTCGTGCTCCCTTCTGCGGTGAGCGCGTCGGGCCAGGTGGCGGCTTCCTTCCTTCCCAAGTGGTGTTTGCAGTGGGTGTCGCTGCTGGTTCCCTCTCTGATCGAGTTGAGCAACAAGCATCCACTGGTGTCCGGCTACTACAAGCTCCTGGCGGTGGTGACGCGCGTCATGGACCAGTTTGGATATCTTGACAACCTCACGCAGGACGACCTGGAGCGCGCGACGGTGTCAGCGGCGGCGCTGCAGCAGCAGGATGCACAAGCGGATGAGGACGAGCGAGCTTTCCGGGTGAAGCGCGAGGAGGAAGTCGATGCAGGCGTGGTGAAGATGGAAACCGACGACGACGAGAAGGGAGCAGCGCCCAGCGACGATGTCACCATGATCAGCGCTCGTTCAGCTCGTCGCAAAGGTGTGCCGCTAGACACGCGCGCCAATCGCCGCTACGTGTTCGCACTGCTGTCGGATTTCCTGTCCAGTGTGCTGGTGCGCATGGGCGCCTACCAAGACGAGCTGCTGTACTCCTGTCTGCACCTACTGCTGTCTGCCCCCTTGCCTTTCGTGACGCTGGCAGCATGGACGCCCGTGGTGGTGCGCGCGCTGCATTTCGGCAAGAACTTCCGTCCCGCGGCCTACCTCAGCATCGACGTGCTCAACAAACTGCACGACGCTGCGGGCGAGAAAGCCATGGCGACCAGCGCAGAGGACAGCACGACCGTGGCAGCGTCCCTAGAGTCAAGCCGAGCGAGTGCAGCCGCCAATGTGCGCTTCACCGCCGCGGACCTCGAGCGCGCGCTGCCTGCTATCCTGCCGCACCTGTACGATTACCTGCGCCTGCCGCGCTCCGACGCCGTCACGGCCAACGGTGCCGAACTCGGGGACAAGAAGTCTGCCGCCGCCAAGAAGAGCGCACCCACAGCCACGCAACGCTCCTTTGCGGCGGACAACGTCGAGCTGGAGCTCGTCACGCGCATTCTGCAGTTCCTTGGACGAGTGGGCGGAGCCAGCCGCTTCCTTCTGGGCAACACCGCAGGCCAATTGGCTCTTGGCAGCGGTGACGGCGGTGAGGGCGAGGGTGACGGTGCACCCGCCACCGCTCAGGAAGCCCCGCGCTGGGACCCCACGCACGCGATCAAGTACAGCCTGCCTTTGTCGCAGATTCTCAGCGTGCATTTGGACGCCCTGCTGCCGCACCTGACGCATCTGGCCGAGTTCAGCACTGCGCGCAAGGTGCAAGTGGCAGCATGCGAGGCGTTGCACGCGCTCATCATCTATATGATTGCGACGACTGCGCGCGATCCGAACCGCGGCGGGGGCGGTGACGGCAGCGCCGGCGGTGGCGGTAAGGTGTCCGACGAATCCGCCTTCTTGCCCATCTACCAGCGCCTGTTCCCTATTATGCTGCGCCTGGCTACCAGCACGGAGACGGTGACGAAGCAGCTGTTCTCGCCGCTGCTGTTCCAGATCGTGCACTGGTTTAGCAACACGAATACCACGCTGTACAAGGACACACGCGCGCTGCTCGACGCGGTCACGGACGCGGTCGGCAACGACGACGCGAATGGCGCGCTGCGACAGTACGCGGCGGATTTGCTGGCTGAGTTCATGCGCTGGGCTATGAAGCAGCCGGGCCATGCTGTGGCAGAATCGCGCCTGCGCTCTCGTGACCGCGACGGGGGCGACGAGAAGGAGAGCGCTGCAGCAGCGGCGGGCTCATCCTCAGGCTCTTCGATCAACACCAAAGCGCTGCTGCGTCGCTTGTACGCGCTGTCTCTGCACCCGTCTCCGTCTAAGCGTCTGGGCGCTGCCCTGACCGTGAACCGTTTCTACCGCATCTTCCGCGAGCACGACTCGCTGATCGCGTCGCACACGCTTGATCTGCTCGACCACCTGCTGCGCTCCCTGCGCCTGGCCGAAGCAGATCCGGAGGAGCTCGGCACGCGCGAGCAGCTGGGCGTGGCCATTGACGCCATGGAGCGCATCATTGTGGACCCAGAGGCACGCAAAACGGCGCTGCTGCTCAAGCAGGCGGAGCGAGCCGGTGCGCCGCACTGCCACTCGTTGGCACTGTTCACCACGTCGCTGCTGGAATCTGCCGGCTGCATCGAGGACGAGTACCGTCGCACGCGCTTGCGACTGTTCCAGTCGTTTTGCCGCGTGCTGCCGCGCAAGGAGCACGGCCAAGACGCCGGCCAGAGCTTCCTCAAGAACTACGTAGGCGATGTGCACAGCCTACGCCACTTGGTGATGCTCATTGAGCGGGGCGAGAGCACGCTCAACGGCGCCCAGGGCGCTGGAAACGACAACGGAGAGGAGGAGTCGATTGCGGCCAGCGTGGCGGGCTCGTCGGCTGGACCTGGCAACGAAATCATGCCGCCCGCATGGATTGCGGATCAGTCGTCGTCGATGATCGAATCTTCCGAGAGCGGCGTGTCTGATGCTCATCGTTGGGAGAGCGTGCACACGTGGCTGACGCGGTTGTCGTCTGCCCTCGACGTGTACCACTGGCTGTTGTCTGAGAAGCTGCTGGACGCCAATGTGGATGTGGCCTCCGCACGCCTCTTTGGCGATGAAGGCGGCTCGGAGCTCAAAGCCAGCCTCAAATCCTTCTTACTGCTGATGACTGCGTCAACGCCCGGCGAGCCCAACCGCATCGACGCGTGGGTGGCAGAGTACGCAGATTCTTCGAGCGCGACGCCTGCTGCCAGACAGAAGCTCCACGAGTCGTATGCGCAGCTCAAGTGCACCGTGCTGATCCGCCTGTTCCGCCTCGTGTACCTCGACTTGGACGCGGCCACGGCAGCCGCCGCAGCTTCGTCCTCGGCGGTGCCCTCGTCAGCGCTGCGCTCGCTGCTGGGCAACGCGTTCTATTCGCTGATCTTCCGCTGCTTGCTGATGCCCGAGAGCATGGGCTTCCACTCCAGCCAGGTGAAGCGTATCGCGCAGCTGCAGGCGACCATCGGCGCCCTGTGCACAGCGGTGTCCAAGCTCGCCGCGAGCCGCAAGTATGTGGTGGATGCGCTGACGCTGGTGTTGGCCGACCCGCTGGTGGCGCCAAATTCCTTCGAGCTCGGCACGCTGCTGAGCCGCGTGGGCTTCTCGAACCTACTCATCGAAGGGTACAAGCAGCTGTGGAACAGCGGTCTGCTCACGCAGGCTCTTGGCCCGGACGAGTGCAGCGCCTTTGCACGAAACCTGCTGCAGCATGCGTTCGACCTGCACACGAAGGTCGCGGGTCATGAGGCACAGCGTCGCACGCAGCTCTCACCCCTCGGTCGGCAGGTGGCAGCAAAGGTGCTCGGTCTTGCATTCCACATTGGCGTCACGCCGGTCGATCTGTTCGACCTGCTGACGGATCAGTCAACCATCGAGCTGGCTCCGTCGCCCTCAGGGGCGGGTGCGGGTGGGCGTTCTGCTGCTGCAGCGTCGTCTTCCAAGGTTAGCGGTGCTCCGATCGTGCGCGTGAAGTTGGAGAACATGGATGACATCGAGGCGGTGTCGACCGCGGTCGAGGTGGACGGCGTGTCCACCGCGGGTCTGAGCGCTGATAGTCGCAAGGGGAAAGTTTTCTACACGCAGTACCAGTCTCTGATTGACAGCTACCTCGCGCACCGTTTTCCGCTCTTCTGCACGCACATGCTTTCCAGCGCGTTCAGCGACCTCGACATGTTCCGCGTGATGCTTAACATGGCCGACTACATCATCCAGCGGCGCCAGAGGAAACAGGCGGTGCAGGGCGCGTTCATGCCCGCTCCGGCGGCGCAGGGAGTTGCGGGCGCCGCAGCCAGCTCCAACCGCTATGCGACTGTGCTGAGCGAAGTGCACGCACAGGCCGCCGCATTCGTGCAGCACGTACTCGAGGGCTTCACGGACGCCAGCACCACCTACATGATGGAGCGGCCGTCACTCGCAAGCGGATCCTCCAATCTCAGCGCTGCCTCCGCGTCGAATCCGAAGAAGCAAAGCGCACGACACCGCAATGCCAACGCGTCGGCCGCTCGGGATTCATCCAAGTTGCTGCACCTGCCGGCGGATAGCGAGCTAGCATCGATGCTGTTGCAGCTGCTGGAGCGGCTGCTGATCCTCGATGCTCCATCCGTGCTGTCTGCCGACTCCAACCCGAGCTTCCAGCCGCTCCTCGCGATGTACTGTACGTGCCTCGGCGCGGATGCGTCCCTTGCGTTGAAGAAGAAGGCGCTGAGCATTCTACCGGCGCTGTTGCATGCACCAACCGTATCGACGGTACGAGCAGGTGGAGCTGCTGCCGCTGCTGCTTCATCTGCTGCACCGGCCGTCTCTGTGGCGCCCTCGCTACTCCAGGTGCCACCTGGCATGGACGGTGTGATGGATGCGCTGCGCAACCTGATCACTGCGCCTCCCTTCCCGCCGCGCTCCACCGATCTGCTGGTGGGCTCGCCCGAGTATCTGGACTTCACGTCCCTGTTGGATCTTCTGCTGCACGCGCTTGTGCTGAGCAAGAACTTCGCGCTGCTGCAGCTACTGCTGCCCATTTTGCGCGAGGGCGATCAGCACACTTACCGCGGTCCGATCAACGTGGCGCTCACCGGCTACCTCAACGCGCTCATCGATTCCTCGCTGGGCGAGCGCGCCAATCAGGTCAACGAGGTGCTCGATGCGTGCTTCGAACTGTTTGCGCAAACGGACCTCGACACGAACCCGCAGTGCAATGTGCGATACTGGCTCGCGCGCTACATTCTCACTCCGCTCCTGCGCCTGTGCGGCCTTCCCGCCGTTCGCGCCTTCTTCAAGCGCCACGGTATGGCACTGTTCTCTATCGTGACCGCGCTGCCCGATGGTCCGAAGCTCAGTGCGAGCGTGGAGGAGCAGCAGTTGCAACTGCTGGAGCTGGAGTCCGCCTACAACCTGCTGTCGATCCCTTACAAGCGCCTGGACAAGAGCGACGCGATCTTCAAGGATGGCGGCATGCCGGCACACAAGGAGCTGATCAAAGTGGCGCATGCGCACGTGAAGCGTTGCCAGAGCACGGCGAGCGTCAGCTTTATGTCCTTCATCGGTGCGGCCTTCAACGCGCTTGCCTCTTCTGTGATGCTGACGCAGTCGGATCCCAAGTATCTACAGGTGTTGTGCCTGAGCGAGAACACGTCCAAAGGCGAGCAGCTCTGGTCGCACCTCATCGACGTGGAGGCGCTGGGCAAGATCACCTTTGAAATCGACACGAACTTCGCAAGTGTCGATGCGGCCATGGCCGATCTACCGGTGCTGGCACGCGCGGCAAACAGCATCAATCTCGTCAGCGCAAGTGGCGCACCGGACGGCGAGACGAGCGGGGGAGGCGGTCTGTCGCGCTACCTGGCTAGCCAGTACCTGTCTGACAGCAGCGTGTCGCAGGACGCGCAGGGTCTGTTTGACTCGGCGTTCGAAGGGCCCCTCCATCAGCTACAACAGCAGCAGCAACAGCAGGAAGACGCAGACGGCGACGCGACGATGGTCGACGAGGCCATCGACGATCTGGCTGCTGGTCCTGCGGCTGCGGGCCGAGCGGAGGATTCCTCGGTGGTGGAGCTCGTCGATCTCGACCCGCTGCTCTCGATTCCCGCCATGCCGGTACTGCTTACGCTCATTCAGCACATGGAGGATCGCTACGGCGCCGCGCACCGCGACGTGCAGCCGCTGGGCGACGTGCCGCGCATGCCCGAGTGGATGAGCAACATGTATCAAAAGTTCAGCGCGGATGCGACGCACGTCACGATTAAGTGGTGCATCTGCAAGCTGCTGCTGCTCAAGCCGCACATCTTCCAGCCTTATGCGTCGCAGTGGTTCATCCCGCTGACCGAGCTGCTGCTCCTTCCGGCCAGCGAGTCTGGTTCGCTCGGTTTCTCCTACATGCTGCGCGACGTGTGCTCCGTGTTTTTGCGCTGGCGATTCGTTCCGGGTGTCGACGAGCCCGATCGTGAGCACGCGTCGTTGCTCATCGCGCACCTGTTCAAGGTGGCAGTCGATCATGGGCAGGGGCGCGACGGAAAGCGCAGCAGGCTGCGCGCGAATCTGCTCACCATCAAGCTGCTCATCGACCTGTGGCAGCACCGCCTGCGCATTGATCGTCGCATCCTGTTCACGCAACTGAAGACTGATATCAGCCGTGCTCGCGCCGGCTCGGACGCACTGACCGCCCGCCAGATTGGGCTGCAGCTGTTCGCGATCATCGTGGAGAAGGGATTCGCCGGCTACGATCCTATCGAAGATCGCACGCTGGGCGAGGATGACATGCTGATGGCGCTGGTCGACAACATGACATGCCATCTCAAGACGTTGTACGAGCCCGCGGCGGAGGTGCTGGGCATTTGGATCAGGAGATTGGCCACGGGGGATCAGCGCGGAGAGGAGGAGAAGCGATTGCACTCGCATGCGCTGCACGCCGTGCAGCAGGCAGTCAAGCGCCTCTACCACAAGAACGAGTTCGCGCAGTTCTTCAGCGTGTTGCTGAAACTGTCGCTGTACCTCGGCCGCCTGAACTTCCTCAACGACGAGCTGCTCACGTTCGTATTCCAGGTGCCGCAGCTGCAAGGTGAGCAACTGTTGTCGTTCCTGCAGTTGCTGTGCTGGAGCAGCACGACAACGAATCGCGGCATGTATGAGCGCCTACGCACCACCATTCGCCGTGTGTTCTTCACGGTGGACAGCAAGGCACACGAACTCGTGCTGATGCTGCTGTTCCGACTGGCGCCGGAGCTGACGCTGGACGAGCTGCGCGAGCTCGTACCCGATCTGGCCATTCTGTTCCCCAAACACACGTCGGAGGCGTGCCGCATGCTGTTCTACAAAGTGCTCATCTGGATCTACGACAACCACCCGGACTTCCAGCCGCGCCTGCTGGCCTTCCTCACCGCAAGTGCAAGCGAGACACACAGCCAGTCGGCGGCCTCGAGCTCGGGACCGCGCATCAAGGGTTCGCAGGGCAGCTCCAGCGCAGCTTCGTCGTCGGGCGGTTCGTCTCGTTCCAGCGAAGGCGATCCGCTGGTGCGCCTGGTGCTGGTGTGTTTGCTGCGCGGCATGTCGGATCCTGTATTCTCGATCCGTGAGCACATGTTCGAGTTTTTCTCGGCCGACACGCGTCTGAGCCGCGAGGTGCCCGAGCGACTGCTCAAGCTGCTCACATCCCTGTTCCAGCCGGAAACGGTGGAGCTGTGGCTCGGCTACGCCACACGCCTGCTGATGTACCCGATGCGCAGCAGCAACGACTGGCGACGACCCTTCAGCGATGAGGCACTGGAACGCGCTGCGCGCTTCGACGTGGTCAACATCAATCCCAGCGGCTACACGCGCTCGCAGCCGATGGCGCCCATGTTCTCCAACACCGCGTCACAGGGTGCGGGCGGTGGTTCGCTCAGCATGCTGCCCAGTGGACTTCAACGTCAGGCGACGAGCGATTTCATCATGGACGAAGTCGGCGACTTCAACATGGGTGCGGCCGGTAATCGCGCAGGTGGCGTGGCAGGCGCACGCGGCATGGTGCTCAACAGCCAAGCCGTTGGAGCGAACTTCGCGGCAACGCCCAGTCTGATGAGCATGACGACGCAGCAGCTGATGGACGCGCAGCTGTCGCAGGCCACGCAGAGCGAGCATCTGTTCTATCGCGCGGGAGGTGGCGGTGCATCGCAAGTGATGGGCAGCTATCAGGCCTACGTGGCATCGCCGCAGCAGCGCGCTCTCCGCCGCCGCATGAAGGGCTCTAAGAAGCGTGTCAGCATCAAGAGTGCGCACAGAGTGCAGGTGGGCGGTGAGAGCGTGGCGCTGCGCTTCGCGGGATCGATCAATGCCCGCAGCAGCGCCAACAAGTTCCGTCAGAAGGCCGATCTGGAGAATCGCTACTCGCGCGCGTGGGCGGCACGCCTGGCCGAGGAATCTGCCACGGCGGTGTCGCTGTTCCGCGCCTACCGCAAGGGCGAGCTGCCCGATATTCAGATCACGCATCGCGAGCTGCTGCAGCCGCTCGAATCGCTGCACACGGAGCCTGCCGTGGCCAAGCAGATGTTCGTCACGCTGTTCCATGCCATTTACAACCAGGTGCAGGGATCGGCGGAGCGCACGCACCGCTTCAAGCTGGAGCTGCGCGAGGCGGTGCGTCTGCTCCTGCACCGCCTGACGCCGCAGATGGCTGCCGCCGCGGCTCCTCTCGCCTCTGCTCTCCAGACAGCAATTCTGCGTTGCGGGCGCGACGATCCTTCGTTCACCTCCCAGTGGACCGGCGCCGACGTCGCTCAGCTGGGCGAGCTCGCCTATCACAGCAAAACCTTCCACGCCGGTGTGCTGCTGCTCGAGCACATCATCGACACGAAGACCGAGGTGAAGACCAAGGCCAACAAGCGCATGAGAGAGGAGAAAGCGACGGAGCGTCACGACCAGGCTTACTTCCAGCTGGCAAGACTCTACCGCGAACTCGGAGAACACGAGATCATGATGAATCTGTACCAGACGTTCGCGCACCAGCCCTACACGCGCGACGCGATCTCGTCGATGCTTCGCGGTGACTGGAGTGCGGCGATGAACCAGTACGATGCCGCTCTTTCACGCTTCGATGAGGTGAGCTCAGGTGCCGCTGAGTGGGACGGTCAGGTTCCCTCGAGCGACGAGGTGGATTTGTGGAGCGATGAGCGCTTGGAGTGCTTCCGTCAGCTGACGAGCTGGAGTGGCCTGCGCGAGAACGTGCTCGCGGAGCTCGACCACACGCCGGACCGCCTGTGGGAGCCACAGTACACGCGCCACGGGGACTACCTGCGACACTACCTCACGTCGGGTATTAAGGTCACGGAGGAAGTGTTCTTGCACATCAGCCATGTGGCTGCGGTCGACACCGCCGAGGCAGCGGCTGCTGCATCGCAGGCGCGAGCAGCGGAGGATCCGCGCGAGGAGATGCTGCGCTTCGTGGAGCGCGCGTTCAAGGATCCCGATCAGAGCGCCGTGTTGCAGAACCAACATGCGGCCGATCTGGTGCTGCTCTACGCACTCAATGGCTTCACCGAGCAGGCCAGCAGCTTCCTCCGACACACCTACCTGCGCTTCCTGCAGCAATGGACGGATCTGCCGCACGTGGCCACGGGACCGCGTCTGGCGCTGCTGCAACGATTGCAGAAGCTGACGGAGGTCGCGGAGTTCCTCAACGTCGAGCAAGAGCTTGCGGTTTTGCCTGCGACCGCACCTGCTGCGACTGTTGGTGCGGCGAAGAAGCCCGACCCGAGCTTGGCTGTGGCCTCGTTGCTGCGCATTACGGGCAAGTTGCAGCATCAGCTGTCCGTTTGGCGCACGCGCTTGCCCTCGCAGGGCGACGGTGTGGAGACATGGGACGATATCGTGCTCAACCGCTCCGCCTTCCTCGTGCACCTCAAGCAGTCACTGGAGGCACGCGTGGGTGCCATGCCGCGACCGCAGCAGCAACACCTGCAGCACGTCCTGGCCAGCGTGCGTGCTGACCTCAGCCGTGCGGTGGTTGAGATGTACCGCAAGGCGGCGAATGTCATGATGCGCCAGGGAAACACTGCAGTCGCGGGCAAGTACGTGACGGACGCGCGTCAGCTGCTGCAGGCGCACGGCATTGCAGCGGGCTCCAGCATGGCCGAACGCGACGCGCTGCTACTTGGTCAACTCGATTTCCTGCTTACCTACTCCAACGTGCGCATCAAGCTGCGACAGATCGCGCCGCTCACTCCGAGTGTGGGTGACGCTGACGCAGCAGCAGCACCGGCGGACGAGAGCGCACGCCGTGCGCGTCAGAAGCAGGCAAAGTCACTCAACGCGCTGCTCTCTGCTGCGAGCGAGGCCGGCATCAAGCTGAAGCGTCACAAGGGGTTGGCTTCACGTCCTGACAACGCGTATCGTGTGTTCTCGCTCAAAGCGCATCTGGGCGAGCAGCTGGCCGAGCTGGTGTTGCACGATCCCACGCTGGTGAAGCTGGCCGACAACAAGACGCACGACGTGCTGCTGCAGGAGGCCGGAGATGAGCTCGACGTCATGAGCAGTACGTTCAAGAAGATGCTGGCGGATCCGAGCATCGCCGGGCCGCAGCACGCGGCCGAGCGAGGACGCCTGCAGTCGCGCGCGGACAAAGCGTTTATGGCCGTTGTGCAGTTCTGCGAGCATCGTCTCGCCGCGAGCGAGGAGCATCGTGACTCTTGCGATGCGTGTCGCAGCAACGCTCCCTGCATTCACCCACTGTGCCTGCCGGTGGAGCTGGAGAAGCACTTGGTCGAAGCGCTCGTCGACAACGTGCTGGCCGCCATGCGGCTCGGATCGACCGAAGCACGCCAGTCATTCCCGCGCGCGCTGGAGCTGATGGCACGTGCGCTTGAGCTGATGGGCGAGGCGGACTACCGCGCCACTCTGTACGTGCGCTTCCTCGACGAGACGGCGCAAGTTCCTTCGTGGATGTTTATTCAGTGGATTCCGCAGCTGCTGTCCATGATCGCGCTGCCGCAGGCACCGCTGGTGTTCCCGCTGCTGCTGCGCATCGCGAAGGAGTACCCGCAGGCGATTTACTACCCGCACAACCTCACGCAAGAGAGCATCAAAGACCAACAAGGCAGCGTGAAGACGGCCGCTGGGTCGCAGGCGCTCACCTACCTGGCGCGCATTGGTGGACATCTCAAGAACAAACTGATCGAACAGTTCCTGCTTGCGCTGGACTTTTTGAACGTGCCGGAGATGAAGCTGAAGGACTTGCTGAGCCGCATGAACCGTTTCTTGAGCGAGAACCCTCCCCGTCCCGACAAGGCCAAGCACGCGTGGCAGATGTTCCGCAGCCGCCACTTCTCGCAGACCGCGCCTCTGGTGTGCCGCCTGATGGGCAGCGTGTACGTCACCTTCGCCGGCACCTACAAGACGCTGATGGACAGCTACTTCGGAAACGACGGGCGGCTGATTCTCAAGATGAATGCAACGTCGTCGGAGCCTGGGTCGTTCAGGAAATGCATGCATGCGCTGCTTGAGAAGATGACGAAGCAACCAGGCGCAAGCAAGGACCAGGGCAAGTGTCCGCTGGCCAACTACACGCGCTGGCCCGGACAGTTTGAGCAGTGGGCCGCTCAGACGCGTGAGAGCATTGAGCTGCCCGGTCAGTACACGGGCCAGTGTCGCCCGCAGCCAGAGCTGCACGTGCGCATCGTGACGTTCGACCCGGTCATTCTGATCATGGGCTCGCTGCGCCGTCCGAAGCGTCTGACCATTCACGGCAGCGACGAGCGCAGCCACCACTACCTCGTCAAGGGAGGGGAGGATCTACGCATGGATCAGCGCGTTGAGCAGGTGTTCAGCGCCATGAACGCAGTGCTGCGCGCCGATCCCGCCACGAGCCGCCGACGACTGGCTCTGCGTACCTACCAAGTGGCGCCCTTCACGCAGAACCTCGGCATGCTGGAGTGGGTGAATAACACCGAGCCGCTTAAGGGCCTGCTGCTCTCCTCTGACGCCGAGCGCGTGCTTGAGCGAACGGCAGCGATGCGGTACAACGCGAATCTGATGTCTGAGTACCGCGGTGCGGATAAGGCCTCGCTGGCTGCGACGCACGCAAAGGTGTACTACAACTACCTCAAGACGGTGGATCAGAAGAAGGTGATGGAGCAGTTCCTGCCCGTGGAGCGCACGCTGCCGAGCGACTTGGTGGCGCGCGCGCTTAGCAAGCTGTGCAGCACACCGGAGGCGTTCCTGCAGTTCCGCTCGTCGTTCGCGCGTTCCTTCTGTGCGCTATCCATGTGCGCCTACGTGCTGGGCCTGGGCGACCGTCACTTGGAGAACTTTTTGATCGACACCTCTTCGGGCGAGTTTGTCGGCATCGATTTCGGTGCTGCGTTCGGCCAGGGTGTGCTGCTATCCGTGCCGGAGCTGATGCCGTTCCGCTTCACCCGTCAGCTGCAGCACATGCTGTCTCCGCTGCAGACCGAGCCGATCCTTGCGCAGGACATGACGGCGGTGGTGCGGGCGCTGCGGCGTGCACGAGGCCAGCTGCTGACCGTCATGCAGGTGTTCATCAAAGAGCCGCAGATGGAGTGGCTGCAGGCGCAGAAGAACACCAAGTACGAGGCGGCGCTCGACGAGACGGAGGCGCCGGCGGCTGGCGGACGGCCTGCGTCAGTCGATTGGTACCCGCGCCGCAAGCTCAACGTCGTACGCTGGAAGCTGGATGGGCACAACCCAGCAAAGATTCTGGCGCTCGAGCTGCGCGAGAACAGGAACGTGGCAGCTGACCCCAAGCTGCTGGCGGCCTGTGTGGCAATCCTGCGCGGCGAGCTCAGTGCGCCACGCAGCCAGCTCGAGCGCATCTGCTCGCCGGAAGAGCAGGTGTCGTTCCTGATGTCGCTGGCCAAGGATGCAAACATTCTGGGCCGCACGTGGGTGGGATGGGGCTCCTACATTTGAGCGGGCACCAGCGACGGAGCAGTGTTGAACTTCACCACTATGCCAAAAGCGATGATCCTTGTCCCGAGAGACAGCCCGCAGCATTCTTATCTCAACAAGCAGCGAATGACAGACCCAGGGCAGCCAAGCGCGGGGGGGTGCAGACCAAACTTATCCTCAGACCGTTTCCACTTCGAAGAGCATTCATTCCATTGTAACGACTTTTTGCAATCCTCTGCGCGTGTGTGAGATTTGCTTCTTGCGCTGCTGAGCCGAAACGACCCAGCACGCACCCCCACACGAACGGC
>Ga0256887_1000081_pt1 | contig 15473 bp, 15 predicted proteins | sample MC6MC0495MT_FD_186345 | JGI IMG/M metagenome (GOLD analysis project Ga0256887, IMG submission 186345) | Metatranscriptome of enriched soil aggregate microbial communities from Iowa State University, Ames, United States - MC6-MC0495-MT... | ecosystem: Environmental > Terrestrial > Soil >...
GACAAGGGTTTTGGGCCGGCGCTCGGACCCTCGGCCGCCGAGACGCTGACGCGTCTTCTGCAGGCGCAGGGGCGCGAAACCGTGGCGGGGCCGAGCCCCTGGCGGCTCGGCTGGTCCGAAACCGAGCTCACGGGCGAGCTTGTGGCGGGCATGGCCCGCGCGGTCGCCGAACTCCCCGACGCGCCCGCCGGCCTCGACGGATGGCTCGCGTTCCGGACCGAGTTCGCGGGCGTCCGAGCCGAGGTCGGACACCTCGACTTCTACGCCCGGCCGGCGCGGCGCTGAGGCGCGATCGGCGAAGTCGCCGGGATATTCCGAATGCCGCCTGTAGCGGCTCGTCTTGGCCGCCCTCCCGTCGTCCTCCGGCTCGACCGGAGGACCCACCTCGAGCGTAGAACTCGAGGTGGGTCGTAGATGGTGGTCCGGTCAAGCGGGACCATGACGGGAGGTTGGCACGGCCGGCAGTGCGTGCTTCGAGACGCCGACCTGCGGTCGGCTCTTCAGCATGAGGTAAGCTTGCGCCTCAAAGGACAAGACCTCCTCATGCTGAGGAGCCCGCTTTGGGCGGGCGTCTCGAAGCACGCGCCGGGCTCAAAACCTCAATGCTCCAACAGCCTCTCAGAACGACACCTTCGGCGGCGCCTGGTTTTCCGGCGTCGCGGTGAAGGTCGCCATGGGCTTGGCGTCGGGATAGAGCCAGCCGGCGATCCAGCGGCCGGGCACGGTGCGCAGCTCCGTGTTGTAGGCTTGAACGGACTCGATGTAGTCGCGCCGCGCGACCGCGATCCGGTTCTCGGTGCCTTCGAGCTGGGACTGGAGCGCCAGGAAGTTCTGGTTCGACTTGAGATCGGGGTAGCGCTCGGAGACCGCGAGCAGCCGGCCGAGCGCGCCCGAGAGCTGCGCCTGCGCGTCCTGGAAGGCCTTCACGGCCGCCGGGTCGGTGAGCTTGCTGGCGTCGATCGTGACCTGCGTCGCCTTGGCGCGCGCCTCGACGACGGCCGTCAGCACCTCCTGCTCCTGCCGGGCGAAGCCCTTCACGGTCTCGACGAGGTTGGGGATCAGATCGGCGCGCCGCTGGTACTGGTTCTGCACCTCGCTCCAGCTGGCCTTGGCCTGCTCTTCGAGCGTCGGCACATTGTTCACGCCGCAGCCGGCAAGGGTGACGGCGAGCGCGAGAACGGCGGCGGCGCGGCCGATGGCGGCGACGAGCGTACGGGCCATCGCGGGCTCCTTTGAACGTGGGTCCTGCGAGCACGAAGTCGCGACGGCGCGGCCCAAGTCAAGCCAAGGCGCGACAGTGAAGCCAGAAGGGGTATTGAGATATGGAGCGGTGGTCAGGCCGAGACGTCGAGCACCGTGCCGACGCCGGCTTCGGTCAGCGCCTTGCTGTCCGCGGCCGTCTGCGCGACGAGATCTGCCATCGCCTGCTGCTGCTCGTTCGCGATCTTGAGCGCGGCGATGGTGAAGCCGTCGCGGGTCTGCTGGGCCTGGGTGGCCACGGCGCCCGCCGCCAGCGAACCGATGTCCATGGGCGAACTCCCCGCATGGTGCAAAAGACCACCATGGCGGAGCGGCTTTAACGCTGGGTTAAGCCGCCCGGTCGCAGGCGGTCAGCGCGTCGGCACCGGGTGTTCGCCGCGGTAGTCGTAGAAGCCGCGCTGGGTCTTGCGGCCGAGCCAGCCCGCCTCGACGTATTTCACCAGCAGCGGGCAGGGGCGGTACTTCGAGTCCGCCAGGCCCTCGTAGAGCACCTGCATGATGGACAGGCAGGTGTCGAGGCCGATGAAGTCCGCGAGCTGCAGCGGCCCCATGGGGTGGTTGGCGCCGAGCTTCATGGCGGTGTCGATCGCGTCGACCGAGCCCACGCCCTCGTAGAGCGTGTAGATCGCCTCGTTGATCATCGGCAGCAGGATGCGGTTGACCATGAAGGCCGGGAAGTCCTCGGAGACCGCGACGGTCTTGCCGAGCCGGTCGATCAGCGCCTTGGAGCTTTCGAAGGTCTCGTCTTCGGTGGCGATGCCGCGGATCAGCTCAACGAGCTGCATCAGCGGCACCGGATTCATGAAGTGGATGCCGATGAACCTCTCCGGCCGATCGGTCGAGGCGGCGAGCCGCGTGATCGAGATCGACGAGGTGTTGCTCGCCACCATCGTGCCCGGCTGCAGCTGCGGGCAAAGCTCGGAAAAGATCTTGCGCTTGACCTGTTCGTCCTCGGTCGCGGCCTCGATCACGAGATCGCAGTCGGCGAGGCCGGCGTAGCTGTCGACGGCCCGAATGCGCGACAGGCCCTCGGCCCGATCGGTCTCCGCGATGGCGCCCTTGGCCACCTGGCGCTGCATGTTGGCGTCGATGCGACCGATCGCGGCCGCGAGCCGGTCGGACGAGATGTCGTTGAAGGCGACGTCCAGCCCGGCAAGCGCGCAGACGTGAGCGATGCCGCTGCCCATCTGGCCTGCGCCGATCACGCCGATCTTGCGAATGTCCACCGCCATCGAACCTGCCTGGCCAGTCTGCTGCGCCGCCGTCCCGGGGAGGGACACTGTCGCGGCGGACTATAATTGGTGCGCCGCACAATGCCAGCGCGAACGCTTATTTTAAGCAGAACGGCGCGCCGGCGACCATCGCCTGCGCGCCGAAGCGTCATTTCGACTTGGCGAGCTCCGCCTGAAGCTCCGGCGCCGCGACGAACAGGTCCGCCACGAGGCCATAGTCCGCGACCTGGAAGATCGGCGCCTCGTCGTCCTTGTTGATCGCGACGATGACCTTCGAATCCTTCATGCCGGCGAGATGCTGGATCGCGCCGGAGATGCCAAGAGCGACGTAGAGGTCTGGCGCCACGATCTTGCCGGTCTGGCCGACCTGCTGGTCGTTCGGGGCGTAGCCGGCGTCGACCGCGGCGCGGCTCGCGCCGATCGCGGCCCCGAAGGCGTCGGCGAGCGGCTCGATCACCTGCTCGAACTTCTCGCGGGAACCCAGCGCGCGCCCGCCGGAGACGATGACCTTGGCGGAGCCGAGCTCCGGCCGGTCGGACTGGGTGAGGTCCTCGCCGACGAAGCTCGACAGTGCGGGGTCGGCCGCTGCGGCGACGTCCTCGATTGCGGCGGAGCCGCCCTCGCCGGTCGCGGCGAAGGCCGCGGTGCGCACCGTGATGATCTTCTTCGGATCCGAGCTCGTCACCGTCTGCAGCGCGTTGCCGGCGTAGATCGGCCGCTCGAAGGTGTCCGGGCTCTCGACCTTCACGATGTCCGAGATCTGCATGACGTCGAGCTTGGCGGCGACGCGCGGGAGCACGTTCTTGCCCGTGGTCGACGACGAGGCGACGAGCGCGTCGTAGTTCGCCATCAGGCCGACGATGAGCTCCGCGAAGGGCTCGGCCAGCCCGTGGGCGTAGATCTCGGCGCTTGCGACCAGGACCTTCTCGACGCCGTCGAGCTTGGCGGCGGCTTCGGCGGCGCCCTTCGGCGACTGGCCGGCGACGAGCACGTGCACGGGCGCGCCGAGCGCCTTGGCGGCGGTGAGCGCCTTGGCGGTGGCGTCGCCGAGGCTGTCTTCGTGGTGGTCGGCGAGAAGCAGGGTCGTCATGTCAGATCACTCCCGCTTCGGACTTCAGCTTCTGGACGAGCTCGGCGACGGAGCCGACCTTCACGCCGGCCTGGCGCTTCGGCGGCTCGGAGGTCTTCACCACCTGCAGGCGGGGCGCGACGTCGACGCCGAGATCGGCCGCCGACTTTTCGTCGATCGGCTTCTTCTTCGCCTTCATGATGTTCGGCAGCGAGGCGTAGCGCGGCTCGTTCAGGCGCAGGTCCGTCGTCACGATCGCGGGGAGCTTCAGCCTCACTGTCTGGAGGCCGCCGTCGACCTCGCGGGTGACCGAAACGCCATCGGCGTCGGGCGCGACTTTGGAGGCGAAGGTGCCCTGGGGCCAGCCGAGCAGCGCGGCCAGCATCTGGCCGGTCTGGTTGCAGTCGTCGTCGATGGCCTGCTTGCCCATGATCACGAGGCCGGGCTGCTCCTGCTCGACGAGCTTGACCAGGATCTTCGCGACGGCCAGCGGCTCCACCGGACCGTCGACCTTCACGAGGACGCCGCGGTCGCCGCCCATGGCGAGGCCCGTGCGGATGGTCTCGGCGGCCTGCGCCGGCCCGATCGACACCACCACCACTTCCGTGGCCACGCCGGCTTCCTTGAGACGAAGAGCTTCCTCGACCGCGATCTCGTCGAAGGGGTTCATCGACATCTTGACGTTGGCGAGCTCGACGCCCGACCCATCCGGTTTGACCCGGATCTTCACGTTGTAGTCGACCACTCTCTTGACGGGAACGAGAACCTTCATCGCGGCGGTCACCTCAAGGGTTCGCGGCGGGCCCGGGCGATCGCCTCGGGCCGAGCGGCGCGGCAAGACTTGGCGCGCCGGCAGGCAGATCCGGTCGCGAGCGGGGCGGACAGTAGGGTTGCCGCAGGTGCGAAGTCAACGCTCGCAGGGGCCGCTCGCGCCCGTCAAAAGTCTAGGATCGGGGCCTTGCCCGGCAAGGGTTTCGGGCCCGGTCCGGCTCACTCCAGCAGCATGCGCCGGATCAGCTCGACCTCGTCCGAAAGCGTCTGGTCGCGCTTCACCAGGTCGTCGATCTTGCGCACCGCGTGCAGCACTGTGGTGTGGTCGCGCCCCCCGAAGCGGCGGCCGATCTCGGGAAGCGACCGCAGGGTCATCTGCTTCGACAGATACATCGCCACCTGGCGCGGCCGGACCACCGTCTGGGTCCGGCGGGACGACAGCACGTCGGCGCGGCTCACGTTGTAGTGCTTGGCGACGATGCGCTGGATATCCTCGATCTTGACGCGCTTGGGCTCGACCTGGCGCACCAGGTCGCGCAGCGCCGTCTCCGCCATCTCGATCGTGATCGGCGCGCCCGTCAGCGTGTTGTGCGCCAGCAGGCGGTTCACCGCGCCGTCGAGATCGCGGCCGTTCGCCGTAATGATCTTCGCCACATAGGCGATCACCTCGGACGGCACGTCGAACTTCGCATGCACGGCGCGGGCGACGGCGACCCGCTCCACCAGGATCTTGGCGCGCAGCTCCTCGTCGAGCGAGCCCATCTCGAGCGTCAGGCCGCCGGCGAGGCGTGAGCGCAGCCGCTCGTCGACGCCCTCGAGCTCGGACGGCGCGCGGTCGGCGGCGACGATGACCTGCTGACGGCCGTCGAGCAGGGCGTTCAGGGTGTGGCCGAACTCCTGCTGCACCACCTTGCCCTGAAGGAACTGCAGATCGTCGATCACCAGCAGGTCGATCGCCCTCAGCTTCTCCTTGAAGGCGAGCGCGGTCTGCCCTTTCAGCGACGCCACGAAGTCGAACATGAACTTCTCGGCGGTGAGGTACATGACGCGCCGGCCGGAGGCTTCGACGGCGTGCGCCGTCGCCTGCAGCAGGTGGGTCTTCCCGAGGCCCACGGCGGCGTGGATCACCAGCGGGTTGAAGGTCACGGGATCGCCGGCCTTGGCGTTCGCCACCTGCAGCGCGGCGGCGTAGGCGAGCTGGTTGGCGCGCCCGACGAGGAAGGTGTCGAAGGTCAGCCGCCGGTCGAGCGGCGAGCCGGGAAGGCGCTGTTGGTCGGACGGGCGGTTGGAGCCGGACTGCGGCGTTGGAGCGCCGCCGGCCTGGGCGCCGCGGTCGAAGAAGGGCTCGCGCGGGGCGGGCGACGTCACCACGTCGCCGCCGTTGGTCGCAAGCTTCGGCGCCGCGACCCGCAGGCCGAGGGCGATGCGGGTGACGTCCGACCGCTCCTCGCCGAACACCGCCGCGATGCGGTCGGCGTAGTGCGACTGAATCCAGCTCTTCAGGAAGCGCGTCGGCACCGTCAGATGCGCCACGCCGTCCTCGATCCGGTCAAGCACCAGACGGGCGAACCAGCTGGCGTAGACGTCGTCCCCGAACTCGGCGCGCAGCCTTTCGCTGGCCTTCCGCCACGCGGTCTCTCCCTCGGTCATCTCACCGACCGCCGGAGTCGCGGGAAAAAGTCGTTCGGGATGCGCTGAAGGCATGGGGACCACTCCGAGGGAAGCTGATGCGGCGGTCGAAAGGATGGGGCGGAGACGGATCAGCTCTGGATCCAGGGAAGGCCGTCGGCTTTCCAGCCGGCGGCGCCGCCGCGATGGCGGTCCTGATCGAGAGGTCCTTCGAAGCCGCCGGCGACGTTGTAGCAGCGGGTCCAGCCCGCCGCGGCCATCGCGGCCGCCGCAGCCTGGCTCCGCGCGCCGCTGCGGCAGAGAAAGAACACGGGAGCGTCCTTGCCCGCGCCGGCGGCGGCGAGCGCGCCTTCGACCTTCGCGGGGAATTCGGGATCGACCTGCATGGTCGGGAAGGTCTGCCACTCCTGCAGCACCGCCCGCTTCGCCAGCGGCGAGAGATCGGGAACGCCGACGAAGGTCCACTCGACGCTGGTCCGCACGTCCACCATCGCGGCCGCGCCGTCGCTCTCGAGCGCCGCCCAAGCCTCGGCGGGCGTCACGTCGCCAGCGTAGGGATGCCCTTTCGTCTGAGACATAGACTAGCCTTCGCCGGGCACGCCCGACGCTCCCATTTCACGTTGTCACGACTGGCCGTGCGGCGAGGCTCCCTGGTCAGGAACGTCTCGCCGGGTCACGGCTCTAAATATCCTGGAACACTAACTCAGGCGATAAGCAGCCAGCGCACACAAAAGTACTTTGAAGGACTGGAGCTTATCTCCGGATGATCCGCTTCTATGTTTCTGTGGAAGAAAGATATTTGCGGCGTCTCCATGGGTTCAGACGATACACAGCGGCCTAAAACGGCGCAATGCCGACTCCCGAACGAATCGATTCATATCGCCGCGGCGCCGACCGACCGAGGCCCGCGGCCATCCGCAAAACCTTGGGTAGCCAGCAAAATCACGGCGCTCCGGAAGGTCCTCCAAAAGCGACTCCCATGAGTCGAATCTTGCATTCCGGACCGATGCGACTCGCCCGTGACGGGCCGGATTCCGACCCCCTTCGGTGGTCTTGCCTCTAACATACTGTGATAATTATGATTTTCCTGCTCGCCTTGGACGGATAGACTCGATCTGTTGCGAATCCTTCACAAATCGGAGTCAAGCGTTGAATCCGGGCGGCGGCACGTTCATGAAGCCCGTCGCGCAGGCGCCACAAACGAAAAAACCCGGCCTCGCGGCCGGGTTTCGAAGCGTCTTGAAACCGTCGTTCAGGCGCTGAGGGCGCGCACGCGGGCTGCGAGGCGCGAGACCTTCCGCGAGGCGGTGTTCTTGTGCAGCACGCCCTTCTGGGCGGCGCGCATGATCTCCGGCTCGGCGGCCCGAAGAGCGTTGCGGGCGTCGTCCGCCTGGCCGGAGGCGAGCGCCTCTTCGACCTTGCGCAGGAAGGTGCGCACGCGGCTGCGGCGCGCGCCGTTCACGAGCGTGCGGCGAGCGATCTTACGGGCGGCCTTTTTGGCCGACGGCGTGTTGGCCATGGGCGTCTCGTTCCTTGATCCGATGCGCCGCGAGCGTCGAGCGCGGGGGCGGCGATAAAACGACGAGCGGCGAGCTCAGGCCCGCCGCGAGTGGCGGTCTCCTAGCAACGAAGCGGCCGCGCGTCAACGCCGGAGCGCATGCCCACGGCGCGGATCAGCCGAACAGGCCGCGCTCCTGGGCTTCGAAACGCCCACGCGGCCAGGCGACGCGCACCACCGCCCCCTCCTCCGGCGCCGCCGCGTTGCCGATCTCGATCGTCGCCCCCGACCGCTCCAGCAGGGTCTTGGCGATGAAGACGCCGAGACCGAGGCCGCCGGCCTCCTGGTCGTGGCCGCGGTCGTCCGAGCGGGTCGAGACGTAGGGCTCGCCCACCTTGGCGAGGATCTCGGGCGCGAAGCCCGGGCCGTCGTCGGCGATTTCCAGCGTCACGTGCGCCGCGTCCCAGCCGGCGGTCACGCGCACGCTCGACCGGGCGAAGTCGACCGCGTTCTCCACGATGTTGCCGAGGCCATAGAGAACGCTCGGGTTGCGGCGCCAGTGCGGCTCGGTCGCCCGGTCGCCGATCAGCGCGATCCGCAGCGCCACGCCGAAATTGCGGTGCGGCTCGACGACGTCTTCGATCAGGTGGCCCATGGCCATGATGTCGAAAGGCGCGCCGTGCTCGTCGAGCGACGTCAGCTTCTTGAGGATGTCGCGGCAGCGGTCGACCTGCTCGCGCAGCAGCACGATGTCGTCGCGCTGGGGGCCGGCCTCCATCCCCCGCTCGAGCTCCTTGGCGACGAGCGCGATGGTGGCGAGCGGCGTTCCAAGCTCGTGGGCGGCCGCCGCGGCGAGGCCGTCGAGCGCGGACAGGTGCTGCTCGCGGGCGAGCACAAGTTCGGTCGCGGCGAGCGCTTGGCCGAGTTCCCGGCTTTCGGCCGCGACGCGCCACGCGTAGACGCCGATGAAGCAGAGCGCCAGCAGCAGAGCGCACCAGATGCCGGCCACATAAAGGAAGGGCATGTCGACGGGCTCGGCGCCCGACCACGGCAGCGGGCGATGAGCGAGGCCGAGCAGGGTCGCGCAGGCGACCACGAGCGCCGCGAGCGACAACGTAGCCTTCGGCGGCAGCGCCGTCGCCGAGATCATGACCGGCGCGAGGAACAGCACGGAGAACGGGTTCTCCAGCCCGCCCGTAAGATAGAGCAGCGCCGCGAGCTGCAGCACGTCGTAGCCGAGCAGGGCCGCCGCCGCGCGCGGCGCGAGCCGGTGCGTCACGGGAAACCGCAGGCGCAACAGGATGTTGAGCCCGGCGGAGAGCGCGATCACCAGGAAGCAGGCGGCGAGCGGCAGCGGAAAGCCAAGCGCCGCGTGGACGAGAACCACCGCCGCGCTCTGCCCCGCGACCGCGAGCCATCGCAGGCGCACGAGCGTGTCGAGCCGAAGGCGGTGCTGGACGAAGAAGAGGCGCTCGCGGGCGTGGGAAATGTCGAGGGTCACGGCGACCACCTTACACGCCCTTCGCCCGCGGCGGAGAGCCGGCGCCATCGGATGGATTGACGTCGCGGCAGAAGCGCGGAATCGTCTGGCGGGTTGTGCGACGCAACATATCCGGAAGGATAAGCGATGCCGAGAGACATCAAGAGCGCGGGCATCGGCGAGTTTGGCGGGGCGCCCGCCACCGCCGACTGGGGCGGCTCGCTGACGAGCATGCCGTTGTACTGGATGTACGAGGCGGCGCAATCCTCGCTGGGGCCCGCCCGCGCGCTCGCGGACGCCGGTCGGCTCTACTTCAAGAACCCCACGAACCCCGCCTCCCACACCGACTGGGGTCGGAAGATGGGGGCGATGTGCGAGGTGTTCGAGCGCGCGACGCGCCGCTACGGCAAGCCCGAGTTCGGCCTCGCGACCACGCTCGTCAACGGCGAGCGGGTGGCGGTGACCGAGAAAGCGGTCTGGAGCCGGCCGTTCTGCAACCTCATCCATTTCGAGCGCGCGATGCGGCCGGGCGCCCGCAAGCAGCCGAAGCTGCTGATCGTGGCGCCGATGTCCGGCCACTACGCCACGCTGCTGCGCGGCACCGTCGAGGCCATGCTGCCGGACCACGACGTCTTCATCACCGACTGGACCGACGCCCGGCTCGTCCCGGTCGCCGACGGCTCCTTCGACCTCGACGACTACATCGACTACCTCATCTCGATGTTCCGCTTCATGAAGGGCGACGTGCACGTGATGGCGGTGTGCCAGCCCGCCGTGCCGGTGCTCGCCGCGGTTGCGCGGATGGAGGCGGAAAGCGACCCCTTCGTCCCGCACTCCATGACCCTGATGGGCGGCCCGATCGACACGCGCGAGAACCCGACCGCCGTCAACCAGGTCGCGATCGACCGCGGCACCGAGTGGTTCCAGCGCAACGTGGTGACCATGGTGCCGTGGCCGCACCCCGGCGTGATGCGTCAGGTCTATCCCGGCTTCCTGCAGCTCACCGGCTTCGTGTCGATGAACCTCGACCGGCACGTCGAGGCCCACAAGGAGTTCTTCAACCACCTCGTGGACGGCGACGGCGACAGCGCCGAGAAGCACCGCGAGTTCTACGACGAGTACCTCGCGGTGATGGACCTCACCGCGGAGTTCTACCTGCAGACGGTCGACACCGTGTTCGTGCGGCAGTCCCTGCCGAAGGGCGAGATGACCCACCGCGGCAAGCCGGTGGACTGCTCCAAGATCACCCGCTGCGCGCTGATGACGGTGGAGGGCGAGCGCGACGACATCTCAGGCGTCGGCCAGACCAAGGCGGCGCACACCCTCTGTTCGAGCCTCTCCGACGACAAGCGCGTCCATTATCTGCAGGACAAGGTGGGCCACTACGGCGTGTTCAACGGTTCGCGGTTCCGGTCGCAGATCGCCCCGCGCATCCATGACTTCATCCTGTCGAACCAGCCGCGCGTCGCGCCGGCGTCGAAGCCCCCCGCGCCCGCCGAAGCCCCGCAGACAGCGGAGCCCGCCGAAGTCGGCGCCGAGCCGAAGGCCTCGGCGGGCGCGGAGGCCGCCGTCAGGCCCCGCGCCGCGGCGAAGCGCGCGCGGTCGAACGGCGCGACCCGTCTGGCGGAGCCGCAGGGCCCGGCCGACGACCTCACCCGGATCACCGGCGTCGGGCCGAAGCTGCAGGCCGTGCTGAACGAGGCCGGCATCTTCCATTATTGGCAGATCGCGCGGATGACCGAGGACGAGCGCGTATCGCTGGACGCCAAGATGACGCCTCCCGGCCGGATCGCGCGCGACAAATGGGTGGAGCAGGCGGCGCGCCTCGTCGAGGCGGGCTGACCGCGGCGTTTTTTCCGCCTCGGCTCTGGTCGGCACTTATAAAACGCTTATAAGGGGCCAACGCAGCGTGGTTCCGCAAGGTTTGTCGTGACGTGCGGAGTCATAGCTGCCGATCGATCCGATCAAACTTATTATTATCAGGAAAACATCATGAGCGTGTTCACTCATCGTCTTGGCGCCGCTGCGGCGGCGCTTGTCCTCGTGGCGGCTCCGCTCGCGGCGCAGGCCGCGACGACCATGACCGGCGCCGAAGTTCTGGCGAAGTACAACAAGGACGGCGATCAGACCATCGAGCTGCCGGAAGCGCTGCTGCTCGCCGCCGACACCTACAAGGCGATCAATCCGGACGGCGACAAGACCCTCGAGCCGAACGAGACCGAAGGCCGCCTGACGGCGAAGGACTGGGAGCGCGCCAACAAGGACGGCGACAAGACCCTCGAGCTCGACGAGTGGCTGAGCATCGCGCGCAAGCGCTTCAAGGGCGCCGACGCCGACAAGGACGGCAAGCTGACCGCCGCCGAGCTCGACTCCAAGCGGGGCCAGCTGTTCGTCGCGATGATCGCGCACTGATCCGACGGATCGACGGGCCGCGTTCGACCGGCCATCCCTGACGATTCCACAGCCCGCGGGGACGCACTCGCGGGCTGTTTGCGTTTTCGCGCCGCGGCGGCGCGCGCTATGTCACGGATCGCGTCCGTTCGTCATTCGAAGAGCCGCCATGGCCGCCGTCACCGTCCTGCGTCACGATTGGCGTCCCGCGATCCGGCCCGCCCCGGCGGGCGTCGCAATCGCGGCCGTCGGCGACGTGCATGGCCAGATCGATCTGTTCGCGGCTCTGCGCGACGCCCTGGCGGAGGAGATCGCCTCGGCGCCGCAGCGGATCTTCGTCAGCGTCGGCGACCTGGTGGACCGCGGACCGGGAAGCCTCGCCGCCCTGCGCCTTGCGCGCGCCGCGCCGCGCCGCGCGACAGCGATCACCTTGAGGGGCAATCACGAGGACGTCCTGCTCGCGATGCTCGCCGAGCCTCGGCCCGAGGTCGTGGCGCACTGGCTGGAGTTCGGCGGCGGGGAGGTGGCGGACGAGGCGGGCGTGCGCGTCGGCGAGAGCGGCTGGACCGACGCCCTGGCGGCGGCGATCGGCCCGGACCTGCTGACGTGGCTCGACGCGCGGCCGACGCTGTGGCGGATCGGCGATCTGGTCTTCGTCCACGCCGGGCTGGACCCGCAGGCGCCGCTCGCGGCGCAGACCGACCGGACCCTGATGTGGACCCGCCGGCCCTGGCTGGAAAGCGCAGGCCCCTACGCCGAGAACGTCGCCGTGATCCACGGCCACACGCCCCAGCGCGGCGTGGATCTGGACCATCCGCACCGGATCAACCTGGACACCGGAGCCTACCGCTCGGGCCTGCTGTCGGGCCTCGCGATCGTCGGAGACAGGATGCGCGTGGTGCAGGCGGCGCGGTGAAAAGGGCGGCTCGCCGGCTCGTGGAGCCGGACGACGCCGCCCCTTCGTCAGGTCTTACGCGACTTCGGCTTCGCCCTTGCGGCTGTCGCGTTTGCGGGCGTTCGGATCGAGCAGGCGCTTGCGCAGCCGGATCGACTTCGGGGTCACCTCGACGAGTTCGTCGTCCTGGATCCAAGCGAGCGAGCGCTCCAGCGTCATCCGGATCGGCGGCGTGAGGCGCACGGCCTCGTCCTTCGACTGGGTGCGGATGTTGGTGAGCTTCTTGCCCTTGAGGACGTTGACCTCGAGGTCGTTGTCGCGCGAGTGGATCCCGATCAGCATGCCCTGATAGACCTTCCAGCCCGGCTCGATGATCATCGGGCCGCGGTCTTCGAGGTTCCAGAGCGCGTAGGCCACCGCCTCGCCGGCCTCGTTCGCGATCAGCACGCCGTTGTTGCGGCCGGCGATCTCGCCCTTGAAGGGACCGTAGGCGTGGAACAGGCGGTTCATAATCGCCGTGCCCTTGGTGTCCGTCAGCAGCTCGCCCTGGTAGCCGATGAGGCCGCGGGTGGGCGCATGGAACATCAGGCGCAGACGGTTGCCGCCGGAGGGACGCATCTCGAGCATGTCGGCCTTGCGCTCCGACATCTTCTGCACGACGACGCCGGAGTGCTCCTCGTCGACGTCGATCACGACCTCCTCGATCGGCTCGACGATCTCGCCGGTGTCTGGGTCGCGCTGCAGCACGACGCGCGGACGCGACACGCCGATCTCGAAGCCTTCGCGGCGCATCTGCTCGATCAGGATGGCGAGCTGGAGTTCGCCTCGGCCGGAGACGATGAAGCTGTCCTTGTCCGCCGCTTCTTCGACCTTGAGCGCGACGTTGCCCTCGGCCTCCTTCAGCAGCCGGTCGCGGATGACGCGGCTCGTGACCTTGTCGCCCTCGGTGCCGGCGAGCGGGCTGTCGTTGACCAGGAAGCTCATCGACACGGTGGGGGGGTCGATCGGCTGCGCCTGGATCGGTTCGGTCACCTGCGGATCGCAGAACGTGTCGGCGACGGAGGCCTTCACCAGGCCTGCGATCGAGACGATGTCGCCGGCCTCGCCGACGTCGATCGCGGTGCGCTCGATGCCGCGGAAGGCGAGGATCTTGGAGACGCGGCCGTTCTCGACCAGCTGACCGTCGCGCGACAACACCTTGACGGTCTGGTTCGGACGGACCTGGCCGGAGATGATGCGGCCGGTGATGATGCGGCCGAGGAACTGGTTGGCCTCGAGCAGCGTGCCGAGCATGCGGAACGGACCGGGCTCGGTCTTGGCCTCCGGCACGTGCTTGAGGATCAGGTCGAACAGCGGCGCCAGGCCCTCGTCCTTGGGACCGTCGGGCGAGGCCGCAAGCCAGCCGTCGCGGCCGGATCCGTAGAGGATCGGGAAGTCGAGCTGCTCGTCGGTGGCGTCGAGCGCCGCGAACAGGTCGAACACCTCGTTGATCACTTCCGAGGCGCGGGCGTCGGGGCGGTCGACCTTGTTGATCGCGACGATCGGGCGAAGCCCGATCTTCAGCGCCTTCGACACCACGAACTTGGTCTGCGGCATCGGGCCTTCGGCCGCGTCCACCAGCACGATCACGCCGTCCACCATCGACAGGATGCGCTCGACCTCGCCGCCGAAATCGGCGTGGCCGGGCGTGTCGACGATGTTGATGCGGGTGTCCTTCCACACGATCGACGTCGCCTTGGCGAGGATCGTGATGCCGCGTTCCTTCTCGAGGTCGTTCGAGTCCATCACGCGCTCGGCGACGCGCTGGTTCTCGCGGAACGATCCGGATTGGGACAGCATCTTGTCGACCAACGTGGTCTTGCCGTGGTCGACGTGCGCGATGATCGCGACATTGTGGAGTATCATGGGCTCTCGCTTCAGGGCCGCCCGCGCGGCCCCGCCTGTTCGCTTCTTCTATCTCGTGTGCGGCGCACACATGCGCGAAACGCGCTCGAAATGCAAGGGCGGGTCGCTCAGGCGATGCGGGCGCGGAGCAACCGCGGGTCCGGCGACCAAGGAATCGGCGTCTCGGCCCGGACGTCGCTCATGCGGGGATGAGCAGGGTTCAGCAGCACGTTCCTCGACAAGGGAGCGACGGCCGACCTTACCGACAAGGCGAGGCTGAGGCCGCGTCGAACCCACGCGTCGCCCAGCGCCGCCGTGTCCGAGGAGAGGTTAGCGTCTTCGGTAAGGATAGCGTCGTCGGGCACATTCAGCCGCGCAACGACGTAATCGTCGGGAAACAGATCGGCTGGAGTGTCGGAATGGACGAGGATTTCGAGAACCGCGCGCGCCGGATGCTCCGCGGCGTAGACGACCGCGGTTCCGAGCGAATTCCAGCGTCCGCCAGTTCGACGCGCGCCTTCGCCATCGAGCGCGGCGTAAGGCGCTCGGCAGACGCGATAGACCCGCATTCAGCCAAACACGCCGTGGGAGATGCGCTCCAGCAAAAGGCGCACGCGGCGCGCGCCGTCAGGGTCCTGCGCCACATCGGCCGGCGCGCGCCCGTCGAGCGTCGCATTTGGCCGGGCCATCCAGGCCTCGGCCTTGACCTTCGATCCTAGGGTCTCCAGCGCCAAGGCGAAGACGCTGGCCGACGCGTCGGGTGGGTCTGCGGCGCTTTCGCGTTCGAGCCTGTCGAGCGACGTCATGACCCGCGCAAGATCCTCGCGGATCGCGGCGATCCGGCGGTCGCTCGTGACGACGACGTCCTCGTCATCGTCGGGGCTATGACGTTCTCGCTCCATGAGCAAAATCATACGCCCCGCGCGACGAAACGAAAAGCGCTCCTAGCCCTCGCGGTTCCTGCGCGCCGCCAGCGTCCTGAGGCGCAGGGCATTCAGCTTGATGAAGCCCGCCGCGTCGCGGTGGTCGTAGGCGACCGCGCCGTCCTCGAAGGTCACGAGCTCCTGATTGTAGAGCGAGTTCGGGCTCTCGCGGCCGGTGACGATGACGTTGCCCTTGTAGAGCTTCAACCGGACCCGGCCGGAGACCTCCGTCTGGGACAGGTCGATCGCGGCCTGCAGCATCTCGCGCTCCGGCGAGAACCAGAAGCCGTTGTAGATGAGCTCCGCGTAGCGCGGCATCAGCTCGTCCTTGAGGTGGGCCGCGCCACGGTCGAGCGTGATGGACTCGATCGCGCGGTGGGCGGCGAGCAGGATCGTGCCGCCCGGCGTCTCGTAGACGCCGCGGGACTTCATGCCGACGAA
>Ga0256887_1000083_pt1 | contig 15343 bp, 1 predicted proteins | sample MC6MC0495MT_FD_186345 | JGI IMG/M metagenome (GOLD analysis project Ga0256887, IMG submission 186345) | Metatranscriptome of enriched soil aggregate microbial communities from Iowa State University, Ames, United States - MC6-MC0495-MT... | ecosystem: Environmental > Terrestrial > Soil >...
GAAAGGGCAGGCAGCAGAGAAGGGGAGGGCATGGAGAGTGGTGCTACTCCCCATGGTGGGGGGGTTGATTGATCGCACCGTAGTGGTGCCCACGGCTCGGCTGGGTGCTGTTGCTCTTCTGCTGCCGCGGCTCACGCTGCTCGGTGGCGGCTGTTTCTGCTGTGCCTTTGCTTTCCTCGTGCAGCAGTGTGCTGAACAGGCGACCCTTTACTCAGCGACGATTGTTGGCTGGTTGCCTCGCGCGCCCCTTTCTTCCCCTGCGGGTGCGCGTCCTTTCCTGCCGTCGCGGCGCCTCGGCTGCCGTTGGTGCTGCGCTGCTGCCGCTGTTGTTCGGTGCGTAGTCGGGCGTGCCAGCGCTGTCCATCAGCATGCCGCCTGAGCCTTCGTCGTACGACGACAGCATGGATGAGCAGGAGCACATGGGAGCGGATGACATGGGATACAACGGCGGTGCCGACGACTTCGCGGCGGCGGAGGCGCAGGCTGCCGCTGCTGCCGCCGCCGCTGCTGCTGCTGCGGGCGGTCTGGACTACCGTCTGTCGTGGATCTGCGACCAGGCTCTGACGCACCTTTCCGTGGAGCAGGCCGCGTTCGACGCGTTCTGGCACCACCTGGACGCGCAGGGCGTGGCGTCCAACGCCGCGGCCGTCGTGCACTTCCTCGACGCCGCGCCGCAGGGCAGCACGCTGCTCATGTACACCACACAGGAGGATCTGCAGCGACACATCCACAAGATTCACTTGTCCACCAGCACGCTGTCCGACCAGGTGGGCCGCTTCCGCACGCTCTACATCCTCAAGAACGTGGACGGCCCCGTGCCCAAGCCCAAGGACGAGGACGACACGAAGGACGTCATGCCGCAGATGTGCGACATTGGAGTGCTGCCGGGAACGAACAGTCTGCTCACGCTGGAGAAACTCATCAAGGACGTTTTCTTGCCGCTCGCTGACACCGAGCAGGCGCCCGACGCGCTCGAACAGGAGCGCGCCGACCGCAAAGCGGCCGCGGCGGCGGCTGCTGCTGCGGCTGCGCAGCACAAGAGCCACGAGGAGAAGGACGGCGGTCTTTCTCACTCTGCCTCTACTGCTTCGCTGGGCGCAGGCAAGGATGGTGCGGGCGCGAGTGGCGTGATCGCGCACGCGCTCGATGATGGCAACGAGGCTGTGCGCAATGAGTTCAGCATCAACATGCAGAAGTTTGCCAGCCAGCTGCAGCACGCCATCCAGCAGGTGTCGGGCAAGGTGCAGCTACCGATGCCGCCGGTGGAGATTTTCGATGCGAAGACCGAAGCGCTGCTGCGCTCTATCACCGATGAGAGCGAGCACGCCAAGGTGAAGCAGCTGGCGCTGGAGCGTGCGTCGGCCAACGAGTCCATCATCACTCCCCTCGAGTCTGCCCTTGAGGATTGGGTGACCATCATGGCCAACGTGATGGACGCTGAGTCTCGCAAGAAGCCTCTGGGCGACGGTCCGTTGTCCGAGATCGCCTTCTGGCGCGACCGCAACGCCGCCCTGTCCGCGCTGTACGAGCAGCTTAACATGGATCGCGTCAAGACGATGATCAAAGTGATGGAGCTCGCCGTCAACGTCAACGCCATGGAGCTGTTCAAGAAGCACCTGCAGGACCTGCTGAAGCTCTACACGGAGGCGAAGGACAATGTCAAGTTCCTCACGACCCTCGAGCGCCACTTCAAGAACATCGCCACGGGGAACCTGGCCACCATCCTCGAGACCATCCCATCCATGATGAACTCGCTGCGCATGGTGTGGATCATCTCCAGGCACTACAACAAGGACGCGCGCATGTTCCCGCTCATGGAGCGCATCGCGAAGGAAATCGCGAACAAAGTGGCCAAGGAGATCAACATCATGTACCTGTTCCGCGGACGGAACAACGCCGCCGCCGCACAGGATGGCTCCGCCTCCACCGCGGCACCTGACGACGTCATTCGCACGATCCAGCGTGGCAAGGACGTGCTGGACACGTGGTACTCGTCGTACATGAGCGTGCGCACCAAGATTGAGGAGAGCGGCACCGACCGTCGCTGGGAGTTCAACCGCAACAAGCTGTTCGACCACACGCAGTACATGAGCAAGATCTGCAGCGATCTCCTCGACGTCGCTGAGACGCTTGAGCAGTTCCGCAAGTTCTTGGGACCTGAGCTGAAGGCTGTGACGGGCGACGCCGCCGCCATCGACGAGGTGCTGCTGCGCGTGCAGGGCCTGATCACGCCGCTGGAGTACCTGCCGTACAACATCTTCGACGCGCGCTACAACGGCAGCTGGGACCAGCACATGAAGGAGTTCCACGAGAAGGTGGAGGCGATCGAGGCGCGCACCAAGACGTTCATCGACACGTCGTTCCAGAAGCTGCGCTCGGCTGAGGGCGCATTCGACCTGCTGCAAAACTTCAAGAACATCGAGTCGCGTGAGAGCATTCAGCGCCAGATGATGCTCAAGTTCACGGATATCCTTATTCAGTACTCGCGCGAGGTGGCGCGCGTGCGGGCTATCTTCGAGGCCGGCCGCGCCAACCCTCCTGTGAGCAAGAACCAGCCGCCCATCGCCGGCGCCATCGCCTGGACGCGCTCGCTTTACCACCGCCTGAAGAAGTCCATCCTGCGCTTCCAGACCATGCCCAAGCTGCTTGAGAGCGACGAGGGCAAGAGTGTGTGCCGCGACTACGTGCAGGTGGCGCGCGCCATCACGCACTACGAGCAGGCGCTGATGAAGGAGTGGTGCCAGCGCGTCAATGAGCAAGTCAGCAAGAGGCTCAAGGAGCCGATCTTCCGCTATGAGGAGCTGCCCGTCGCACAGAACGCAGTCGCGGCGGCAGCGGGCAGCCAGAGCGGTGCCGGACAGCAGGACGGCGCGTCTGAGCACCCCGCTGATGGCACCATTAGCCGCGCGCACGGCACCGTGTCGGTCAGCCATTCCACCATCCATCGCGGTGGGGACCACTCCGCGACCACCTCGCACGCAGGCTATGGCTCGCGGGCGCACCATGACTCACGCGGCGGCCGTGGCGGTGGCTCGAGCGTCAGTGGATCGGGCTATGGCCACGCGGATGGGCGCGGCAGCGACACCCCTTCGTTCGCTTCGGGTGTCGGCGGCGCTGGCCGTCCACACCGCCGCATCCTGATCAACTTTTCTCCTGAGCTGCGCGAGATCATTCGTGAGACGCGCTACCTCGATCGCATGGGTTTGGAGATTCCCGAGCTCGCGCGCAACGTTGCGCTGCAGGAGAAGAAGTACTACGAGCTCGTTGAGAAGCTGGCGGCTATGCTGTCGTCCTACAGCGGCGTTATCGCCAAGCTCAACTCGGTCGAGCGCGTGTTGCTGGATTCCCGTCTGCGTGCGCTGCACCGTGTGCTGCGCCCTGGCTTCGAGCAGCTCAACTGGAATGCGCTGGGCATCGGCCACTTCATTGAGCACTGCGAGAAGGCCATCACGGCCTTTGAGACCGTCGTGTCTTCCGTGCACAAGCAGGCCGATGCCGTTGCACGCTCCGTCTCTCTGATCAAGGGCGCACGCCTCGTCGACCTGCCCGTGTTCCAGATCCGCGAGCGCGTGCTCGCCGTGGAGGACCTCAACGATCAGCTGGAGAAGCACCGCGCCTCCATCGTCGAGGAGCTCGTGCGCGAGTACAAGAAGATCGGGCCGGTGCTCACCATCCTCGAGTCATACGTCTCGAGCGACGAGAGCAGCGGATCGGGACTCGGCATGGGATCGCGCACGGCGGGCAGCAAGGACAGCAGCAACAGCAGCAGCGGCTCGTCCGAGGAGCTGTACGAGTACTACCGCTACTGGGAGTACAAGATCTTCACCGCGCTGACGGGCATGATCGCCGTGGGCATGCGCGACTTCCAGACGATCCTGCTCGGCGCGCCGCCGAAGAAGCTTCTGGGCTCTGAGACCACTCCGCTTCCGCTGATTCGCGTGACGGCCGAGATGACGCCGCCGGCCATCAGCGTGACGCCCAACATCCAGGACATCTACAAGACGCTGTCCAAGCTGCTGCGCAACATCCCCGAGTCTGCCAAGAACTTCGTGCGCTGGATGGACGGCCAGTGCCGCGAGTGCGACCCCGTCCCGATCTCCGACGACGAGACGTTCATCTACACCTTCTACGACGATCTGTCCAAGAACCCCGTCGTGGTGCCGCTCATGTTGTCCGTCACGCAGAGCATGCAGAAGGTGATCCACTCCGTCGATCGCTACATCGACTCGTGGCACCTGTACAACGCCAAGTACAACCTGTGGAACGCCAAGAAGATCGCTTCGCTCGAGCGCCTCAGGCAGAAGCAGCAGCCCACCGCCTACTTCGACAAGCATCTCAGCAAGTACACGCGCCTCATCGAACACGTGTCGCAGCTGCCGCCCTACAAGGACATCGACTTCATCCGTATCGACTGCGCGCCGCTCATCGACGCCATTCAGAAGCAGGCGGCCGAGTGGATCCGGAAGTACGGTGACATTTTGTCCGACCAGGCGACGGCGCAACTACACCGCTGCGTGGACGAGATGCACACGTTCGCCCGCGCCCTCGCCAAGCCCACCGATGGCATCGACGAGCTCAAGTACGTCCTGCACGTGATCTCCGACATTCGCGCCAACAACATGCGCATGGAGCTGCTGTTCCGCGACATCACGGACAAGTTCGACCTGATGCGCCTCTACGGCATCCGCACGTTCGCGCCCAAGGACGGCGAGATGGTCGACCAGCTGCCGGCCATGTGGAGCAAGCTCATGGCGGACGCGGCGCAGCGCGACATCGGTCTCGTGCACGTCAAAGATAAGTTCAAGGCGATCACGGCTGCTCAGATCCGCGAGTACCAGCTGACGGTGAAGGCCCTGCGCGAGCGCTTCGAGGCCAGCGGACCGGGCAGCGCCGACATGGAGCTCGACGACGGTCTGGAGTCGATGAAGGCGTACCGCGCCGAGCTTCGTGACATGATCAAGCAGCGCGACGTGCTCGTGCTGAGCGAGAAGCTGTTCAACCTGCCTCCCACTTCCTTCTCCGACCTGTACTACGTGGAGGAGGAGATGGAGCGACTGGGCGAGCTGTACACGCTCTACGCCTCGATGAAGGAGAGCATGAAGAAATGGTCGTCCATGCTGTGGGCTGAGCTTGAGATCGGCACGCTGAACCGCGGTGTGGCGACCATCAGCAAGACGCTGAAGAAGATGGACAAGGCGCTGACGAAGATGCACGTGTACCGCAAGATGACGGCGCGCGTCGGCGGCTTCAAGGACAGCATCCCTCTGCTCACCTCTCTGAAGAACGATGCCCTGCGCGAGCGTCATTGGAAGGAGTTGATGAAGGTGACGGGTGTGACGTTCGACATGGAGAGCAAGACCTTTACGCTGGCCAAGCTGTTCGCCATGGAGCTGAACCGATTCAAAGACGCCATCACGAACATCACGCTCAACGCCATGCAGGAGGCGAAGATCGAGAAGGACATCAACAAGATCGCGACCATGTGGGGAGCGCAGGCGTTCGCACTGTCGGCGTACAACGGAGACGAGTCGCGCGGATGGCTGCTGCAGGACTGCAGTGAGATCCAGCAGGAGCTGGAGGACAACGCCCTGAGCCTGCAGGCCATGTCCAACTCTCCGTTCGCCGCTCCGTTCATGATTGAGTTGCGTCAGTGGGAGCAGTCTCTCAACGTGATCGCTGAGACGATCGTGATCTGGATGATCGTGCAGAAGAAGTGGATTTACCTCGAGTCACTGCTGCGCGCGGGCGGAGGAAGCGACGACATCCGACAGCAGCTGCCCGACGCGGCGAAGAAGTTCGATCGCGTTGACACGCACTTCAAGAAGATCATGCAGCAGACGGCCAAGCAGCCGAACGTGCTGCTGGCCTGCCAGGCGGAGCAGCGCGCGGACGACCTGCGCTCGCTGTCGGCCGAACTGGACAAGTGCCAGAAGAGTCTGTCTGACTACCTCGAGCGCAAGCGTAACGCATTCCCGCGCTTCTTCTTTATCTCCGACGATGAGCTGTTGTCCATGCTCGGCAGCAACTCCCCGCTGTCCATCCAGCCGCACATGATCAAGCTGTTCCAGAACGTCAAGGAGCTGCTGCTGGTGCGCGGCGATACCGCGGTGGCGGGCATGAGCTCTGGAGCGGACGAGAAGTTCGATTACCGCACACCCCAGCCGACTGAGGGAGCCGTTGAGGTGTGGATGAACTTGGTGGAATCGGAGATGTGCCGCACGCTGCAGTCCATCACCAAGGAGGCCGTGTTCCACTACGCGCGCGCGAATCGTCTCGAGTGGATCGCCGCCAACCTGGGCATGGTGGCGGTGGTGGGCGGCCAGATCTGGTGGACGTGGGAGGTGGAGGATGCGTTCCGCCGCGTGAAGAAGGGTCAGAAGCACGCGGTCAAGGCGCTGGCCGCCAAGCTGACCGGCCAGCTGAATGACCTGGTCGGCGGCATCCGCGACGTGCACATTGCGCCCGCGCACCGCAAGAAACTCAACACGCAGATCATCATCGACGTGCACGCGCGCGACATCGTTGATCGCTTCGTGCGTGACTCCATCCTCGACGCGCGCGACTTCGAGTGGGAGTCGCAGCTCCGATTCTACTGGGACCAGCAGGTCGACGACATCCTCGTCGGCCAGTGCACCGGCAGCTTCCGCTACGGATACGAGTACGCCGGTCTGTCGCCGCGTCTCGTCATCACGCCGCTGACCGATCGCTGCTATCTCACGCTAACTTCGGCCTTGATGTTCCACATGGGCGGTGCGCCCGCGGGACCGGCCGGCACGGGAAAAACTGAGACGGTCAAGGATCTGGCCAAGGCGCTCGGCTATGCGTGCATCGTCACCAACTGCGGCGAGGGTCTTGACTACAAGGCGATGGGTTCGATCTTCTCTGGTCTGGTGCAGACGGGCGCGTGGGGCTGCTTCGACGAGTTCAACCGCATTGACGTCGAGGTGCTCAGTGTCGTCGCGTCGCAGCTGCAGACCATTCAGAACGCGCTCAACATGGGCAAGACGCGGTTCGAGTTCATTGGAAAGGAGATCAACATCCGCCCTTCTGTCGGCTATTTCATCACGATGAACCCTGGCTACGCAGGACGTACCGAGCTTCCCGACAACCTGAAGGCCCTGTTCCGTCCCGTGACGATGATCGTGCCGGACCTCCTGCAGATTTGCGAGATCATGCTTTTCTCGGAGGGATTCTCTTCCGCGCGCTCTCTGGCGAAGAAGATGACGGTGCTGTATCGTCTGTCCGCGGAGCAGCTGTCCAAGCAGTTCCACTACGACTTCGGTCTGCGCGCGCTCAAGTCCGTGCTGGTGATGGCCGGCGCGCTCAAGAGGGACACGCCGGAGTACAGCGAGGACCTGGTGCTCATGCGCTCCCTCCGCGATAGCAACATGCCCAAGTACGTGTTCGAAGACGTGCCGCTGTTCCTCGGCCTGATCAACGATCTGTTCCCCTCGTTGGACTGCCCGCGCGTGCTGCACAAGACGCTCAAGAACGCAGTCGTCGAGGAGATGGAGAAGGAGGGACTGCGCCACAGCGACGAGGCGGTGTTCGCGCTGCAGGTGGACAAGGTGATCCAACTGTACGAGGTGATGCTGACGCGTCACACTGTGATGGTCGTCGGACCCACTGGCGGAGGCAAGACCGTGGTGATCCAGACTCTTGCCAAAGCGCAGACCAAGGCCTTCCGCATCAACACCAAGCTCTTCACACTCAACCCCAAGGCGCTGCACGTGTCCGAGCTGTACGGAGTGCTGAATCCTGTCAACCGCGACTGGCGCGACGGATTGCTCAGCAAGCTGTTCCGCTCCCTGAACGAGCCCCTGAAGAGCGACCAGTCGGAGGCGCGCTATTTGGTGTTCGACGGCGACGTGGACGCGCTGTGGGTGGAGAACATGAACTCCGTCATGGACGACAACAAACTGCTCACGCTGCCCAACGGAGAGCGCATCAGACTGGAGGACCACTGCAAACTCGTGTTCGAGGTGGCCGACCTGCAGTACGCCTCGCCCGCCACTGTCTCCCGCTGCGGAATGATCTGGGTCGACGCGAAGAACCTGGGCTACGCGCCCTACTACTCACGATGGGTCAAGCAGCGCACGGGCAGCGACAGCAAGCTCGCCGAGCTCCTGCAGCTTCTGTTCGAGAAGTACGTTCCTTCGTGCGTGGACTTCTGCTTGGAGGGCCTGGTGGACGGCAAGGTGGTCAAGGGCGGCGCGTGCGAGGGCATCATTCCCATCACGAACATGGGCATGATCAAGCAGTTCTGCGCGCTGTTCTCGGCGATCATGCCCACGGAGATCGAGCGCGGAGGAGGAGCGGATGTGGCGGCGCAGGCGGCGGTCGTGCAGCCGGTCGCACCCACTGCGGCCGCAGGCGAGGAGGAGAAGGACGCCGGAGCGCCCGCCGTCGCAGCCACTGCAGCTGCGCCCGTCCCTACCAGCAACAGCCAGACGCGCGATCCGGATGTGATTGAGTCCGTGTTCATCTGGTGCCTGATCTGGAGCGTGGGCGGTGCGCTGCTGTCCGACGACCGCGCTCGCTTCGACAAGCACGTCAAGGGTCTGTCTCAGCGTCCCTGCGTGACCACCGCGTCCAAGTCTCACCTGCCGGAGGATCCGATCTACGACTTCCACTTCTCGCTCGAGCCGCCCTGCGCGTGGAAGCGCTGGGAACCCGTCAAGTACGAGGCGCCCGTGCCCTACGAATTCTCCAAGATCCTCGTGCCGACGGTGGACTCCACGCGCTACACCTACCTGCTGCACAAGCTGCTTGAGCGCAAGGCTCCCGTGATGTGGGTGGGCTCGAGCGGCACGGCGAAGACGGTGACCATGCAGAAGTACATCACTGCGTTGGACCCCGCGCACTACGCTACGCTGCTGCTCAACTTCTCCTCGCGCACCACTTCCCTCGACGTGCAGACGATCATTGAGTCGAACGTCGACAAGCGCACGGGACACATCTACGGTCCACCCAACAACAAGCAGATGGTGGTGCTCATCGACGACCTCAACATGCCGCGCGTTGACCAGTACGGAACGCAGCAGCCCATTGCGCTGCTCAAGTTCCTCATCGAGCGAGGACACATGTACGACAGAGGGCACAACGACGACAGCAAGGGAGAGAGGCTGGCGCGCAAGACCTTCCGCGACCTGCTGTACGCCGCGGTGATGGCGCCGCCGGGCGGTGGTCGCTCCGCCGTCGACCCGCGCTTCGTGAGCCTGTTCAACGTGTTCTCCATCACGTTCCCCGCGGACGAGAGCCTGCACCTCATCTACTCGTCCATGCTCGGAGCGCATCTGGAGTCGTTCAGCGAGGAGGTGCAGGAAATTGGACGCAAGCTCACGCCGCTCACCATTCGGCTGTACAAGGAGCTTGTCGTGCAGCTGCCGCCCACGCCGTCCAAGTTCCACTACCTGTTCAACCTGCGCGATCTGTCGCGCATCTATGAGGGAGTCATGCTCAGCACGCCGGAGAAGTTCGACTCCGCTGCGGGCTTCGTGCGCTTGTGGCGCAACGAGTGTCTGCGCGTGCTGCACGACCGCCTGATCACGGAGGCCGACCGCACGCTGGTGCGCGACAACCTGATCGGCAAGTTCATCAAGGACACCTTCCCCGCCGCTGTGTCTCAGCCCGCCCTGCAGGACCCCATCCTGTTTGGCGACTTCCGCCTGGCCAACCTGGAGACGGAGGAGCCGCGCGTGTACGAGGACCTCGGCGGCTACTCGCAGATCACGCACATCTTCCAGGAGCTGCTCAACACATACAACGAGGAGCGCGAGAAGAAGCTGGACATGGTGCTGTTCGACGACGCGCTGGAGCACGTCACGCGCCTGCTCCGCATCATCCGCATGCCGCGCGGAAATGCACTGCTGGTCGGTGTGGGCGGCAGCGGCAAGCAGTCCCTGACGCGCCTTGCCGCCTTCACCGCGCAGTACAAGGTCTTCCAGATCTCCCTGACCCGTTCATACGGTATCGCCGACTTCTACGAGGACTTGAAGTCTCTGTATTCCACGCTTGCCGTCGCTCCTCAGGTGTTCCTCATCACGGACGCGCACATCAAGGAGGAGAGCTTCCTCGAGTCCATCAACAACATCCTCACCAGCGGAATGGTGCCGGCGCTGTTCAAGGATGAGGAGAAACTGCCGCTCATCGACAGCGTACGCAACGAGGTCAAGGCGAAGGGCATCCTTGTTAACAACGCGAACTGCTGGCAGTACTTCGTGCAGAAGTGTCAGGACAATCTGCACGTCGTGCTGTGCATGTCGCCCGCCGGTGACACGCTGCGCAAGCGTTGCCGCTCGTTCCCCGGCATGGTGAACAACACGGTGATCGACTGGTTCTGGCCGTGGTCTGAGAAGGCGCTGGAGATGGTGGCCACGTCGTTCCTGCAGGAGGAGCGTGAGCTGCTCGATGCGGACGGCGGAAAGACGGGCATCATGCTCGGACTGGATCTGCCCTCTGAGCTGCGCCCCAGCATCATCCAGCACATGGTCGGCGTGCACCAGGCCGTCACGCGCTTCAGCGTGCAGTTTGAGCAGGAGCTGCGCAGGCCCAACCACGTCACGCCCAAGAACTACCTGGACTACATCCACACCTACCGTGCGCAGCTGCGTGCTACGCGCAAGCAGAACGTGGCCGACTACGACCGCCTCGAGTCCGGTCTGCGCAAGCTGATCGACGCCGGTGAGGCCGTGGAGGCGTTCGGCGCCGAGCTGGCCGAGCGCAAGATCATCGTCGACCAGAAGCAGCGCGAGTGCTCCGACATGATTGCGCAGATCAAGGAGCGCAGCAAGGACATGGAGGGCAAGCAGCAGATCGCAAGTGAGCGCAAGGCGCAGCTCACCGAGGACAACGTGCGCATCCTCTACGAGAAGGGTGAGGCCGAGAAGGCGCTGTCCGAGGCGGAGCCGGAGCTCGAAGCCGCTGCCAAGGCGCTCAACAACCTGAAGAAGGAGGAGATTGCCGAGGTGAAGTCCATGGGCAGCCCTCCCGCTGCCGTCGTCGGTGTGCTGCAGTGCGTGCTGGAGCTGCGTCCGGGTGGCACGGAGGATCCTACGCAGGGCTGGAAGGGTGCCAAGCAGATGATGTCCGACAGCAACTTCCTTCTGAAGCTGAAGAACTACCCGAAGGACGACATCACCGAGCGCCAGATCAACCGCGTGCTCAAGATTCTCCGTCGCAAGGTGACCGATCCCAAGCACAAGCTGACCATCGAGAACCTGCAGCGTGTGTCGCTGGCCGCCGCTGGTCTGTTCACCTGGGTGTGCTCCATTGTCGCCTACTACCGCGTGGCGAAGAACGTCGAGCCGCGCCGCAAGAAGGTGAAGAAGATGGAGAAGGAGAAGGCCAAGAGCGAGCAGGACCTGACCATCATCCAGGACGAACTGGCGTTCCTGCAGAGCGAGATCGGACAGCTCCGCAAGTCGTACGCGGAGAAGAACGACGAGCTCAAGGATCTCGAGGAGAAGGCAGAGCAGATGGAGAAGCACCTGCTCGCCGCCAGCCAGCTTATCAGCGGTCTGGGCAGCGAGCGCACGCGTTGGAGCAGCAAGAAGGAGCAGCTGCTCGAGACGCGCTCGCGCCTGGTGGGTGACTGTCTGCTCGCGTCGAGCTTCCTGTCCTACACGGGTGCCTTCACCTACGAGTACCGCAATGCCATGCTCTACGGCAACTTCCTGCCCGACGTCGCCAAGCGCGGTGTGCCGCACACGGAGAACTTCTCGCTGACGGCGCTGCTCACCAGCGAGGTGGAGACGTCGCGCTGGGTGAGCGAGGGCCTGCCGTCCGACGATCTGTCGATCCAGAACGGTATCTTGACCACGCGCGCGTCGCGCTACCCGCTGTGTATCGACCCCCAGATGCAGGCGTCGCGCTGGATCAAGAACAAGGAAGGCAAGGCTGACAAGGAGCTCAAGGTGCGCACGTTCAATGACCCTGACTTCATGCGCCAGCTCGAGCTGGCCGTGCAGTTCGGCTTGCCGTTCGTGCTGGAGGGCATCAGCGAAGATCTGGACCCGGTGATCGATCCGATCCTGGAGAAGAACTACGTGATGAACGGCGCTATGAAGGCACTGCAGGTGGGCGACAGTCTGATCGATGTGAACGACAACTTCACTTTGTACCTGCTGACCAAGCTGGCCAATCCCAAGTTCTCGCCGGAAGTGTCGGCCAAGACGCAGATCATCAACTACGCCGTCACGCTCAAGGGACTCGAGGAACAGCTACTCAACGTGGTGCTCGGACACGAGCGCGAGGATCTGCAGATGCAGCGCGAGGAGCTCATCCAGACCATCTCGCGCAACTCCATCACGCTCGTCGAGCTGGAGGACAACATCCTGCGCGAGCTCACCAGCGCAGAGGGAAATATCCTCGACAACGCCGTGCTCATCGCCACGCTCAAAGACACCAAGGCGAAGACCAGCGCCATCGCAGAGCAGCTTGTGGAGAGCAACGTCACCAAGGAGGAGATCGACAAGACCACCGCGCTGTACCGTCCCTCGGCGAAGCGCGGCGCCATCCTGTTCTTCTCTCTGTCTGCGCTGTCTGCCATCTCGTCCATGTACGAGTTCTCCCTGGTGTCGTACCTCGAGGTGTTCAGCAAGGCGCTGATGAACGCTCCAAAGAGCAGCGACGTGTCTCAGCGTCTGGCCTTCATCATCGACGTGCTGACGCGCAATGTGTACGAGTACACCTGCACGGGCATCTTCGAGAAGCACAAGCTCATGTACAGCATCCAGATGACCACCATGATCATGGACGGGGAGGGTAGGCTGAACAGAGACTACCTCGACTTCTTCCTCAAGGGTAATCTCGCGCTCGAGGAGGTGGGCAAGCCGCGACCGGCAGACTGGCTGCCCGAGGCGGGATGGAAGGACTTGCACCGCCTGATCCACCTGGGCGCGTCGCTCAAGGAAGGCAAGGAGAGTCTGTTCGCCAATCTGATCAACGAGCTCGAGACCGACCTGGAAGGGTGGAAGGCGTGGTACGACCTGGAGCGGCCCGAGGACGCGCCCATGCCGTCCGGCTACGACGCGAAGCTCAATGCGTTCCAGAAGCTGCTGGTGCTGCGCTGCTTCCGTCCGGACCGCGTGTACTCGGCGCTCAAGAATTTCATCATCGACGAGATGGGCAGCGACTACTACGTGCAGCCGCCCGTGCTCAAGTACGACCGCATCCTGGCGCAGAGCAGCGCGCTCACGCCCGTTGTGTTCATCCTGTCGCCTGGCGCTGATCCTCTGAGCGAGCTGCAGGCGCTCGCTAAGACGCACGGCGTGTTCCCGCAGAGGTTCAAGTCGCTCGCTCTCGGTCAGGGCCAGAGCAAGATCGCCGAAAAGATTTTGGAGCTCGGCTACCACCGCGGCCACTGGGTTGTCCTGCAGAACGCGCATCTGCTGGCCTCATGGCTCAAGACGCTGGAGAAGCTGCTGGCGGGCATGACGAAGCCGGACAAGGACTTCCGTCTGTTCATCACCACGGACCCCACGCCTCAGTTCCCCATGGGCATTCTGCAGCGCGCGCTCAAGGTGGTGACCGAGCCGCCGGATGGCATCAAGCTCAACATGAAGAGCAGCTACAGCAAGATCAAGCAGGAGGACCTGGACGAGTGCCCGCACCGCGCGTTCAGACCGCTCGTTTACATGCTGGCTTTCTTCCATGCAGTCGTGCAGGAGCGACGCAAGTACGGCAGGCTCGGGTGGAACGTGCCTTACGACTTCAACGACTCGGACTTGCTCGTTTCGCGCCGCTTGCTTTCCATGTACCTCACCAAGTCGCACGCCAACGGCGACGAGTCCCTGCCGTGGGATTCGCTGCGCTATCTCATCGGAGAATGCATGTATGGAGGCCGTGTTACGGACTCGTACGACCGTCGTGTGCTCACTACCTACCTCGAGGAGTTTGCCGGCGACCACCTGTTCTCGTCGCACCAGCCGTTCTTCTTCGCGCGCGACGGGTTCGACTACGTCATCCCGGAGTGGGGCCCGCTGGAGCACTACACCGATATGATCGAGTCGCTGCCGCTTGACAACTCGCCGCAGGTGCTCGGACTGCACTCCAACGCAGAGATCCGATACAACACGCAGGCTGTGCGATCCATCTGGCGCAACGTCATCGACCTGCAGCCGCGTATGGCGCCGTCGGGACAGGGACTCAGCCGCGAGGACTTTATCAGCAACACCGCGCGCGAGCTCATCCAGAAGGTGCCGCAGCCGTTCGATCTGTCGGACATCCGCCGAGACCTGTACAAGCGCGCTCAGCAGGCGCATGCGAAGCAGAGCAAGCAGGGCGCAGCAGACGGAAAGGACGACACCGGCGCGGACGGCAAGAAAAAGAAGAAGAAGGCCGATAAAGACGCAGCTGCCGCCGCTGCTGCGTCTGCCGATGGTGCTGCCGCCGCGCCTTCCGCTGCCGTGTCGGGCGCCGCCAAGCCCTCTGCCGCTGCCGCCGCGGGTGCGTCCGCCGTCGCCGCCGCGAGTGGCGAGACGAAGCCCGTGGAGGCTACAGTCGGCTCGCGCGCCGTCAGCCTTCCGCCCACCACCATCGTGCTGCTGCAGGAGCTGGAGCGCTGGAACAAGCTCGTGGTGAAGATGTCTGAGTCGCTGAGCGAGCTGCTGCGCGCCCTGCAGGGAGTCGTGGGTATGTCGAACGAGTTGGACGACCTGGCCGCGGCGCTGTTCAACGGATTCCTCCCCGACACCTGGCGCCGCCTCGCCCCGCAAACGCAGAAGGGCCTCGGCTCTTGGATGTCCCACTTCCAGCGGCGCTACGATCAGTACTCGCGCTGGGTGGCGGCCGGCACCGACCTGGCCTGCATGTGGCTGTCGGGTCTGCACATCCCCGAGTCCTACCTGTCCGGCCTGGTGCAGGCGACCTGCCGTCGCAAGCGCTGGCCCTTGGACAAGTCGACCTTGTACACCAAGGCGACTTCGATGCTCGACGCGAGCGAGGTGAAGGAGCGGCCCGCCGACGGCTGCTACATCGAGGGCCTGTCGCTGGAAGGCGCCGCGTGGGACCACGCCGCGCAGTGCCTCAGGCGCCAGGACCCCAAGGTGCTGCTTGTCGACTTGCCCATCCTGCAGGTGATCCCCATCGAGGCGAACAAGCTGCGCCTCCAGCACACTTTCCGCACGCCGGTCTACGTGACGCAGGCCCGCCGCGACGCCATGGGCAAGGGCCTTGTCTTCGACGCGCAGCTGCAGATGCACCCCGCCGACCACGAGTCCACGTGGGTTCTGCAGGGTGTCGCGCTCATGCTCAACACCGACCTGTGAGCACGCCCTTTTGACAACAACAACCCGCTTGGCCTTTCGTTCCTTGGTTCGCCCCACACTGGTTTTTTCTTTGC
>Ga0256887_1000089_pt1 | contig 15091 bp, 6 predicted proteins | sample MC6MC0495MT_FD_186345 | JGI IMG/M metagenome (GOLD analysis project Ga0256887, IMG submission 186345) | Metatranscriptome of enriched soil aggregate microbial communities from Iowa State University, Ames, United States - MC6-MC0495-MT... | ecosystem: Environmental > Terrestrial > Soil >...
GAGAAAGAAAGCAATCTATTGGTTAGCATTTTAATCCAGCCTTTTTTGGGCATGGCCTTTACTTTCCAGATCAGGTTTATACTGTCTTGTATTTCGATAAAAATGGCCGTTGCACCAATAATTAATGTACCAATACCAATAATTAAGCCCATAGTAGACTGACCTGTTTTGTTGGCATGATCAACAAATCCCTGTATCTGGGTAGCTGCGGGTTTTCCAACCAGTTCGGTAACTTCGATAAAAAACTTATCGCGGGTTTTCATTTTATCGCCGAAAAACAGCGTGGCCGCCGAGAGTACGATAATAATGAGTGGGGTAAGCGAAAAGATAGTGTAGTAAGCCAGAGAGGCACTCAGTTTCATTACCCTGTCTTCCATAAAGCCTTTTCCGGCCGCTATAAAAAGGTGATAAATGGCAACAAAAAAATATTTGATTTTATGTAATACTCTTACTCTTTTCATCAGAACACTAAAACGGATATCCTATCCCAATATTAAAAATTAAATTTTGTCTTCGCCAGTCTTTACTTCCAAAATTGATATCATTGAATACCCAACGTTGTCCTTCCGGTAAATAAGGTTTACGCACAGGGAAAGCTACATCTAGGCGCACCACAAAAATACTAACATCTACCCTTAAGCCTGCACCTGTGCCGACAGCCAGTTCATTAAATGCATTTTTTAGCTTAAAGCCAGAACCAAGTCTGGCAGTTTCCGGTTTGCCAGGTTCTCCGAGATCTTCTTTTCTAAGCCAGATATTACCTGCATCAACAAATAATGCGCCATAGAATATGCTTACTATTTTAAAACGCAGTTCAGAGTTGAGCAATAGTTTAATGTCACCTCCTTGATCGGCAAAAATGGCATTATCCGGAACTTTATAAGTACCTGGGCCTAAGGTACGGGCAGGAAAGGCTCTTACATCGTTACTGCCGCCTGCAAAGAACTGTTTAATAAAGGGTAATGAGGGACTGTTGCCATAAGCATAACCATAACCTAAGTTTAAGCGGTTGGCCCAAATCAGGTTTTTGGTAATTTTGTAATAGTCTCTTAAATCAGCTTCTGCACGGATAAACTGGGTTAAGGGAATATTAAAAATGGTTCGTTTGCCTTCATCATTTTTAGAAGTAAACAAACCCCACACGTTACCACCCGTTTCTAAAGCGCCGTAGAAATAGGTGTTATTCCGGCGGCTATCTTCCATCTGGTTGGTATAAGTGAAATTATAACTGCTACCTACAATGAACTGGCTTTCTAAAGTGCTTCTTAATAATGGATTTACCTTATAAAGACTATCTTCAACATCTTTATTTGGAAACCCCGTAGAAACATAACTAATCGATATCGGATTAAAATTATGCTCCTTGTACTGATTTTCCTTGAAATTATAACCGTATTCGCCCTTAATTGCGTGCAAGGTATATTCCGAACCCCTGTTTAGCATCTGGTAAGAAAGCGAGGTAATGGTTTTAGGAATAAAGGCATTGGTGCTGTTCGGTTTATAGAAGGGAACAATTAACCTCGGGAAAGTTAGTTTTCCTTCGGCTGTAAACGACAATGAATTTTTGCCCAGCGAGGTTCCTTTAGTCTGTGTTTCGAAGCCGCCACTAACGCTTAAATCAAGCTGTTCGGCATTTCTGAACAGGTTACGGGTGGTTTGGGTAACCTTAACTTCCGAACCCACAAAGTTATTCGATTTACTGGTTCCGGTAACCGAAAAGGTAAGTGAGTTTTTCTTTAAAGGGGTTAAATAGATATTCAGGTCAAGCTGATTGTTCCTGAAACTATCTACGGGCAAAAACTCGACCCTTACATCCTGAAAAGCACCTACATTTACCATCCGGTTTAACGATTGGTTATGATCTTTACGGTTGTATGGTTCTCCTTTTTGAAAGAACACCAGGCGATCGAAAAGTTTAGGTTTAAACGTATTGCGGTTATCGTAAATGTTAAAATCGTTATATACCAAGGGACTTAGCTTCCTTAAAGCACTATCTCTCCGCAACGAATAGTTGGGATAAATATTGATGTTTTTTATGGTATAAGGCTTAACAGCTGCATCAGGCGCAATATCTTTAACTTTTACCCTAATATTCACCAGGTTTTGGCCAATGGTACTATCCACCTGTATAATCAGGTAATCGGGACTGAAATAGAAATAACCAATTTCTTTCAGGTCGTTATCAATCCTGATCCGTTCGTTTTTATAAGTGTCGATATCATAAAAATCGCCAACTTTTAACAAGGTTTTATCTTTGTTCGCATTGATGTTTTTGGTTAAGATACCTGTATCGGGTGGAAAAGTTACTTTGTTTATTTTATAGCGCTGGCCGGTAACTGCAGTATAAATGGCTTTACCTTTTTTTTCTTTCACTACGGTATCGCCGGTAACATTGGCTTGCAGGTACCCTTCACTAATGAGATAACTGGTAAGTACATCGTTATTGTATTTTAGTTTTACATCGTTCAGCAGCACCGGGGCTTCTCCTTTTCTACGCAACCAGTTCCTGAAACCTTTTGGCTTTTTAGGTTCGCCGGCAAGGTTGTAAAGGCCAAGTTTGAATTTGATCCCCAGGATAGAACTGTTAGGACGAGGCCTTGTTTTTGCCTCGAGATCGTTTTTAATCTGCTTTTCGTTGTCAATCTTACCAGAAGAATCCGGATTGATTTTCACTTCTGCCCCGGTGTACAAAATCTGCCCTGGTTTTAAAGATTTAGTACTGCTGCAAGCCCAAACTAAACAGGCCAGTAAAAATAAAAGCGGTCTAGTTAGTTTTCTCATCTTGTGCTTTCTGTTCAATGTTTCTTATTCTTCTAGTGCGTTTCTTCTGAAATATCTCTCTGAATTTATTGTAATCTACCACCAGGGTAAAGCCTAAGCCGGTTTCGATAATCTGGCCCTGCACAATCACATCGTTCTGGTTGCGGCGGTAAGCCCTTAACCGGTAGCGGCCATCGGCCGAAAGTGCGTATTCTACATTTACGTTTCCGGCAATATTGGTCGATTTTTCTCCAGGTGCCTGCGGCCCTTCCAGCGCAAACGAACTACCTACGGTAACTGTTAAGCGATCGTTCAGTAGCTTTTTAGATAAGCCTACTTCTAAATCGGTTTTTTGCTGCATAGAACCTGTAGAGTAATCTTCTGATGAGTTTACCCCAAAGTTGAGGTCTACCCCCTGTATTAAATCGGAAGTTAAATTGTTCAGTTGCTCGGTTAGCAGTTTACTTACACTCGAGCGGGCAAGGGTAGAAACCCCACCGCCGCCACCGGCCAAACTCTGGAATGGATTATTGGCAATAAAGCGGTTTAAAGCCAGCAAGGCAAAAACCTGCTTGTTCAGTTCGCTTTCATCGCGGTTTACATTAATCAGCTTGGTATACACCTGACCGCTCAATGCGCCACGTTCATTTTCAGGTAAATCGAGTTTAAATGAAATGGTAGGTTTTAACAGTTCACCTTTCAGCATTAAATAAACCTGAAATGGTAATTTGGTCCGGGCTTCGTAAAGATCTGGCTGATTGAGCAAATCGATAGGGGCTGCATTTACTTCATATAATGCCGTGATGTTGGCATTGGCCGATGTTGGTTCGCCGGTCCAGACAATGGTACTGCCTTTTACCAATTTAAATTCTTTTTTAACTACGGCCAGGGTAAGGTTGTACGAACCATCTACAATTTCGTAACGGCCCGTCATGCTGATTTTACCGCTGGGGTCCATCGTTACATTTAAATCGGCATCGCCTTTAACATTCAGGTTATCACCACTGGCCGGGTCTACCACGACATTGAGCTCTGCCTCTGGGTCGATATTTACTGCTGCAACTAAATTTAAGCCCTTAATAGGTGCTTTACTGATGCTATCCACCTTCAATGCTTTTTTACCATTAAATGGCGGGGCATCTTCATCAATAAACTGAACAATACCTTCCTGGTCGATAATGGATGGATCGTTGGCAGGCAGGGCAAAGAAAAACTTGGTGCCCTTGTTTACCTTAATGTTCATGTTTACATCGGGCTGGTTCAGGTCGCCGCGCACTTTGATATCGCTGGTTAAGAAAACAGTTCCGTAAATCATGTCGTTATCGGCTGCGGTCGAATTCAGTGCCCTGAAATTATTGGTTTTAATATCCAAACCGAAGCGGTAGTTCTTAAAATCGCTGGTGTAAACTTTGCCATTAATGGTGGCTTTCTGGTTTAAAGAATCGATCAGGGTAAAGTTGTTAAAGCTAATTCCTTCTTCGGTAAACGAAATCTTCTCGTTTGGCATCCGGAAATAAGAGTTTACATAGGCCACGTTAAATCCTGCGTTATTGAAGGTTAAATCGCCCAGTATTTTTGGTGCAGTTAATGCGCCTTTAACGGTTAGTGCTCCAGTTAGTGTACCTGTACCACGTTTAAGCTGCCCGGCCGATAAGCTCTCAATGTTTTTCATTTCAATCTTATCAATATTTACGGTCAGATCTAAGGCACTTTGAGGTGCAGTATAATAAAAACCGTTGGCCCTTAATTCGTGCACGCCGGTTAGGGCTACATTTACCTCGAAAGCATTTTCGGTATTGTTGTTTACGGCTAAGCGTAAGGTACCCAACTGGTCTTTCTGGTAGCGCAGCTGATCGATAGTAAGATTGGCCTCAAATTTCGGGGTTGTGGCCAGGTCTTTCACATTGGCTATTCCGTTTAAACGACCGCCTACCAAAGTGGTATCGGTTTCGGCAAATTTGGTAAGGGTTTCCAGTTGGAAATCTTTAAACTCAACCGCTAAAGGTGCATTGGGCTCGGTCGGGTTGCTGTTTATGGCCAGCGATTGGCCGCTGTTACTGATCTGGAACTGGTTAACCAAAATACCCGAAGCCCCGAACTGGATGTAATTATCTTGCGAAACCACCCATTTCTGGTAATCGAGCAACAGTTTTTGCGGATCGAGGGTGAACTTAAAATCTTTGTTAATGGATTGGAAATTACCGCCAATTACATATTTGTTTTTACGTTGTCTGTCGCGTAAGAAAATGTTTATGCCTAAATTATTGTTGGCGGCATCGCCGGTAACCTCTGTATTAAAAAGGGCAATGGATGGACTTTGTAAACTTTTAACAGTTAAACTGTAATCGAGTTTATTGTTGTCGTTATTGATGTTTAAAACCGTGGTGTCTACTTTAAAATCGCCGTAAACCACCCGTGGGAAATTTCCTTTAATCTGAAGACTGTCTTTTTGGGTATCAATTAAGCCATAAAACTGAGATTGTTTAAAAACCGTTAATTCGGGTACAAAACTCTTTAGCAGTTTTGAGTCGTACACGCGTACAAAGAACCTCAGGCGCTGATCGGGAACTTTAGTAACGGTACCGAAAGCATAATATTTATTGATTTCGTTGATAATGGCACTACTGATATTGGTTAACTGGTATTTGCCATCAATTTTGGCCGATAAAATTTCTGATTTTAGCGTGAGTTCATTTTCAGTAGCGGTTGTTTTGGCGCGTACCGAAATGGTATCTACATTAATCCGCTGTTTATCTTTTACTACCTGCAGCCCGGTTACATCAATCGATCCGTTTAAATAATCGGCATCGGCAGTAGCCAGGTCTACTTTAACTACACCTGCTGCACTTAATACGGTAGGACTAAAATTTAAAGCCTGCAGGTTAACCTGTTTTAAATTTAAGTCGGCTTTTACGCTCGGGTACTTCCCGGCCAGGTTAACTCTAGCATCAAGGGCAAAGTTCGCATTGCTATCGGGCATACTGCTTTTTACCACCACATTCTGGTTGGCATAGCTGCCCGCGACATTTAAATTGCGGTAAGTATATTTATTGTAGTATGCACTTAACACCTTCGCATTAAACTTAGCGTTGATTTTTTTAGGATCTAAACCGGTACCCGCCACCCTGGCTTTTGCCGAAACACGACCCAATTTGGGCTGCATTTTTAACAAACGGCCAACGTTAAAATTGTTCAGGCTAATATCTGCCTGGTAACTTTCCCTACCTTTTGGCCCCTTCATTCCTGCAATTACATTGGCACCACCCATATCCGTCAGGATGTTTAGGTTGGTGTTAAAATCAGTCATCGATCCTTTGAAATTACCTTTTGCATCAATTACATTGGGCAGTTCGATGGTAGGCGGGAGTGATTTTTTAGGTACGGCAACCAAAATATCACTTTTCGTAACATGGAGCTTTTTGATGTTTAAATCCAGAAAGGTTTTTTTGATATCGGGCAGGCCTTTTGCTTTTCCATTGATATCGATCTGGGTATTTTTTAATCCGCTAACCTGTAAGCGTGGAATATTCAGGTTATTTAAATAACCGTTAACATCGGCATTGAGCTTAATTTTTTCGTTACGGTAACTGGCCGGAATGGCATCGCTAAAATAGCCCGCATCCTTTAAACCAATCGTGGTGTTTTTAAAGGCCAAATTAAGCTTTACCCGTTCGGGGTGTTTGGTTAAATCCTCCATCGAGGTAAAATTAAGCTCAGTGGCATTTTCGATGGTGGTATTCGGGGTTTTGAGTACAAAATTGCTCAGTTTAATTTGCTTGTCATTGTACACGGCATCGCCTTTCAGCTCGTTTAATACAAAACCGCTTTTTTCTTTAAGCGAGCCATTTTTAACATTGGCTTTTATCCCTGCCGCACTGTACGATACCTCGCTCGCACCTAAATTTAATCCGGCAATTTTGAGGTGGTTAAAATCCATTCCTTTTGCCGCAGGTTTAGCGCCAAGGTTATCGAACTGCACCTGATTATCGGCCAGGCTAATGTTTTTGATCAGCAGCCCCAGGGTCGATTTTTCGGGTAATACGGTATCTTTTACTTTTTTTAAATCGTTACTGGGCGCAGGTTTAAAGGCAAACAGGATGTTCGATTTGTTTAAATGTGCATCATCAACCGCGTATTTGCTATTGGTTAAATCTACTTTTAAGTTAACCAAACCAAGGTCGTTTATATCGGCAACAGCTTTGGTAGTAGAAATCTGATCGTCGTAATTTACTTTAACCTTGCTGAAAACAAAGTTCTCCACTTCTATTAAAGGCAGTTTTCCCTGCTCTTTCTCACTGCTATCTACGCTGTTGGTAATGTGTTGCACTAGCTGTACCAGCGGTTTTTGCTGCAGGTACCTTAAAGATGTATTATTTAAGCTCAGCTCCTTAATCACATAGTGCTGGTTGGCCAGATCGAAATTTTTGATTTTGGTTTTAAAGGCACCCAGGTAAAGCTTTACATCGTTGCCTGCCACATCATCGCGGTAGCTAAGGCCTATATCTTCAAACGAAACTTTATCGACCGAAAATTTTAGGGTAGAGGAGGTATCTTTCTTTACCTTCTCTTCGGGCTTTTTCTGATCGCTTGCAAAAGCATCAACCAGAAAAGAAAAATTGAATGTGGTATCGGGGCTAATGCGCTTCACATTTGCGCGTACATTTTTTAACTCGATATTGTTTACCTCAACGGTGTTCTTTAACAACTTAAACAAGCTAATGTCTACAGCCAGTTTTTCGGCATAAAGCAGGGTATCACCTTTGCGGTCTTCGATATAGAATTTGTTGAGCACAACATCTTTGGGCAGGGCTATTTTGATGCTTTCGAGGCTAACTTCGGTTTTGGTTTTGGTTTTGAGGTAGTTGATGGCCTTATTCTTCACAAAGTTTTGAACGGCCGGAATATTTAGCGACAGCGCTAAACCTACCACCAATATAATAATGGAGGCAATTATCCACAAAAAAATTTTAAGACTTTTGCGTACGTATTTATTCAAAACTGAGGGTGTTTGGTGTTTGTTTAAAGCCAAAAACTGTGCCGTTTAAATTAATTTTAGCTGGCATTTTATTAATTAATACAAAAAATAACCTAAATTGTTCGCCCGCTATAAAAATTTAACATGGCCGGTGTAATAAACAGTTTAAAATGAATTCAATAAATCTAAATATATCTTTTGAACAATACGCGGGTATTGATGAATTAATAGAAAAAGACCGCATATTGTGCCAACAGGCTGAGCGGGCTTTAGCCACTTCATACTCACCTTATTCTAAATTCAGGGTAGGTACGGCTATCCGTTTGGCTTCGGGCGAAATAGCTTTAGGCAGTAACCAGGAAAACCTGGCTTATCCATCTGGATTATGTGCCGAACGTGTGGCCCTTTTTGCCATTGGCGCCAGGTATCCTGATGCAGTGATCGAAAGTATGGCCATTACTGCACAAACCGATCATTTCGAAATTTTAAAGCCGGTTACCTCTTGCGGAGGCTGCTTACAGGTAATGATCGAATTTGAACGCAAACAACAAAGCCCGATTGAAGTGATTTTTTATTGCTTAAACGGTGAGGTACTAAAAGTGCCCAGCGTAAAGAGTTTATTGCCTTTCGCTTTTGTGGAGGATAGGCTGGAGCGGTAAGGGAAACGTGCCGTGGTCGTCATTGCGAAGCCAATTTTTCATTGGATGAAGCAATCTTTACAGAAACAACTATAGCGAAACAGATTGCTTCGTCGGCTGAAAAGCCTTCTCGCAATGACGGATAGTTTATTTATATTTGGTTTTTTAACCACAATGAAACATTTATACATCCTCGTTTTTTCGGCCTTTATATCTTTTAACCTGCAGGCCCAGGGCGTACTCAAAAGCAACGCAACTTATAAAATTACTTACTTCCGTTCGGCCGATGGCAAGCCAAAGGAAGACCGGAATGCCACGGTAGTTATTGCAGATGCCAAACAAAATTTAATCAGCAACGCCAATATTCTGGATAACAAGGCAAAATATCCTTACGAGCAAAGCCTGGTAAGCAAACCTGCGCAAATTTTGTTTCAGATTGCCGATTTAAGCGCCGCCAGTCAGATTGCAACTGTTGATAGTGCAGCAATTGGAAAACAGGTTTTTGAGTACAGCAACGATACCAAAGTGATACTGGGTTATACCTGTAAAAAGGCTACTACAGTCGTTAACTCTAACCGCATCGATTTATGGTACACAAGCGATGCCGATATTAAAGCTGCACCAACTGTTTTAGGTCAAAACCTGGGCTTGGTGTTGGAGCAGGTACGCAATGGCAGCAGCTATGTTACCGCAACTAAAATCGAAGCAGTTAAAAATGTAAAACAGATTGATTTAGCGAAGATAAATACAAACCTGAGCGATGGCTTAACCTATAAAGATTTGTTGTGGAAAAGCAGGTTTACCACGCTTAGCGTGTTTAACAACGAAACCATCAACTTTATCGATAAGCCCCAATCAAACGATTCGGTTTTTCGTTTTGCCGGTGGAACCGTGATTGCACGAAAAGTTAAATTTCCGGCTTATACCGGTAGCCCAAATGTTTTTGTTGATTTAACAGAACAATCAAACGGCGATGCCTACGACAGGACGGGATCCGTATTTGTAATTCCAACCGATAAAACAGTCAGTTTAATGGATGCCCTGAAAAATTCGGTAAAAGACCTACCGGTTTACGATAACGGCAATGGAAAAAAATACCAGGGTGTAGTGGCTACGGCCAATTATAATCCGATAATTGAATTGATGCGCTTTTTTACGCCTTTTGGTGTAGGCAAATACAATACTTTAAAACTAAAAGATAAAAACTGGGCCGAAAAAGTATATTACAGACAGGATATTTCGGAACTCTTTCCTTTAGTGAATGGAAAGGAAGCCTGGGTTGCTGTTTTTATTGGAAATTATGACAAAGGCGGACACAAAGTTTCGATGAACATTACAGTGCATAATGGTGGCCGGGGAGAAAGTAAAAAAGAAGTGATTATGCCGCTATTCAATTCGACCAATGTAATGGAAATGGCCGGACAAGAATACGCCACCATGTTTAGCAGCGAAAAAGGTCTTGAAGTTTCTTTCACGCTTGATAAAGATGTAAAAGATGCCAAATTGCGTTACATTACCACAGGCCATGGCGGCTGGGGAAATGGCGATGAGTTTGTGCCGCGGAAAAATACAATTTGGCTCGATAATAAAGAAGCATTTGCTTTTACCCCATGGCGACAGGATTGTGGTTCGTACCGCTTATCTAACCCCGCTTCAGGTAACTTCGAAACAGGGCTTTCATCATCAGATTTAAGCCGGTCTAACTGGTGCCCGGGTACGGTTACCAATCCCAACTGGATTAGCCTTGGCGATTTAAAAGCGGGTCAGCATACCATTAAAGTTACTATCCCTATGGGTAAGCCTGAGGGATCGAGCTCAAGCGCCTGGAACGTTTCGGGGGTATTGTTGGGTACAGAATAGTTTTCTAGTTTTTCATTAAGCCGTCATTTCGACCGCAGTGGAGAAATCTGTTAAGTATTTCTTTGTTCGGCTGGTGCGACATCAGCCTATAGGATCGCCATAGCCCAAATGTGAATAACCAATATTTAACCGTATTATCCTTTTTATTATATTTACAGCTGCCAATTTTTGTATATAAATGAGTGAAGAACTAGACCCAAACATCAACGAAGAACACAAACATACCATAACACCAATTAACGGTTTATACGAAAACTGGTTTCTCGATTATGCATCTTATGTAATTCTGGATAGGGCGGTTCCACACATTAACGATGGTTTGAAGCCCGTTCAACGCCGTATTATGCACTCCTTAAAGGAGATGGATGATGGTCGTTTTAACAAGGCAGCCAACGTAATTGGTAACACCATGAAATACCATCCGCATGGGGATGCCTCTATCGGCGATGCCATGGTACAGATTGGGCAAAAAGACCTGCTGATTGATATGCAGGGTAACTGGGGAGATCCTGTTACCGGCGATAGTGCTGCTGCACCCCGTTATATCGAGGCACGTTTATCGAAATTTGCCAACGAAGTGGTGTTCAATCCCGATACTACCGAATGGCAGTTAAGTTACGATGGGCGTAACAACGAACCCATTACCTTGCCGGTTAAGTTTCCTTTACTATTGGCGCAAGGTGCCGAAGGTATTGCCGTAGGTTTAGCCACCAAAGTAATGCCGCACAATTTTGTCGAATTGCTCGATGCATCGATAGAAGCACTGAAAGGTGTTCGCCCTAACATTATGCCCGATTTCTTTACGGGTGGTATGGCCGATTTTTCGAATTATAACGAAGGTCAGCGGGGTGGCAAGATACGCGTAAGGGCAAAAATTACTGAAAAGGATAAAAAGACGCTGGTAATTACCGAAGTGCCTTTCAGTACCACCACCGGTTCGGTTATCGATAGTATTTTATCGGCCAACGACAAGGGTAAGATTAAAATCAAAAAAATTGAAGACAATACTGCGGCCAATGTAGAAATTGTAGTGCACCTGGCACCCGGTATTTCTCCGGATGTGACGATTGATGCCCTGTACGCTTTTACGGCCTGTGAGGTTTCCATTTCGCCCAATACCTGTATTATCCAGGGAGATAAGCCACATTTTTTAAGTGTGAACGATATCCTGATCGAAAATACAAAACACACCAAAGGCTTACTTAAAAAAGAGCTCGAAATCCGCCTGCACGAATTGCAGGAGAAAATTTTCTTCAGCTCCCTGCTCAAAATATTTATTCAGGAGGGGATGTATAAAAACCCCGAATACGAAAACTCGAGTAATTTCGAAACCGTGGTTGAGGTATTGCACATTTTGTTCGATCCTTTCAAGCCATCGCTTTACCGCGAAATCCTGCCCGAAGATTTCAAGAAGCTAATCGATAAGCCAATGAGTAGCATCACCCGTTTTGATGTGAAAAAGGCCGATGAGCAGATGAAGAACCTGGAAGATGAAATTAAAGTGGTTAAAAACCATTTAAAACATCTTACCGATTATGCCATTGCCTGGTTTCAGAAACTGAAAGACAAATATGGTAAGGGAAGAGAGCGTAAAACAGAAATCCGTTTGTTCGATCGGGTTGAAGCTTCGAAAGTTGCATTAGCCAACGTAAAATTATATGTAAACCGTGTTGATGGTTTTGTTGGCTCAGGCTTGCGTAAAGATGAATTCGTAGCCGATTGCTCGGATATTGATGAAATTATCGTTTTCCGCGAGGATGGTAAATGTATCATTACCAAAGTGGCCGATAAAACCTTTGTAGGCAAGGGCATTATACATGTACAGGTGTTCAAGAAAAACGACGAACGTACCGTTTATAATATGGTTTATAAGGATGGTGCCAGTGGAACCTCGTACATTAAGCGTTTTTCGGTTGTGGGTGTAACCCGCGATAAGGAATACGATTTAACCAAAGGATCAAAAGGTTCGAAGGTATTGTACTTTACCGCTAACCCTAACGGAGAGGCCGAAATTATAAATGTTGCCTTAAAACCACATTCGAAATTGCGTAAGCTGCAGTTCGATCTGGATTTTGCCGAAGTGGCCATTAAAGGCCGTGGTTCGCAAGGTAATATTGTATCGAAATATCCGGTTAAAAAGATCATTTTAAAAAGTAAAGGTGTTTCTACCTTATCCGGACTTAAAATTTGGTACGATGATTTGTTGAAACGACTAAACGTTGATGGACGTGGTAAATACCTGGGCGAGTTTGATGGCGACGACCGTATTTTACAGGTGCACAAAGATGGTTACTACGAGTTGAGTTCTTTCGATTTAACGAACCACTTTGACGATAATCTGCTTTTGATTCAGAAGTTCGATCCTGAAAGAGTTTTTGCAGCAGTTCACTTTGAAGGTAAAGCGCAGAATTATTTTATCAAGCGTTTTGCATTCGAATTACAGGCCAATGGTAAGAAAACGATTTTTATCAGCGAAGAGCAGAAATCGAGATTATTACACTTAACAGCCAATCCGGCAGCCAAAATTATAGTCGATGTATTGAAAGGTAAAACACAGGTTCCGGAAACCCTGGATCTGGTATTGGCCGAACTGATCGATGTTAAAGGTTTAAAGGCAAATGGTAATCGGTTATCGCCGCACGATGTACAAAAAGTTGTTTTAGAAGAGCCGGAGATTGAAGAAGAGGAAGTAGCAGAAATATCTGCCGAAGATGATAACAACAATCAGGAAGGGGAGGAAGAAGCTGCTGAAGAAACGAACGAAATTGCAGACGCAGCAGAAAAAGCTGCCGATGAGCCTGTTGTAGAAAAGGTAAAACCAAAGTTCGAACGTACAGAAGCGCCTGCTCCTAAAACAGAAAAACCTGCACCGGCCCAAACAGAAGTACCAAAAGCTGAAGAAAAGCCAGTAAAAAAGGTAGACTTTGAAATTACCAACCCTGATGACATCGATATTGATGACAAGGGACAAATTGGTTTGTTTTAATCACATTTAGACTTTAATTATCGGAGGCATACACTCCGGTAGTTCGTCATTCCCACACAGGTGGGAATCTTAATGCTTTTACTTTAGGATTCCCAATCAAGTTGGGAATGACGATCTACTTATCGTTAACCAAAACAACATTCTCAACGTCACAAAATCGAATAAAAAACAAAACCTTCCTTTTTTAAACCTATATTTGCCCTGCTCAAAGGGGTGCTTATTGGTTCAGAAATTCTTTTCAACCAGTTTGCTGAGATTACACCCGTTGGTTTAGAAATTCCAAACATCAATATCAAAATGTACAGACGTTTGATTATTGTTAAAATGTTTATTAGAATTTTAAAACCATGTACCTGATGCGGATAATACCGACGTAGGAAGGAGGTTAACTTTTACCATACTGTTTCGCCCCGAAAACAGTTTTCAATTATTTTTAGCATTAGCAAAATATTGTAAATGAATTTTCAGGATTGGTTTAAGCTTTTTCAGGAGCAGATTGCACATACATCTTTTATCGAGTGGCTGGCTGTAGGTTTTGGTGTGACCGAAGTTTTACTGGCCAGAAAGAACAGCATTTGGCTTTATCCTACGGGTATTATTTCTGTTCTTTTGTCTATGTTTCTGCTTTTAAATGTAAAACTATATGCAGAAACCCTGCTTAGCGTCTATTACCTGGTAATGAGCGTATATGGCTGGATTATCTGGAAGAAAAGGAAACAGGATGCCGAAAATCAGGTGTCGTGGTCAAACAGCAATGAATTAAGCATTGCCGTATCGATTTCGGTAATTGGTTTTGTGGTATTGTACCTGGTATTGCGTCATTTTACCGATTCGGATGTGCCTCTTTTCGATGCCTTTGTTTCGGCTACTGCTTGGGCAGGCATGTGGTTACTGGCAAAACGCAAAATAGAAAACTGGATTTTCCTCAATATTTCGAACATTGTAGCCATTCCCTTATTATTCCATAAAAAGTTGCCTTTAATGGCATGTTTAACTACGTTTCTATTTACTGTGGCCATTTTCGGCTTTTTAGACTGGAAGAAGATTATCAATAAAAACAGGTTTAAATTAGCTCAGTCTTAAACGGGAAATACTATGGAAGACACCTTAATCCTTACCTGGCAGGAAAAAGTTGCTGAATATGCAGCGCTTTCAGAAGAAATGGGGCAACTGCATCCCGAAATACTGGAGCTGGCTTATCAGGAAAACTGGTTTAAACTTTTTGTGCCCGAAGTTTATGGCGGCGCTAATAAAAAGTTACCCGAAATTTTGCGTTTAGAAGAGCAACTGGCCGAAGTAGACGGCAGTTTAGCCTGGACAGTTACTTTATGTGCTGGAGCAGGATGGTTTGCGGGTTTTCTAAATCCGGAGCTGGCAGCCGATATTTTTGCCAACCGGGAAGTTTGTTTTGCGGGAAGTGGGGCAGTGGGTGGTGAGGCCGTTCAAACGGAAAAAGGGTATCGTATAAACGGGCAATGGAACTATGCCAGCGGAGCATTGCATGCTACCATCTTTACAGCCAACTGTACGCTTAAAAATGAAAATGGTGAGGATATCCTGGATGAAAACAGTGAACCTGTAATCAAATCATTTATCCTTAAAAAAGCTGAGGTTAATGTTTTACCCGGCTGGTCTTATTTCGGTTTAATGGCCACGGGTAGTCATGCTTTTGAGGTAAAAGACCTCGAAGTGCCCGAAAACAGAACATTCACCATCAATGAAGATATCCTGGTAGCAGATTCGGGCTTTGATTATCCCTTTTTGCAGCTTGCCGAAACTACGTTAGCGGTAAACAGCCTGGGCATGACTAATCATTTTATTCAACTGGCAGAACAATCATTTCATTCGCGCTCCAGTATGCGTAGATTTAGC
>Ga0256887_1000100_pt1 | contig 14668 bp, 9 predicted proteins | sample MC6MC0495MT_FD_186345 | JGI IMG/M metagenome (GOLD analysis project Ga0256887, IMG submission 186345) | Metatranscriptome of enriched soil aggregate microbial communities from Iowa State University, Ames, United States - MC6-MC0495-MT... | ecosystem: Environmental > Terrestrial > Soil >...
ATACAAAATGCTTTATGACGATAGCGGAATTCCTGACATACCTCAAGCATGAGAAGCGATATTCTCCCCATACCATTCAGTCCTACGAGACTGACCTCCTGCAGTTTGAAGCCTATCTTTCAGATGTCTGTGAGCTTGCGCTTGCTGATGCCGACCGTGCGCAGGTAAGGGATTATATCATGTGGCTGATGGAGCACAAGATTGCGGAGCGTTCTGTGGCACGGAAACTCTCTGCTTTGCGTAGTTTTTATAAACACCTGGTTGCCGGGGGTGCAATTGCCTCAAGCCCGATGGCGCTTGTCAGGGCGCCAAAAGTTCCTAACCGCCTTCCTGTATTTGTTGAAGACCATAAGCTGGACCAGCTACTGGATTCTACTGAGATCTTTAATGACAGTTTTCCTTCAGTAAGGGATAAGCTGGTGATCGAGATGTTGTTTGGAACGGGGATGCGGGTGTCGGAACTGGTGAATGTAAAGATGCAGGACGTCGATTTTTACGCATCGTCAGTAAAGGTTTTAGGTAAAAGGAATAAGGAGCGCATCATTCCAATCGGAAAAACGCTGACTTCTTTGCTGAAGGTTTACATCGATACAAAAACATTACAGGATTTTAATAACAAAACCGAGTATTTGTTCGTTAACAATAAAGGAGCCGCTGTAACCCGGGGCTTCATCTACAAGATCGTGACAAGTTATTTGACGTATGTGTCCACCCAGGACAAGAAGAGCCCGCATGTACTGCGGCATTCCTACGCAACGAGCCTTTTAAACAGAGGAGCAGATTTAAATGCAATAAAAGAATTATTGGGGCACGCCAGTCTGGCGGCAACGCAGGTGTATACCCATAATTCAATCGAAAGATTAAAATCAATATATAAACAAGCCCATCCAAAGGCATAAAAAAGGAGGAAACAATGAAAATTACAGTTCAATCGATCCATTTCAATGCAGACCACAAATTGTTAGACTTTATTCAGAAGAAGACAGATAAGTTAGATTTGTTTTTTGACCATATTATTAGTGGGGAGGTTTACCTTAAATTAGAAAATGTCGATGATGAGGCAAATAAAATCAGTGAGATCAAGTTGATCGTGCCGGGGATGACATTGTTTGCAAAAGAACAATGTAAAAGTTTCGAAGAGGCGACGGATTTGGCAATTGAGTCCTTAAGAAAACAGATTACAAAACATAAAACAAAAACAAGAGAAAAAATTAGCGAGCATAAAGTGATTTTGAATGCAGACGAAGTGTCTGATTACTAGGAGACTATTTTTGCAGTTTTTAAAATTGGAATTGACGGGCCTAAATCCCGTCAATTTTTTTTTAAAATAATTTTGCATCGTATGGAAATTCGTGTACATTTGCATTCCATTTCAGAGAGGGCGTTGCTCCGGAAAGAAACGGAAAGTTCTGTGAAAGATTAAATATTATAAAATGCATTCCCTCGAAAGAGAGGATATAAGCCTCCTTAGCTCAGCTGGTAGAGCGACTGACTTGTAATCAGTAGGTCATTGGTTCGATCCCGATAGGAGGCTCTTTTAATTTCGATATCGAAAGGTGTTGGCAAATTAAAAGGGGGAGATACCAGAGTGGCCAAATGGGACAGACTGTAACTCTGTTGTCGCAAGACTTCGAAGGTTCGAATCCTTCTCTCCCCACAATAAAAAAGCGGAAGTAGCTCAGTTGGTAGAGCGATAGCCTTCCAAGCTATAGGTCGCGAGTTCGAACCTCGTCTTCCGCTCAAAATTGGAAAAGCTGGGCAGTCAGCAGAAAAGGCGTTTAATTGGAAGATCAATTAAACTGGTTGCAAGCTGAGATTAAAAGCCGAAGTAGCTCAGCGGTAGAGCACTTCCTTGGTAAGGAAGAGGTCGTGGGTTCAAGTCCCATCTTTGGCTCAAATAGAACAAGCTTTGTTGAATCTGTTAAGCAGCAGTTGAACAAGGTTTTTTGTGTTGAAATTGTATCAAAACAATAAATAAATAAAAAGTTAACCTACTAATAAGTATAAAAACATGGCAAAAGAAAAGTTTGACCGCAGTAAGCCGCACTTAAACATCGGCACAATCGGTCACGTTGACCACGGTAAAACAACCTTAACAGCAGCTATCACTAAAGTGTTATCTGATGCTGGTTTATCTGAGGCGCGTTCATTTGATTCAATTGACTCTGCTCCAGAGGAAAAAGAAAGAGGTATCACTATCAATACTGCACACGTTGAGTATTCAACAGCTAACCGTCACTATGCACACGTTGACTGTCCAGGTCACGCGGATTACGTGAAAAACATGGTTACTGGTGCTGCACAAATGGATGGAGCTATCATCGTTGTAGCTGCTACAGATGGTCCGATGCCACAAACTCGTGAGCACATTCTATTGGCTCGTCAGGTAGGTGTACCTTCATTGGTTGTATTCATGAATAAAGTGGATATGGTTGATGACCCTGAGTTGTTAGAATTAGTAGAAATGGAAGTTCGTGAATTGTTATCTTTCTACGATTTCCCTGGTGATGATATCCCAGTTATCCAAGGATCTGCTTTAGGTGGTCTGAACGGTGATGCTAAATGGGTAGGTAAAATCATGGAATTGATGGATGCTGTAGATAACTACGTACCGATCCCTCCACGTTTAACTGAGCTTCCATTCCTGATGCCGGTTGAGGACGTATTCTCGATCACTGGTCGTGGTACTGTTGCAACTGGACGTATCGAGCGTGGTGTAATCAACTCTGGAGATCCTGTTGAGATCCTGGGTATGGGTGCAGAAAATCTTAAATCAACTGTAACAGGTGTTGAGATGTTCCGTAAGATCCTTGATTATGGTGAAGCTGGTGATAACGTAGGTCTATTGTTACGTGGTATTGAGAAAACTGATATCCGTCGTGGTATGGTTATCTGCAAACCAGGTTCTGTAACACCTCACACTGATTTCAAAGCTGAGATCTATGTATTGTCAAAAGCAGAAGGTGGACGTCATACTCCATTCTTTAACAAATACCGTCCTCAATTCTATTTCCGTACCACAGACGTTACTGGTGAGATCTCACTAGCTGAAGGAACTGAAATGGTAATGCCAGGTGATAACGTTACGATCTCTGTAAAATTGATCAACGCAATCGCAATGGAAAAAGGTCTTCGTTTCGCTATCCGTGAAGGTGGTAGAACGGTAGGTGCTGGTCAGGTAACTGAAATCGTTAAATAGTCTTTATTTCTCAGGAAATTAGATCACAATAAACAAAGTACTTGGGCTTTAACAGCCTGAGTACTTTGTTCCAAAAAGCTTCAAGTTCTAATAAATAGAATAAGCATACACGGGAATAGTTCAATGGTAGAATAGAGGTCTCCAAAACCTTTGATCAGGGTTCGAATCCTTGTTCCCGTGCAAAACAATAATCATGGCTAAAGTAGTTCAATTTATTAAAGAATCGTATGAGGAAATGACCCAGAAGGTTACTTGGCCTACATGGGGAGAATTGCAAAATTCTGCAGTGCTGGTTCTTGTAGCTTCGCTTATCATTGCATTAGTTGTATTTGCAATGGATAAGGGATCTACATTTGTTTTAGATACTTTTTATAAATCACTTTCTAATTAATATAGCTAAATGGACGATCAGTTAAAATGGTATGTAGTTAGGGCTGTTAGCGGTAAGGAGAAGAAGGTAAAACAGTATATCGATTCTGAAATTAGCCGTTTAGGTTTTTCTCACCTTGTACCTCAGGTATTAATCCCAATGGAGAAATATTACCAGATGAAGGAAGGGAAAAAGATAGCCAAAGAGCGTAACTTCTATCCTGGATATGTTTTGATCGAGGCTAATTTAGATGGAGAACTAGAGCACATTATTAAGAACGTTAATAGTGTGATCGGCTTTTTAGGAGATAAGGGCGGAAACCCGGTTCCTATGCGCCAGGCTGAAGTTAACCGCATTTTAGGTAAAGTTGATGAGATGAGCCAGCAAGGTGAGACCATGAACATTGCTTATTACGTCGGAGAAAACATCAAAGTTATGGATGGACCATTCAATGGTTTCACAGGTGTGATTGAAGAGGTTAACGAAGAGAAAAAGAAATTGAAAGTTATGGTTAAGATCTTTGGGCGTAAGACCCCATTGGAGCTTAACTATATGCAGGTTGAAAAAGAATAACAACTATTCATAAAGATCTTAAATGTTACTTGCTTCCAACATTCTAACATTGAGTATTACAAATTAACAAAACAGAAAATGGCAAAAGAAGTCAGTGCGCTTGTTAAATTACAAATCAAGGGAGGAGCTGCAAATCCATCGCCACCAGTAGGACCTGCATTAGGTGCTAAAGGGGTGAACATCATGGAATTTTGCAAACAATTCAATGCTCGTACCCAAGATAAGCCCGGTAAAGTATTACCAGTTGTAATTACTGTTTATGCTGACAAGTCTTTCGAGTTTATCATCAAAACCCCTCCGGTTGCTATCCAGTTAAAGGATGCGACTAAATTACAGAGTGGTTCTGCTGAGCCCAACCGTAAAAAAGTTGGTTCGGTGACTTGGGATCAGGTTAAGTCAATTGCTGAAGATAAGATGACTGATTTAAATGCTTTCACTATCGAGTCGGCGATGAGTATGGTTGCCGGTACAGCACGCAGTATGGGAATCACTGTTAGCGGTGATGCACCCTGGACAAATTAATTAACAAAAAACAGTTTACAACAGTGGCTAAATTAACAAAAAATCAAAAAAAGGCACATGCTAAACTAGAATCTGGTAAAACGTATTCTTTACAGGATGCGGCTGCTTTGGTAAAAGAGATCACTACAACTAAATTTGATGCTTCGGTTGATATCGATGTAGCTTTAGGCGTAGATCCACGTAAAGCCAATCAAATGGTACGTGGTATTGCTACTTTACCGCACGGTACAGGTAAAACTGTTCGTGTTTTAGTTCTTTGTACTCCTGACAAGGAAGAAGAGGCTAAAGCGGCAGGTGCAGATTTCGTAGGTTTAGATGAATATGTAGCCAAGATTGAAGGTGGATGGACAGATGTTGACATTATTATCACTACCCCTGCTTGTATGGCAAAAGTAGGTAAACTGGGCCGCGTATTGGGTCCACGTAACCTTATGCCAAACCCTAAGTCAGGAACTGTAACTAACGAAGTTGGTAAAGCAGTTACTGATGTAAAAGGCGGTAAGATTGATTTTAAAGTTGACAAAACTGGTATTATACACGCTTCAGTAGGAAAAGTATCATTCCCAGCAGAAAAGATATATGAAAATGCTTTAGAAGTACTTCAAGTAATTTCTAAGCTAAAACCATCTGCTGCAAAAGGAACTTATTTTAAGAGCATTCACGTTTCTTCAACAATGAGTCCTGGAATTGCAATCGAAACTAAATCAGTAGCGGGGATCTAATTATGAACAGAGAAGAAAAACACGAAGTAGTTTCGGCTCTTCAAGAGAAGATGCAGGAATTCGGTAATTTTTATATTGCCGACACATCAAGCTTATCTGTTGAAAAAGTAAACAGTATCCGTCGTAAATGTTTCGAAAGCGGGATTGAAATGCAGGTTGCTAAAAATACCTTGATCAGAAAAGCGATTGAAGGATTAGAAGGTGACGCATCAGAAATCTTTGTTGCCCTTAAAGGCCAGTCAGCATTATTGTTCTCTACAGTGGGTAACGGACCAGCTAAGCTGATCAAAGCCCTGAGAAAAGGATCTGATAAACCTGTACTTAAAGCCGCATATATCGATTCAACAGTATTCGTTGGTGATAACCAATTAGATACTTTAGTAAGCCTGAAATCAAGAGAAGAGCTTATTGGAGACATCATTGGTCTATTACAGTCGCCAGCTAAAAACGTTGTTTCTGCGCTTCAGTCAGGCGGTAACAAAATTGCAGGAATTGTTAAAACTCTTCAAGAGAGAGGTTAAGGACGAACACCTTAAAAGTTCATTATTAATAAATTATTATTTACGTAAATTTTTAAAAATCTATAAAAATGGCAGATTTAAAAGCGTTTGCTGAGCAATTGGTAAACTTAACAGTTAAAGAAGTTAACGAATTAGCTCAAATCTTAAAAGACGAGTATGGTATTGAACCAGCTGCTGCTGCAGTTGCTGTTGCAGGTCCTGCTGGTGATGCTGCTCCTGCAGCTGAAGAAAAATCAACTTTTGATGTAATCCTGAAAGAAGCTGGTGGTCAGAAATTAGCAGTTGTAAAACTTGTTAAAGACTTAACTGGTTTAGGTTTGAAAGAAGCTAAAGATCTAGTTGACGGTGCACCTAAAGAATTAAAAGCTGGTGTTGCTAAAGACGAAGCTGAAGCTTTGAAAAAACAATTAGAAGAAGCTGGGGCAGTAGTTGAAATTAAGTAATCACTTAATTTTAATATAACTCAAAACGTAGACTCCGACTGTATAGTCGGAGTCTATACCTGTTTATAAACTTTTCATCTTGTTTGGTTGATGAAATGGTTTAACGGCAAACCAAACAAATAGTTTATTCTTAAACTAAATTAACTTTAGTCCATTGGCAAATAAAGTCGACCAAAGAGTAAATTTTGCACGTAGTAAGCACATCATAGATTACCCGGATTTTCTAGATGTACAGTTGCAATCATTCAGAGAATTTTTTCAGATCGAAACTACTTCAGATAACCGTCACACAGAAGGGTTATTTAAGGTTTTTGCTGAAAACTTCCCAATCACCGATTCCAGAAATATCTTTGTACTGGAGTTCCTTGATTATTTTATTGATCCACCGCGTTATGATATACCTGAGTGTATTGACCGTGGATTAACTTATAGTGTTCCATTAAAAGCGAAGCTGAAACTTTCTTGTAATGATGCAGAACACGAAGATTTTGAAACCATCATTCAAGATGTATACCTGGGAACCATTCCTTATATGACTCCTAAAGGTACCTTCGTGATCAATGGTGCAGAACGCGTAATTGTATCGCAGTTACACAGGTCGCCAGGAGTGTTCTTCGGTCAAAGCCGTCACACAAATGGTACTAAACTTTATTCTGCCCGTGTGATTCCTTTCAAAGGTTCTTGGATCGAGTTTGCGACAGACGTGAACAACGTCATGTATGCTTACATCGACCGTAAGAAGAAATTCCCGGTAACCACCCTGTTGCGTGCCATCGGTTATGATTCTGATAAGGACATCCTTGAGCTTTTTGACTTAGCTGATGAAGTTAAAGTCAGCAAATCTGGCTTGAAGAAATACATCGGACGTAAACTTGCCGCAAGGGTATTAAGAAAATGGGTTGAAGATTTCGTGGATGAAGATACCGGTGAGGTAGTTTCCATAGATCGTAACGAAGTGATCTTAGACAGGGACACTGTTTTAGAAGATGACCATATTGATATGATCATTGACGCTGGCGTTAAAACAATTATCTTATCTAAAGATGATGGTGCCAGTCAGGCTGATTATACCATTATTTACAATACATTACAAAAAGATACTTCAAACTCTGAGAAAGAGGCTGTGGAGAACATCTATCGTGCGTTGCGTAATGCAGAACCACCTGATGAGGAAACGGCAAGAGGTATCATCGAGCGTTTGTTCTTCTCGGATAAACGTTATGACTTAGGAGATGTGGGCAGGTACCGCATCAACCGTAAGCTGAAAATGGATACTCCTGATCATGTTAAAGTATTGACAAAAGCAGACATTATTGCAATTGTTAAATACCTGATCAAGTTGATCAACTCCAAAGAAGAGGTCGATGATATTGATCACTTGTCGAACCGTCGTGTTCGTACAGTAGGTGAGCAATTGTACGCTCAGTTTGGTGTTGGTCTGGCCCGTATGGCAAGAACTATCCGTGAGCGTATGAACATCCGCGACAACGAGGTCTTTACACCAACAGATCTGATCAATGCACGTACTTTATCGTCGGTGATCAACTCGTTCTTTGGTACAAACCAACTGTCGCAGTTCATGGACCAAACCAATCCTCTGGCGGAGATCACGCACAAGCGTCGTCTGTCAGCCTTAGGTCCAGGCGGTCTTTCACGTGAGCGTGCTGGTTTCGAGGTACGTGACGTTCACTATACCCACTATGGTCGTCTGTGTACGATTGAAACACCAGAGGGACCAAACATCGGTTTGATTTCTTCTCTTTGCGTTCACGCGAAGATCAATAACCTTGGTTTCATTGAAACACCATACAAAAAGGTTAAAGATGGTATCGTTCAGGTAGACGAGGAAGTGATTTATCTTTCTGCAGAGGATGAGGATGGTAAAACGATCGCACAGGCAAATGCTGCCTATGACGATCAGGGTAACTTCACCACTTCACGCGTGAAAGCACGTTATGAAGGTGACTTCCCGGTTATTGAGCCTGAGAAATTAGACTTAATGGACGTTGCCCCTAACCAGATTACCTCTATTGCAGCTTCGTTGATTCCTTTCCTTGAGCATGATGATGCGAACAGGGCTTTGATGGGATCGAACATGCAGCGTCAGGCCGTACCATTGTTACGTCCTGAGGCACCTATCGTCGGAACAGGTCTGGAAGGTCGCGTAGCACGTGACTCAAGAACGCTGATCAATGCTGAAGGTGACGGTACTGTTGAATATGTAGATGCAAATGAGATCACCATCAAATATGTAAGAAACGACGGAGATCGTTTGGTTTCTTTCGAAGGTGATAGCAAAACTTATAAACTGATCAAGTTTAAGAAAACTAACCAGAATACTTGTATCAACCTGAAACCGATCGTTAAGAAAGGTCAGAAAGTGGTTAAAGGACAAGTACTTTGTGAAGGTTATGCAACTGAAAATGGTGAGCTGGCACTGGGAAGAAACCTGAAAGTTGCTTTCATGCCTTGGCAGGGATATAACTTTGAGGATGCGATTGTAATTAACGAGCGTATTGTCCGCGAAGACATCTTTACTTCACTGCACATTGAAGAGTTTGAACTGGAAGTGCGTGATACAAAACGCGGGGAAGAGGAATTGACACCAGATATCCCTAACGTTTCTGAGGAAGCAACTAAAGATTTAGATGAAAACGGTATCATCCGTGTAGGTGCTGAGGTTAAAGAAGGTGACATCCTGATTGGTAAGATCACTCCTAAAGGAGAGTCTGATCCTTCACCTGAGGAGAAATTACTTCGTGCGATCTTTGGAGATAAAGCCGGTGATGTGAAAGATGCATCACTGAAAACGCCTCCTTCGATCAAAGGTGTGGTAATTGATACCAAATTGTTCTCAAGAGCTAAGAAAACTACTAAAGCTGAAGAAAAAGCAGCAATAGATAAGTTGGACAAGAAATATGAGATCGCTACAACTAATCTGAAGAACGAGCTTGTTGACAAACTATTCCAGATTGTTAACGGTAAAACATCTCAGGGAATCTTCAACGTTTATAAAGAGCTGTTGTTCCCTAAAGGTGCTAAGTTTACCCAGAAAAGCCTTGCTGATCTTGAGTATGCGCACATCAATCCATACAAATGGACTACTGATGATGATAAAAATGAGCAGATCAAGATGTTGCTGCACAACTATGGTATTCGTGTAAACGAAGAACTGGGTGCTTACAAACGTGATAAATTCGCCATCAGTGTAGGTGACGAGTTGCCATCAGGTATTGTACAAATGGCTAAGGTATATGTAGCTAAAAAACGTAAATTAAAAGTAGGTGATAAGATGGCCGGTCGTCACGGTAACAAGGGTATCGTTGCCCGTATTGTTCGTGATGAAGATATGCCATTCCTGGAAGATGGAACTCCTGTTGATATAGTGTTGAACCCACTGGGTGTACCTTCACGTATGAACCTGGGCCAGATCTACGAAACAGTATTGGCATGGGCCGGTAAAGAACTGGGGGTTAAATTTGCAACTCCAATCTTTGACGGTGCAAAACATGACGAAGTTGAAGAGTGGATTGCTAAAGCTGGTGTACCTGCTTCAGGAAGAACTTACCTGCACAATGGTTTAACGGGAGAGAAATTCGATCAGCCGACTACAGTAGGTATCATTTATATGCTGAAACTGGGTCACATGGTTGATGATAAGATGCACGCCCGTTCAATCGGACCATACTCACTGATTACACAACAACCATTGGGTGGTAAAGCCCAGTTCGGTGGTCAGCGTTTTGGTGAGATGGAGGTTTGGGCACTTGAAGCATTCGGTGCAGCCAACATCCTGCAGGAGATCCTGACCGTTAAATCGGATGATGTGATCGGTAGGGCCAAAACCTACGAGGCAATTGTTAAAGGCGAGAACCTTCCTACACCTGGTGTACCGGAGTCGTTCAACGTATTGGTACATGAGCTGCGTGGATTAGGTTTAGATATTACGTTAGACTAATGTTGAAAGTTATTTTGTTGGGATGTTCATCGCATCCCAACTTTTTAAATTTTTCAACTTTCAAACAAAAGAGCTATGTCTTACAAAAAGGATAATAAATTAAAAAGCAATTTCACCTCGATCACCATTAGCTTGGCGTCGCCGGAGGCTATTTTAGAGCGTTCCAGCGGTGAGGTGTTGAAACCTGAGACCATCAATTACCGTACTTACAAACCTGAGCGTGATGGTTTGTTCTGTGAGCGCATTTTTGGTCCGGTAAAAGATTACGAATGTCATTGCGGTAAATATAAACGTATCCGTTATAAAGGGATTGTTTGTGACCGTTGTGGTGTAGAAGTAACCGAGAAGAAGGTACGTAGAGAGCGTATGGGACACATCAACCTGGTGGTTCCTGTTGCGCACATCTGGTACTTCCGCTCGTTGCCAAACAAAATCGGATATCTTTTAGGCTTACCTACAAAAAGGTTAGACCTGATCATTTACTATGAGCGTTACGTAGTTATTCAGCCAGGATTTATGGCTGAAGAAGGCATCCAATACATGGATTTTCTGACTGAAGAGGAATATCTTGATATCCTTGATAAGTTGCCAAAAGAAAACCAGTATCTTGATGATAAAGACCCTAATAAATTCATCGCCAAAATGGGTGCTGAAGCATTAGAGGATTTACTGAAACGTATTGATTTAGATACTTTATCATACAATCTGCGTCACCAGGCTGCAAACGAAACTTCTCAGCAACGTAAAAACGAGGCTTTGAAACGTTTACAGGTGGTAGAGGCATTCCGTGGTTCAAGAACTCGTATCGAGAATAACCCTGAATGGATGATCATCAAGATTGTTCCTGTTATTCCACCTGAGCTGCGTCCGTTGGTACCGTTGGAAGGTGGTAGGTTTGCGACTTCAGATTTGAATGATCTTTACCGTCGTGTCATCATCCGTAACAACCGTTTGAAACGTCTGATCGAGATTAAAGCGCCAGAAGTGATTTTGCGTAACGAAAAACGTATGCTGCAGGAAGCTGTGGATTCGTTGTTCGATAACTCACGTAAAGTAAACGCGGTAAAAACTGAAGGTAACCGCGCCCTGAAATCCCTTTCTGACATCCTTAAAGGTAAACAAGGTCGTTTCCGTCAGAACTTATTGGGTAAACGTGTGGATTATTCAGCACGTTCGGTAATTGTTGTAGGTCCTAACCTAAAATTACACGAATGCGGTTTACCTAAAGATATGGCTGCAGAGCTGTTCAAACCGTTTATCATCCGTAAGATGATTGAGCGGGGAATTGTCAAAACTGTTAAATCTGCGAAGAAAATCGTTGACAGAAAAGATCCCCTGGTTTGGGACATCTTAGAAAACGTATTAAAAGGACACCCTGTATTGCTTAACCGTGCACCTACGTTGCACAGATTGGGTATCCAGTCGTTCCAGCCGAAGCTTGTTGAGGGTAAAGCGATTCAATTACACCCGTTGGTATGTACGGCATTCAACGCGGATTTTGACGGTGACCAGATGGCGGTGCATTTACCTTTGGGTCATGCTGCGATTCTGGAAGCCCAAGTATTGATGTTAGCTGCACACAACATTCTTAACCCTGCAAACGGTACGCCGATTACGGTTCCTTCGCAGGATATGGTTTTAGGTCTTTACTACATTACTAAAGGCCGCAGAACTGATGAGAGCCGTGTTGTTAAAGGGCAGGATTTCTCTTTCTATTCTCCGGAAGAAGTGATCATCGCTTACAATGAGAAACGTATTGATCTTCATGCGTTCATCAAAGTGAAAGTGAATGTGAAACTGGAGGATGGAACAATTGTTAACAAATTGTTGGATACCACTGTAGGACGTGTACTGTTTAACCAAATGGTTCCGGAAGAAGTAGGATACATCAACGAATTGCTGACTAAAAAATCCCTTCGTGATATCATTGGACATGTAGTGAAAACTACAGGTATGGCGCGTGCGTCAAGGTTCCTTGATGACATCAAAGAATTAGGATTCCAGATGGCCTTCAGAGGAGGTCTTTCGTTCAACCTTCAGGATGTGAACATCCCTGTTGAGAAACATGCGCTATTGGAGCAGGCTTCTGCAGAGGTTGATGAAGTAAGGAATAACTATAACATGGGATTCATTACCAACAACGAGCGTTACAATCAGATTATTGATATCTGGACCCGTATCAATAACCGTCTGACTTCATTCGTCATGACACAGTTATCGAGCGACAACCAAGGATTCAACTCTGTATATATGATGCTTGACTCCGGGGCACGTGGTTCTAAAGAGCAGATTCGTCAGCTTTGCGGAATGCGTGGTCTGATGGCTAAGCCTCAGAAATCAGGTTCTGGTGGTGAGATTATAGAAAACCCGATCCTCTCTAACTTTAAAGAAGGATTGTCGGTATTGGAATACTTCATCTCTACCCACGGTGCGCGTAAAGGTTTGGCGGATACAGCGTTAAAAACTGCCGATGCTGGTTACCTGACTCGTCGTCTCCATGATGTGGCGCAGGATATGATTGTAAATGCTGAAGATTGCGGTACTTTGAGAGGTATGTATACTACTGCCCTGAAAGACAATGAGGATATTGTTGAGCCGTTGTACGACAGAGTATTGGGTCGTATCTCACTGCATGATGTATTTAACCCTCTGGATGGTTCACTGCTGGTGAGTGCCGGACAGGATATTGATGAAGATATCGCAAAAGCAATTGATGAGTCTCCGTTAGAAGGTATCGAAATCCGTTCAGTATTGACATGTGAGAATAAGCGCGGTGTTTGTGCCTTATGTTACGGACGTAACCTTGCAACAGGTAAACGTGTTCAGAAAGGCGAGGCTGTCGGTGTAATTGCTGCACAGTCGATCGGTGAGCCGGGTACGCAGCTGACATTACGTACGTTCCACGTTGGGGGTACTGCGTCGAACATCGCTGCAGAGTCTCAGATCACAGCTAAATTTGATGGTATCATTGAATTTGAGAATGTGCGTACAGTGGCTACAAAAACTGAAGAAGGTGATACTCAGATCGTATTGGGACGTTCGGGTGAGTTCAAAATTGTTGAGCCTGGTACCAATAAGGTGATCATGACCAATAACATTCCTTACGGTTCATTCTTGTTTGTTGAAGATGGTGCAACCATCACTAAAGGTGATAAGATTTGTTCATGGGATCCATATAATGCGGTAATTATCTCGGAATTTGCTGGTAAGATTGAGTTCGAAGCTATCGTTGAGGGTGTAACCTTCCGCGAGGAGTCGGATGAGCAGACTGGTCACCGTGAGAAAGTAATCATTGATACCCGTGATAAAACCAAAAACCCTTCTGTACGTGTTGTTGACAAGAAAGGTGAATTGATCAGGGCTTATAACATTCCTGTTGGTGCGCACATTGCCATCGACGAGGGTGATGCTGTTCAGACCGGTCAGATCCTGGTTAAGATTCCACGTGCAACTGGTAAAACAAGAGATATCACCGGTGGTTTACCACGCGTAACGGAGCTTTTCGAGGCACGTAATCCTTCAAACCCTGCGGTAGTAACAGAGATTGATGGTGTGGTAACTTTAGGTGGTGTGAAACGTGGTAATCGTGAGATGACCATTGAGTCCAAAGATGGTGAGGTTAAAAAATACCTGGTTCCATTGTCTAAACACATCCTGGTACAGGATAATGACTTTGTGAAAGCTGGTATGCCTCTTTCTGACGGATCAATTTCACCTGCGGATATCCTTGCCATTAAAGGACCTGCAGCGGTTCAGGAATACCTGGTAAATGGTATTCAGGAAGTTTACCGTCTGCAAGGTGTGAAAATCAATGATAAACACTTCGAGGTGATTGTGCACCAGATGATGCAGAAGGTTCACATCGAGGATCCGGGAGATACTATTTTCTTAGAGAACAACTCTGTAGACCGTTGGGACTTCATGATCGAGAATGACGAGATCTATGACAAAAAAGTTGTGGTAGACGCTGGTGATTCAAACACGGTTAAACCCGGTCAGATTGTTTCATTACGTAAGCTAAGAGATGAAAACTCTCAATTGAAACGTAAAGATCTGAAACAAATTGAAGTTCGTGATGCAAGACCTGCAACTGCGAGTTCAGTACTGCAAGGGATCACACGTGCATCATTGGGTACGAAATCATTCATCTCTGCAGCTTCCTTCCAGGAAACTACAAAAGTGCTTAACGAAGCAGCAATCGCTGGTAAACGTGACAGCATGCTTGGTCTGAAAGAAAACGTAATCGTTGGACACTTAATCCCTTCAGGTACAGGTGTACGCGGATACGAAAGGATCATCGTAGGTTCTCAGGAAGAATATGATAAACTGCTGGCTTCGAAACAAGAAGAAATAGAAGCAT
>Ga0256887_1000109_pt1 | contig 14324 bp, 1 predicted proteins | sample MC6MC0495MT_FD_186345 | JGI IMG/M metagenome (GOLD analysis project Ga0256887, IMG submission 186345) | Metatranscriptome of enriched soil aggregate microbial communities from Iowa State University, Ames, United States - MC6-MC0495-MT... | ecosystem: Environmental > Terrestrial > Soil >...
AAAGGAGAAGCTCGGATACACAGCGAAGGAAACCGAATGTAGAAGATCAAATCGGCAGCAGAAAGGAAATAGAGAGAGAAAACGTGCAGGGTGTTCAACCCGGGAGGCTGGTGCGCTTGCTACTGAGCAGGACGTTCGACGCTGTCAGCGGCGTTTGGTTTGCTGCAGGTGAGCGCATGGCGGAGCTCGGGGGGCTCTGAATGCTCAGCGGCGGCGGGCGGTTGAGCCAGTGCGCCGTCAGTGGCGCCGAGGGCCCCGCGCTCGGGCTGGCGTTCGGGCCGGGACTGGCGTTCAGGCCGGGGCTGGCATTCGCCATTCGAGCTGCTCCCGCCGCGGGGCTGCTGGTAGCGCTGATGCTGCCCATGGGCCTAGTACCCACGGGCGACGACGAGAAGGCGCGGGGCCGGGCGGCGTTGCCTGCTGCGAAGCCGACACCCGACGCGGATAGGGGCGTGCCACCGGACACCACGGATGGCGAGCGCGTCGGCGTGGCCACTCCCACGGGAGCCATGACGGGCGAGCCCGCAGGAGCCATCTTCCGCGCGCTGCCCTTGGACGACACAGGCCGGCTGCCCGGCGTCGAGGGTCCGCCTCCCGCAGCGGCACCCGGCGGCGGCGAGACGACCGACACGCCGCGGGTGGAGATCATCAGGGTGCGAGGCAGCGACAACGGGCTGCCCGAGGGGGGAGGAAGAGGCGAGCCCGCCGCCGGCGAAGAAGTCGAAGTTGCGGGACGGAGCGGCGGAACCAAGGCGCCCCCGGGGACGGCTGCTGGAGAAGTTGCCACGGCAGGGCCACCAGGGGCAGGCGAAGGCGGCAGCCGCGGCGAATGCGCCAGCGCTGCGAGTCGCGGGCTGCCGCGGTGCATCGGCATCGGCGGCGGGGACAGCACATGGGGCGACAGGCTCACCATCCCCGCCAGGGGCACCGGGGCGACGGGCGAAGGGGAGAGCGATGCGCGCGGACCCATCCCTGCCGGTGGAGGCACCGGCGGGCGCGAGAGCATCTTCGCCGGGGTGGACGCCGCGCGCGTGCGCGCAACAGGACTCTCCCATGCCCCTTCCCCCACCTGCGCCTGCGGGGGGAACGGCGACATCCTTCCCGGCGACCCCGGTCGCGACCCGGCCCGCGACCCGGCCCTCGAGCTCGGGCGCGAGTTCGTCCGGGAACCCGGGAGGGAAGGCCCCACTTTCGCCACGGCGGCCGCAGCGGCGCCGGGGGTCAGCTTCTGCGCGACGGCCTTGATGCGGTGCACGGCGGAGGCGTTGCTAGCCACGGAGGCGAAGGCGGAACCCATGGGCCGACTGGGAGGGGATGCACTAGGACTGCCTGCAACGGCGACGCCGCCAGGACCCGCCACGCTGGCCCTCCCTCGCGAAGTGGTCGGTCGTGACGGGGGCGTGCTCGCCGAGGAGCCCTTGCGTGCAGTGCCCGCGCCCGCCGGAGGAGCTCCCGCCGTTGCGCCAGGTGAGCCCGAGGTAGCCACCTTGGGCAACAAGGGTTTGGGGCGGGGCAAGGGCCCCTTGGGCGAGGGGGCCGCCGAGCCGGCCGAGACGGATGTTCTGTCGGTCGAGGAACCCGGCGCGCGGGGGGGCGGCTTCAGCAAGGAGGCCTTCTGCGCCTCGGAGCGACGCAGCTCCCCTGCGACGGTGATCAATGATTTCAGCGAGGCGGTCTTGCCCATGTTCGCTGCGGCGTTCGCGGCGGCCAATCGTGCCGTGGCGTCCCCCGTCGCGATGACACTGGCTTTCTTGTTCGAGTTGGCGCCGTTCGGTTGCACGCCCGCTCCGGCGCCCCAAGCCGGTCGATCCTTCAGGCTCGTTCCGGGTTTCTTCTTCTTCTTCTTGCTCGAAGCCACCTGGCCCGGCAGGGGCAACGGCGCGGGTGGGCGAGGACGGAGACCCAGCACGCCCATGACCATCGCGAGCCGACCCTCGGCCGCCTGGGACTCCTTGGCCTTGTTGAGCTTGTTGTGCACGGCGGCGGCTTTCTGCGCGGGAGAGCGGCCGACATCGTCGTCATCCTCGTCCTCGTCATCCTCGTACTCATCGGAGTCCCAGTACTCGTCGTCCTCGTCGCCCTCCGCTGCGCTGCCCTTGCCCGCCAGCTTGTGCAGCCGCCCCAACGCGCCTTGCTGCCGTGCGATCGCGGCGGCCCTTCTGGCGAAGAGTTTCGCGGGCGGGGGCGGCTTGAACCAGCGCGAGTAGGAGGGTCTCCCGAGCATGACCTTGACGTGCCGGAGCGCAGGAGTGTCCGCGACGATGTAGCCCCCGACGCGAATGCCCGGTACGTTCTGCGGCGAGGGCGACGTCCCCATCCCCATTCCAAGCACCGTGGCGGGACTTTCACGCCCGGCGCCCAGGGAGGGTGACAGCAGGTCGAGTTTGGAGACCTCACCGGCGCGGGGGCTGGGGCTCGGAGCCGACAGCAGCACCGGCGTGCCACCGTTTGCGTTCGAGGGCGTGTCCACACGCAGGTAGGCCAGACCCGCGTGCGAGGGCGCCTTGTTCGTCGGGGAAGAAGACTCCCAGCCCCCGGCGTCCTCGCCTTCGACGCCGTCACCAGCCCCCGTGCTGCTGCCGTGCCACGCGTCTTCCTCACCCAGTGGCGTGAGGCCCGCTGCGCCGAGCCGGAGCATCGCTTGCCCCTGCGTCTCCTCGGGGTCCTCCTCTTCTCCTGCGAGGAGGTCCACTCCTTGATTGATCAAGTGCATCTGCCTGAGGCTAAAGTCGCCCAAGCTGACGTACCGCGCGTGCGTGTAAAGAGACTTGGCGTCCAGGTCCTTCAGCGGCGAGGGCACGGTCATGCGCGGGGGGCGCCAGGCCGTGGAGCGCATGCGCTGGTGGCCCCCGGCGGTGGGGAGCGGGGCACCGAGCGTGTCCATGCCGCCCGCGGAGCCCGTGAGCGTCGGCGAGGAGGAAGGGCCGTTCATCGACGGCGACAGCAGGCTGGGCGTGCCGTTGTCGGAGCGGTCCACGACGTCGTTGCCTGCGCCGCCACCACCACCGCCGCCAGCCATCGGAGAAGGGGGTGGCGCGGTGAACACGCGCACGCTCGTCTCGATGCAGCGGTTATCGTCTTGCGCCGCTGCGGAACCGCCGCTTGGAGAGGGCGACGGGCAGAAGGGCGGCAGCACCACGCGCATGGTTGTTTCTGCGCACTTCGGCGGAGGCGCGTCCTCGATCGCAGTGATATCGTCGACCAACGACGGCGCGCGGGTCAGAGCGACCCCGTCGCGCTCGCTTGGCAGCGTGGACAGCGCGTGGCTTGGCGTGGCAGTGATCTGGGTCGTCAGGCGCGAGGCGCGGGTTGCAGGCGTGGCGACTCCATCAGTTCCCGAGGCAGTGGCGGCACCGACGGTGCCGCTAGTGGACTGCGGGGGCAAGTCAAGCCGCACATGCTTCTGCTCCTTTTTGTCTTTGTCCTTCGCGGTAGGCGACGGCTCCGGAGAGGGGCGCGTGGACGAGCCGCCACCGGCGAGCATGAGGGCTCCATCGGCGCCGCCGGAGGACGGAGACGTCTGCACCGCCGACGTCGCGGAGCCAGACGGTAGCAGCGCAGCCTTGTCTGCCCGGGGTGGCGGGGACAACAAACCTCGCACGCGGCTCTGTTCCTCCGGCACGTTCCACTGGAACGTAGGGAACGGGTCTGCTCGTTTGAGCACCCGGATCCAGTCGGTGTTGCTCCAGACCTTCTTCGCCCTCGCGTGTCGCGCTCGCCACCCGCTGCGGTCCAGCCAAGCCTGGAACTTCGCATTGGTGGCCAACTTGAACTTGACCTGCCTGACGAACAGGCGCACGCCCATGAAGAACACCAGGCCCATCAAGGCGTAGATGGCCGCCTGGAGCATGCCCTTGAAGCCCGGGTACGGGGTGGTGAGCGCGACGCCCGTGTACCCCACCCCGCTGGGCGCGGAGAGGAAGAAGATCACCCCGCACGTCAGGATGACCAACAGGGACACCAGGGAGACACCCTCGAGCGCGTTGACGTCGTACACCACGTGCGGCTTGTAGGGCTCGTACAAAACGTGCAGCACCAAGGCGAGCGCCACGACGATCCACACGATGAACGCCTGGTAAAGCGGGGTGTTCTGCATGAACACCGTGCAGAGCGAAATGGCGAGCGAGCGCATGATCACCACGAGCTGCCAGTAGAAGCGCGCGGGGTGGAAGGGCTCCACGAGCTGCTTGAACATCTTGTGCCACTTGAGCAGCGCGATGTAGTTGGCCAATTCCACGGCAGCGTCGAGCTTCACGCGCTCACGCTTGTCGAGCAGGGAATGCGCCTTCCATGCACGGTGGTTCAAGCTGCGGGGACAGAGGATCCACTGTGCGCAACGCCGGGGCACCCCTCTCAAGGGGTAGGTGTGGACTTGCGGGCGCAAGTGGAAGAAGATCATCATGTACAACAACGGGATGCCCACACCGTACACCACCAGGCACAGGATGCCCGCTTGGCTCCACGAGCGCCACCAGTCCTCATCGCAGCGCAACGAGGGCGAGTAGTCCAGCGAGAGGGTCCCATCGTCCAAGCGCGTGCACGCGAGCATGTTCATGCTCATGATGCACAAGGGGAGGTAGATGAAGTCCAGTCCGAGAATCAGGAGACCCAGGCCTTGGCGCCAGAACTTCGAAAGGTACTTGTCCAGCGCCACGCGGAGCAAGGACTTGTCCACGCGAGGAGGCAGCTGCTCGCCTTCCTCGCCACCGGCAGCGGCAGCGGCAGCGGGAGCGGGGGAGGGAGACTTTGCGTCGGGCAGTGCCAGGGCGGTGTCGGGCTTGGCGACGTCGCCGGGGAGCTGCGGCACCGGTGCACCATCGGCCGGTACACCCTCCGCCCCTCCCGCCGCCGCCACGACGACGGGCGGAGGCGCCTTCATCGCCTCGTCATCGAACGGCTGCCCCTCGCCCCTTCCCCTTCGCTCTCGCAACTTTGCAATCGCCTTGCGGCGCCTGTTGTGCGCCCGGGCCCCCTCGAGCGCCGTGGCGAGCAAGGAGACCACCAGGACGCTCGTGAGGATGATGATGGCCCCCACCAGGGGCAGCAGCATGAACGCCAGCCACTTGGACGTGAACGTGATTTCCGGCAGGGTGCACTCCAGGGACAACACGTCGAAGTCCACGTTGATGAACGAGAGAGCCTGCAGGGTGTTGCCTTGGCTCACGGGCCAGTTGAGCCTGTACGACTTGAACGACGAGGCCGTCTGCATGAAGCGCAGCACGATGCCCAAGAAAGCAAAGTCGACTTTCAGCTTGAACTTCAGCACGTACAGAAAGCCCAGCCCCACGACCAACAGGGGCACCGCCACCTTCATCAGGTTCAAAAAGAGGTACAACGTGCTGGCACCACCGTCCTCCCCTGAGGGACAGGCGGCGCAGTCGGCCGCACCGAGCTTGAAGTAGCCCTTCTGGCACGAGGCGCACAGGCGGCCAGCGAAGCCTGGTGCACAGCCGAACGAGTCCGAAAGCGCGGAGGAACCGTTCAGCCTGCTGCCGTCGACGGGGTCCAGCCCTCCGGAAGAGTCAGGGTACAGCCCGTCATACCTCGCCCACTGCGTGGACAAGCACGAGTTCTCCAACGTGCACGGCACATAGATCGGCCCTCCCTCGCTGTCAAGAATTGAGGACCTCCACCATCCAAACTGGGAGTAAGGCATGAACGCCCCCGTCGAGGAGCACGATGCTCCCCTGGGACACTCCAGGCAGAGAGGCCCCTTGGAATCATCGCGGGACACTTGGCGCCAGATGTTCGGAAAGGTCCCCATGGAGCACTCCAGGTTCAACGCGAGGGCGCCGCGCACGGAGAGACCCGAGGGGTCGCGCACGAGGTACTCCAACGAGGAGTAGGGGTTGGCCGAGCCGCCGAACCCGCCGGGGTGGAACAACAGCGTGCCGGAGGGCAGGAGCAGGGGGAGCTGCGCGGCGGCGAGAGCGGCGTCCTTGGACAGGTCACCCGTGGACTCGTTGACGAATAGCCGCGTGCGCACCTCGGTGCCAACCCCGCCCGGCACGGTCGGCGGCAGCTTCGTCACGCTCCACCACGCGCCGAGCCTTGGTGCACTCAGCAGCGTGAAGGACAGTTCCTCCCACGAATTGTCCGGGTCGCTGGCGGGCAAATCGATTCTCAGCGGCGCCAACGCCCCGGATGCCGGGGGCAGCAGCACTCCCTTTGGTGCCGGCCACAGGCTGGGGTCGATGCGCACGGCGTACCCATCGCCGGAGGAGGGGGCCTCGGGCGGCTGGTTCACGAAGGTGATGTCGATGATCACCGTACAAGGGGCGGACAAAGTGCCACCCTGATAGCTGTCGCCGATGCGGTAGGCGAACGAGTCGCGCCCCGGGCCGTACGAGTTGCGGAACGGCTTGAACACCACGCGCGGAGGGCCGTCGAGCAAGCTGGACGCGCGGGCGGTGTCCTTGACTTCAGCCCCGACGCGGGGGCCGTACTCCGGCCCGCAGGGGGACGCCTCGCTCGACCCGACCACCGGCGCGAACGAGCACAGGTCCCCGCGCCTCAGCAGGTCCTCCCCGTTGCTCGCGTTGAGCGGTCCGGTGGGCGCGAGGCTGATGTACGCCGTGTAGGTCCCATCGGTGAACTCCGGTTGGACCCATCCAGGAAGCTCAATGATGACCGCCTCGTTCTGCCGGGTAGCCACGGTGAAGTTCGCGGGTTCCGAGGGGGCGTACGCGCTGGTCGGTGCCCGCGGCGGAGAGTACACCGGCTCCACGAGCATCTCGACGACGTTCTGCGTCGAGGACCTCAAGTAGCCGTTGGAGACCGTGTAGGCGAAGCTGGAGTACAAGTAGTCCTGCGAGCTGACACCGACCTCGTCGGGGTGCGCCGGAGCGAAGGCCACGTACGACAAACCGTGCTGCACCGCGGCGTTGCTCGCGGGGGAGAGGCTCGTGATCGCGGGGCCCACCACATCCGCGGGCAAGACACCCTCGTCCCGCTGGGCCTCGCTCACGCGCGGGTCGGTGGCGTAGTCGAACGCGAGGGGCAGCTGGTACAGCGTGCCCTTGGCCGGTAGGCTCGTGATCAGGAACGTGAGCGTGCCGTTGTCCGGGTCGAACAACGGCACCAACGAGGACAATTGGATCAGCTTCACTGTTCCCTGCCCCATGGACACCTGCACCCTCTCGCCGCTGCTCCAGCTCCCGAGGCCATTGGTGGCGTTGGCGAGCGCCAGGGCGTCCTTTGCGAACAACGGGCCCCACTTGACGTCGCGGACCTCGAAGGCCACGTTGATGCTCGGCGAGAACAGCTGTGGCTGAAGCACGCGGAACACGAGGTAAGACAGGCCCGTCACCGGACCGCTGGTCCACCGCTTGGGCACGAACACCACGCGGCCATAGCGCGACAGGTCGGCGACAAGATCCAAGGGCGCGATCGGGTCTCCCACGCAGAGCAACGCCTCCGCGCTGGAGAAAGACGTACCTGACGCGGTAGACATCCAGCTGGGCAAGGAAGGCGCCAAGACGAACTGGTACAGCACACCTTGTTCCGGAGGTGGGACGCCCTGCACCTGCGCCTGGAGATCGCTGTTGTCCAGGTCGGTTCCGGCGAGGTCGATGATGATCGCCTCGTTCTCCTGCGTGGAGCGACCCAGGGGCGGCGTGGCCGTCGGGGGGTAGTTCACTTTGGTCAGGTCGATGCTCACCGTGGCCGTCGAGGCAGACTGCAGCAGCGCACCGTCGTGCGCAAGGAAATTCACCTGGACTGCCAGGGCGTGTCGCACGCCAGAGGGCCACCCGGCCGGCACGGTCCAAAACAAGTAGGCCGGGGCGAACACGATACCCAGCGCCAGAGGGTCGCCGTTGCAACCACGGGAGATGCGCGCGCCGGAGGCGGAGAGAGTCACCGCCTCCAACGTCGTGCTGGGGTTGTTCCACTGCCCCAACCCGGGGGGACACTTGAACAGCCGCCCCTGCGCATTGTTGTCGGGCAGCGGCGACCGGATCTCCACCCACAGGTCCTGCGCATCCCCGAAGCTCGTCGCGTTGAAGAGCACCAGCACGGGCACGTCCTGTGTAGCAAGGACCGACGACCCCGCGGCCAAGGGTGCTTGCTGCAGCCGGTCCAGCCCGAGGGTCACCATGAAATCCGGCAAGACACTGCGGGCTCCCAGGGCGTCCGTGGCGTAGAGCGTGAAGTTATCCTTGGTTGCCGCGCCGCGGCTCACGGGCGGCACGTACACCAACGAGAAGCTCAGCTCGGACGATGCGTGCACCGTGGCTCCCTCGTGGAGCACCACCCCCGCCAGGCTGGTGAGCGTGCCCACCCGGGGTTCCTCGCCCAAGGTCACGGTGATGGCCGCACCGAGATGCTTCGGGTCCGTCAAGATGAAACTGAGCGTCGTGGCCATGTTGGCCCCGCCCTCGAACACGGACAGGCTGGCTTGGGAGGGGTCGGCGTGCGACACGATGGGAGGCATCGTCGCGGCACCCACGACCAGCCTCACTTCGCAAAGACGACTCTGGAGGCGCCCGTCGTACCCGACGAACACGAACGTGTCATACAAGGGCATCACCGCTCCGGCGGGAGGCTCGTACAACAGCACCTCCGTCAAGTTGCCGTAGGGCAGCATGTCCGCCGTGATCACCTCCCCGTCCGACCCTCGCAGGGTGCCAAACGACGGCAGCCGGATGACGCGCACGTGCAGTTCCCCCGGCGCGAGGGAGTCCACGTCGGTGATGTTCGGCAAGAAGGACAACGAGGTGTTCACCAAGGGGCTCACATTGCGGAAGGTCAAGGTGGAGGGCACCGAGGGAGCCTGGGCCACCTGGTGCACGTTGACGCTTACGACGCCCCGCGCGGACACAGGATCAGCGCTGGTGGACGAGTCCCACCCGGACTCGTCCGCGCACGAGTAGGTCCATTCCGCGAGCGGCAGGCCGAACGCCGCGTCCGGCGGACGGTAGAACAGCTTCAACGCGTTGGGCTGGTCCGCCAAGGGCAACTCCAGGTTCGACGAGGCGTGCAGCACGAACCCCGCCCCGATCGACGCGCCGAGCATCACCTCGCCCGAGGAGGAACCGGCCACGAGCTCGCGCTCGAGCAGCTGGCCCGTACCCGGGGTAGACTCCACGCGCACCACGCGTAGCCCGCGGCCAAGCACCATGCGCTGGGCCGACTGCAAGTCGATCTCCACGCTGGCGGCCTGACCGGACGACATGTCGACCGTGACGTTGGGGCACTGGCGCAGCGCGGCCGCGTCGTCGTTCTGCGCGAAGTAGGAGGCCAGCACGACGCGCAGCACCACCTCCGCGCTGGAGGCCTCGTCCGACGCGCCCCAGGAGTCCACCGCGCGGAACGCGAACGAGTCACGCACGGAAGGAGAATCGGGCTCCACGCCGGGGCTCGGGGAGGAGGCGGAGGAATTTAGCAGCGAAGCGGGGAAGGAGCGGTAGAACAGGCGGCCAGCCTTGTCGCTCACCTGCGCCCCCTCGCGCGTGAGGCGTGTGCCGGGGTTCAGCGCGCCATCGGCCGTCTGGACCATCTGGAAGAGGTCCCCCCTCGTCGGGAGGCGCTCCACAAAGAAGCTCACCTCGTCCCCGTCGACATCGAGGGCGCGCAGGGTTAGTGGCACAAGGGAGTCTTGTGCCACGAGCAGCTCCTCCTCCTCGCGGTGCACGGAACCCTCCACTTGCACCTGCTGCGCCTGCCAGTGCTCCAGCGCGCTCCACCACCGTTGCGCCTGGGGCGCATGGTTGTGCAGCTTGGTCAAGGCGAACTTCACCTGAGCCACCTGTGAGACGGGCCCGGACTCCTTCACGCCCTCAAAGGCGAACGGACATCCGTCGCTGCTCGCGTAGAGCAATCGCGAGCCCGGGGTCATCTTGGCGTACAGGGTCACCGAGGAGGACGCGTTGGCGGCGCCGGAGGAAGCGTTGGAGAAGGGACTGAGGTCGAACGGCACAAGCGAGGGGGAAATCCACGCGCCGCGGCGGTTGCGCGCGGCGTCCCACAGAAACAAACTCGCGCAGCGCGGGTCGGGCACACTGAGGAGCCACAGGCTGACCGAAGCGTTCGTGTCCTCATTCACGGCTGCGAGGCGGAGGGTCGTTCCAAAATCCTCCGGCATGTCCACGGTCAAACCGAGGGCCTCCGGGGGCAGGTCCACGAACGCCACGACGAACGGCAGATCCATCCGACCGACCATCCGTCCGCCGAGTCCGGTGGCACCCAGGTCATCCACGGAGATGCTCAGGAGCTCCTCGCCGTAGTAGAAGCGTTCAGGCTCGTAGACTATGCTGGCCAAGAGGGCGTTCATCGTGGCCTGGGTGGCATTCAGGATGATCACCCTCTCGCCCACGCCGGAGTACCCCTCGGCGTACCGCGGAGGGGCCGTGGAGCCCACTGCCAGGGGGTTGGAGAAACTCAGGGAACCGTGGAGGACTGACAAGCGCATCTCGAGCACGGAGCTATCCAGCGCGTCCGGGTCGCTCACGGAGAAGCTGAGGCTCAGCGCGGCGTTCTTGGCGGCCCCCGCGAGGATCACCGAGGTGTTCGCGGCGGGCTCCAGCTTCGGTGGCCTGTTGACGCGCTGGACCACAATGTTGATGCTCGCGGTCCCCGTGGCGCCCGCAGGGTCGACCACCAGGCTAGTACTGGAGACCCCGGAGGATCCATGGTCGTTCACGCGGATGGTCAGGATGTCCACGCCGACGAACTCGATCGAAAGGGGCTCGTACACCAGCGAGGACAAGTACGTCCCTAAGAGGGCCAAAGGAGCCTCCACGGTGAACGCGGAGGAGGCGAACAGGGACACGGGCGCGCGCAGGCCGGGTGGAGAAGGGGTGATGCGAGCCAGCAGCGCCGGATCTGCGTCGCGGGCGAAGGCGAATCGAAGCAGCCCCCCGTTCGTCGTAGAGAGGCTCAGGGTCATCATGTCCCCGTCGTTGGCGTCGGAGTCCTGCACGGTAATCGCGGGGGCGGACACCGGCGACGGCAACTGGAACGGCAAGGGCGTGTTCTGGAACGCCAGCATGCTCCCTTCGCTCCCGCCTTCGACGAGCGCGACGGAGGAGTGCAGCACGATGACCGGCGCGCGGTTGATCCGCGCGATCTTCAGACTCACCACTCCGACATTGTTCGGGTTCGACTGCGAGCTGGACGCCACGCGGAACGTGAAGGACGCCAGGGTCTCCCCGGGGGCCGCTCCGGCACCTGGACCGGCCGGAAGGTAGTACAGCAGCCTCTGCGCGGCGTTGGAAGGGATGATGAGTCCGGCGGCCACCTGTGCGCCCAGAGCGACCCCATCGCTCGTCTGGAACAGCGCGCCCACCGCGGGCAACGTCACGACCGTCGTGCTCCACGCCGGGGAGGTCATCGTGGCGGCGAAGGTCACCAGCACCGGCACCCCGTTGGCCACGGAGGAGACATCGACGTTCCGCGGGAGCAACCGCGAGGAAGAGAAGGAACTACAGGTGGAACCAGAGTAGTTCGGGTCGCACGTGCAGAAGCCCGTGCCGGACACACCGTCGGAACAGGTGCTGTAAGGGCTGCAGGCGCAGGCCTGGCAGTTCGAACCGTAGTAGCCCGGCGCACACGCCGTGCAATTATCGCCCGCAAACCTTGCAGGACAAGTGCACCGCCCCGTTCCCCACCACCCGCTGTCGCACACCCCTCGCACACAGGCGCACGCGGTGAGGTTCGGCCCGAAGCGGTTGGGCGGGTAGGGCTCCAACGCGACGCGGTAGGGCGAGGGGATGTACAGATCGCCCGTGGACGCGGAGAGAGCGGAGGAGCTCAGGGAGAAGAACACTGTGTCATTGGCACTGGCGGGCAAGGCCAGGGGAGGGCTGTACCACCCTTGCCTCACTTCCCCCGCAAGGGTGGTGGAAGGGAACACCACTTCGTCGCCGCCGAGGACGCCGTAGAGCGAAGTGCTCATTCCGAGCGACAAGGCGGCCCCCGAAGGCCAGGATGATACATCCTCCGGTGCGCGCAAGTTCAGGGCCATGGGCGTCCGGGGCACGTACACCACGTCAGGCAGGCCCGAGGGCGAGCCCACAGAGAAGAATTCTCCGGTGGTGGTGAAAACCATCTCGGTCGGCGGGATGAAGTAGCTCGCGTCCGCGCCGTCGACCCCCGTGGCGCGCAAGGAGAACATCTGGCCCAACGGCAAGGGTGCCAACGGGGAGCGCAGCTCGATCAGTCCGCCGACGGTCCAGTTCGAGGGGGTGAACGTCAGAGACGCATCCGAAGGAGAAAGGATGCTGCTGTTCACCGCGAGGAAGCGCAGGGTTACCGCGACGAATGGTGGCATCATTGGGCGCACTGTGACGAGCACGCTGGCCCCTGGTGGCGCGTGCCTGCCCCAACCGTAGGCAGGCTCCATGCTGAACGAGCTCTTCGCCTGCAGCGGCGCGAACACCTGCGGCGCCACCGGGGCGAACGCGACGCTCGACGGACCCGACACCTCGGTCAGCAGGACCAATTGCGTCTGGTCAACCCCCCAGACCGATGGCGCCACCCATCCCCCCACGGCGACGCTGGTCGCCCCCCCGGGAACAAAGGAGATGTTTTGGCGGAACACCGCTTCATCCGTGGAAGTCCCATTGCCCAACAGCAGCGTCAGGGAGACGGTGAGGAAGTTGTCGCTGTCGCCGCTGCGGGGAAGGGAAGCGGAGAGCACCACGCCGGTGGGGATGGACACCACCAGCGCCAAAGGCTGCTCCACCACCCATCCGGGGTAGAGGGCCGCCGAGGGGGAGAACACCAGGGAGACGGATTGGAGCGCGCGCACGGACACGACCATTTGAGCGGGAACATCGAAGTGCGCGGCGTCGGAGCCGCTCACCGTGAAGGTCAGGCGCGCGGTCTGCGGCACCGACGGCGCGGCGAGGGTGAAGTTCGCCAGGACCAGGCTTCCATTCGCCGTGAACGTCATCGGGTCCGAAGCCAGCGTCACACCGCCCCCACCACCATTGGTGCCCGAGTAGCTCACGCCGAGCGCCACGTCGTACCCCGGTCTCGCGGGGCCCGTCAGACTCACAAGGCGCGGAACGACGGAGCCCACCCAGGCCTCCGTGGCCGACGCACTGCCTGGGGGCGTCAGGAACACGAACGACTCCAGCGGCGTGAACTGGACGACCATCGGTGCAGGCGGCACGTACTGCCCGCCCCCCACGCCCCCCATGCGGAACGTCACCGTCACATTGCCCGAGCGCGTGGCGTTGTTCTCCACGAGCACGAAGGACATCGTCGATGTCTGGCCCGAAGTCCAGCTCATCGACGACGGCGTGAAAGTCATCGTGGGCGAGGATGCATTCCAGGAGAGGGTGACCGGGTTCGAGCCCACGGCCGTCGCGGGCGTCACACTGATGGAACCCGAACTCGTCTTCGGGAACAACAAGGAGGTAGGCACACCCGACAGCAGGAACGTGGACTGGGGTTGGTACGAGAGAGCCTGGTCCGACAGGCTGTTGTAGTTGCCTGCCGCACCGCCGGAGATGGTGTACCGTAGCCACGCCGTCGAGATGGAGATAACCGCGGGCGCAGTAAGCGTGAAGCTCTTGCTCGCGCTATTCCCGTTCGGCCACGTGAGCACCCCGCCCGTGACCGTGCCCTGCCCTACCGCGATGGCGACCGTGAGGGTCACGCCCGAGCTCCCCGGAGCCGAGGAAGGTGTCACCGTCACCACGATCGACTGGGAGGCGTACAGGGTAGCGTAGGACGAGCGCGAGGGGGAGAAGTTGAATTGAGCGGCGGAAGCGGGCCGCACGAAGGAGGGGGACAGAAGCAGCAAAGAGAAGAGCAGCAGCAGACACAGGCGCCACAAGGACAACGGCGGAGACGGCGTTGGCCGCCGATGTGCGTCTTGCCGTTGTTGCTGCAGCGGCCCTCGAGGCAGCGATCCCGCAGTTTTCGAGTATGCCGGCTGCACCTGCACGGCAATCGGCGCCAGCATGACGCCATCCGACCGTCGCCCTGGCCGCCTCTTCGCTGCGCATGCGGGCGGTCCGTGCTCATTCGCTAGCCGCGGTGGCAGCGGCAAGTACTGCAAGGTCCCCATCCTCAGGATCGTCGTGGTCGTCGCCAAAATCGAGCGAAATGCGCACGAGAATCCACAAGGGCGGGACCAGGAAGGGGGCGCGCAGTGCAGCAAAATGCCCCACGCTAAATTTAGCAGCGGCGGCAACGGCGAAGGGAGGCCGCGCTGCTGTGCAACCGATGAGCAACAGCGACGGACAATCAGCTTCGCGTCCCGGGGGAGGGACGGGTGGCTCCCCGTCTTCCAGCACGAAATTCAGCTTGTCTCCTCTCCCGCGCGCTACGTCGCAGGAACTACTCCGAGCCGGCTGCACACCGAACCGCAC
>Ga0256887_1000114_pt1 | contig 14210 bp, 1 predicted proteins | sample MC6MC0495MT_FD_186345 | JGI IMG/M metagenome (GOLD analysis project Ga0256887, IMG submission 186345) | Metatranscriptome of enriched soil aggregate microbial communities from Iowa State University, Ames, United States - MC6-MC0495-MT... | ecosystem: Environmental > Terrestrial > Soil >...
CGCGTAGCGGTGAACTGAATGTGGCGGAGAAAGCAACAAACAAGCAGGAGGCAAGGCGATAGCACGAAAAGGGTGGTGTAGCAGACGAGATCGCGGGATCGCGGCTGGCTGATAGTTCCACGCACCCGCCAGTGGCAGCCGGCGGGTGGCGGATCCGTCAGCCCGCAGGGTCTGGACTCGGCGCTTAGTCTGACAGCGAGCAGATCAGCGCCACGCCACGATTGACCCAGTGCGCGGGCGGCTCGTTGGTGGGCAGGCGGACGGACATGATGAAGTTGGTCGAGTGCCCTGTCGTCGACAGCACTCCCCTGCGCGCCTGCGTCCTGTACATGGGGCATACGTAGGCTTGCTGCTGGTCGGCGTGGCGCTGCTCCTCCGCGCGGCCGGGCTTGAGGTGCAGGATCGGAGCGGGGGTGAACAGCACCTTCGGGTTGCTCTCGGCCAGGCGCGCGTTGGTGAAATCCCAACGAGCGCCCTCCAGGAACATTCCCTTGACGTACGCTCCGCAGTCGGGCCGCTGCGGCTTGTCTCCCAGCGCGTGCGGGTCGAGGAAGGCGAAGTCGAACTGCACGTCGTCGATGGCGATCTTGTTGCGGCGCGCGTGGTTCTGAAGCACGGCCGTCAAGAACGATTGAGGGAAGTAAAGCGCGGGAAGGGAAACCACCGCCGGTACGTCGGCGGCGATCCAGTCGGTCAGCACCTGCAGGCGCTGCTGGAGTTCGGTGACGTAGGATCCCAGCGGCTTGAGGCTCGGGTAGCTGACGGCCGCCCACATGTCCGGCAACGTGCCGTCGAACAGGCTCTGCGCCAGCAGCTCCACCTCGCGCGACATCACCACCTCGCCGCTCAGTGCCTTCAGCAGGGAGCTCAGCGACGAACGCAGCACGTCCGTCAGACGGTTGTAGCGGATGCACTCCTGCACAAGCACGCTGTTCATGGACTCGTTGTACTGCACGGGGAACTTGGCAGCGATGCTCTCCACGTCGAAGCGGGGAGGAAGCTTGCGCAGCACGTCGGCAGCAAGCTCGGACAGCACGCGGCTGCGCTCGACCTCGCGACTGCTGCCACCCACGCCACCGGCCGAGTCGGTCTGCAGCAGCGACGCGAAGAGCGATCCCGTCTGAGCGGCGTCCTTCGTGATGTCTGCGTTGTCGTGCAGTCCAAACACCTCGGGCAGAGGAGTGAGAGGGAAGGAGCGGATGGCATCCAGGTAGGCGGAAGGCGGTCCCTCCGGCGGGATGATGAACTGGCCGGAGGCGCTCAGAGCGTAGTTCGGCTGCAGCGCACCGGGCGTGATGAAGTGTGACAGCAGCGACAACAGCGTGCGACGGTCCCAGTCGTCGGTCACGCGGCCGCCGTAGTTGACTTCGCCAATGATGTACGACAGCGCGCGGAAAGGAATCGTCGCGATCGACGCAGCGTCGAGCTCGCCGGACAGGGTGAGCCCGCCCGCCGCTCCCGCCGCCCCTGCGCCGCCAACTCCCGCCGCCGCTGCACTCTCATCGAGGAACATGTGCAGCTGCCTGACGCTGATGCTGAAGTCGCTGTCGTTCCAGCCATACGGGATGTTCCAACCGAGCGAGGCGAAGTGACGACGCTCCTGCACCAGCGCGTGGAAGAACGCCAAGCTGAAGGTCAGCGCCTTGAGCGCGGCGGGGCGGCGGCACGACGCGAAGAACGTGTCGCTGGCCACAGGCTCCTTCAGATACGAGTCCAGCATGTTCTGGCGCAGACCGGCCGGCGCCTCGGTCGTCAGCTTCACGGACGACTGCAGGATCGACGCGGGGAACTGAGGCGAGGGGTACGAGGTGATCCACAGGCGGAAGTCCGGGTGGGCAGAGGCGGGCTTCATCGACGGTCCGTCGCACAGGCGCTCCAGCGCGGGCAGCCACGAGGGCGCCAGGTGCGCGTTCTGCAGCACCACCCATCCACCCTCCCGCACGGCCTTGTCGATCATGCGGGCGGCGATGGGACCCTGGCCCTGTCCGAGCGAGATGCTGCTGACGCGGTCGGCGACGCCACGGTCCGCCGCGAACTTCATCAGCGCGGCCATGGGGTCGGAACCGGCCGACAGCACGAACACGATGGGCGAGTCCGTGGCAGACTCGGCGAACACGCCGCTCAGGTCGAACGGTGGAACCTCGGTGAAGCGCGCGCCCAGGTGCTCTACCACCCAGTCGCGCGCAGCGGGGATCACCTTGTCCGGACGCAGACAGCGCAGCAGCAGCAGGCGGTGGAAGCTGCTGGCCGACGCCAACTTGCCTGGGAACGGGTGCAAGTGCGGCTCAGCCGAATCGTAGACTCCCTTCCACTCCGCAGCCAGCGCGCCGAAATCGTTGTGCAGTCCACGCAGCTTGTCGTTGCTGTTGCTCAGACGGCACAGCTCCGCCCAGCTCTTGTCGCTCAGCCAGGCACCGGCCGGGTTCGGCGGCAGCTGACGGTCCACGCCGCTGCCACCCGTCAGCAAGAAGCGCCATTCGGACGCCTCGATGCGTCCGGCCGCCAGCAGTAGCCGGGCCGTGAGCAGCAGCGAGAACACTGTGCGGTCCTTGCTGAACAGTGATCGGCACACGTTGGTATACAGCGAGTAGCTGAAGTAGTCGTTGAGGTTCTGGATGCGCGTGGGCAAGGCGTGCGAGAACTCCGCCGCGTCGATGCCAGCGGCGAACAGCTTAGTGAACCAGCCCAGGGAGTACTGGTACATCGGGTCGATCGCAGCCAGGTCGGCGATGGTGAAGTATAGCACGGAGGCGTGGCTGGCCACGGGGCGGTAGCCCTGGCGCGACGCGTCGATCTCCTTCTCCGTCTTGGCCGCTACGGCCTGCTTCTCCTCGATCTCGTTGGCCACGGCCTTGGAGGCGGACAGGATTTCCACCGCCGAGCTATCGTCGAGGATATTTCCGGCCGACGTGGCAAGCGTCTGCAGAATCTTGTCCTCGATCTCCTTGAGGCGCGCGGAGTTGTTGGCCGAGGTGACGATCAGGCGGCTGCGCTCGCTCTCCAGCTCGGGCTTCTCTGCGGCGACGACAAGGGAGAGCAGCTGGTCGGTCAGTCCATCCGGCGTGATGGCGAACATCAGCAGCTCGACCTTTGTTTGCACCTCGGGCAGGTAGAAGGGGTTGCTGAGCTTGGTGGTGAGGAACAGGCGGAACGAGTCGGAGAACTCCACCTCGGCGTCGCCGTACTTGATCACGCGCACGGCGCCCTTCTTGTACACCTGGCGCAGCAGCACGCCGTCCAGCGCGGGGTCCAGCTCCTCACCCACGTTCTCCAGCAGCACGGGGTTGCCGAACTGGATGGCGTTCTCCAGCGCGCGCGTGTAGTCGTCCGATGCCTTGACCACGACAAGTTTGTTGTCTTTCTCGCTGTTCTTGATCCAGCGATTGGCCTGGCCCTGCGGATCGATGGCGAGCGAGTAGCGGCGAGCATGCTTGGAGATGATGGCGTTGTCGATGCTGAAGCTGTCGACGGGCAGTCCATGGATGCCCCACTGGCGGATCAGCACAGGGTCGCCCAGCGACTTCGTCAGCGTGAAGTTGGACGAGCACGGCACCGCCATCTCCGCGCAGCGGGCCGCCCAGCGCTCGAGCGCCTCCGCGCGGTACGAGGCGGTGAAAGGACCCAGGTAGGCGATCACGGCGGCAGAGAGCAGGATGTCGCCCGTGAGGTTCGTGTAAACCACTCCGAGCTCGGCTGCCAGCGCCGTCCAGCGCGTCTTCTCACCACCCAGGCGCGACAGCAGCGTGTGCGCGCGCTCGAGCTTGATGCTGCACTGCTGCATCTTGGCCTCGAGCTCGGCCTTCTCATCCTGCATGCGGCGCAGGTTGTCGTTCAGTGCGCCAATCTTCGACTCCACCTTGGCCAGCTCGCCGCGCGCGGCGTCCAGCGACTGCTTCACCACGTCGTACTCGCCGCGCGCCTTCAGCAACGCCTCGCGCTTCGGCTGCACCTGCTTCACAACGCGATCGTACGCCTCGATGGCGTAGATCCAGCTCGCGATGGAGAAGGCCGCTCGGCTGACCGCCTTGATCTTGTCCAGCTGGAAGTCTGGCATGGCGATGTACTCGCGCACCTTCTTGATGACCTTCGGCGGGATGTCGTCCTTGTTGTACTGCACGAGCGACTGCAGCAGGCGCGGGTCGGACAGGATGTACTTGACGGAGGGGCCCCAGTAGTCGATGATGGTCTTGCCGTTGCCGGAGGGGTCGGGCACGCGCGCGGGACCGATGTTCTTCATCACGCACAGCACCTCCATCACGATGCGCACACCGCGCGGCGGGTTGCGCATCGCCTTGATCTCGCTGATCTCCTGCGTAGTCAGCGTGTCCAGCGCAGCGATGGCCGCCTCGAGGATCGGCATGGCCTCGCTCAGGTCGGCGGCGCACTCGCGCTCGATGGCCTTGGCCATGTTGGCCGCCTCGGTCGCTTGCGCCTCCTCCTTCGCAACGCTCTCACGAATCTTCTGCGCCTCAGCCGTCTCGGCCGTCACCACTTGCATCATGGCGTCGGTCTCCTGCGAAGTGCGCAGCAGCGCGGGCTGCATCTGCTCCAGCTCCACCTGCATCTCGCGCACACTCTTCTCCGTCTGCGCGAGCTTGTCCAGGCCGTTCTGGTAGCGCGAGCGCGCCTTGGTCGTCTCCTTGCGCTTGAGCGCCAGCAGCGACTGGAAGGTCTGGATGAGCTCGAGGTAGCTCGTCGGCGTCACGTACACCTGTCGCCGCTGCTCCTCGAAGAAGCGCACGCTCATCGCCTCCACGTCCTTCTGGAAGAACTGGCACAGCGTCACGCACGCAGAGCGGGTGGAACCGTCCAGCTCGATCGATGACAGGAAGTCGGACGCCACAGACGTGAGCGCGTCGGCGGGCCACGCCTGGAAGTAGGACATGGTCATGCAGTTAATGAGCGACGGGAACATGCGCAGGCGCTCGCGGAACGTGTTTCCGATGGGCGACATGCAGAGCACGACGTGCAGGTTCGACTTGCACTGCGCGATGAAGTAGTTGAGCAGTGCCTGCTGTCCGTCGATGTTGCGCTTGAGCTTCTTCGCCTCAAGGCGCGTCACTTCGAGCGCCTCCGCCAGCTCGTCGGCCGGCCACAGGTTGCTGACCTGCGCGGCGTTGAGAAGCGAGTTGATGGCCTCCAGGCGTGACTGGCCACCGGGACCTGAGAGATGCATGTCGTTCGCGAGGAACACCACGTGCTTCGCGTCGGCACCCGCCTTGCGCAGCAGCTTGCGCAGGAACGCGCCCCACTCGTCGGAGCCGAAGGACTTGGACAGCTCGATCGACATCACGTCGTACTCAAGCATGCTGGCCGCCAGGCGCGTCAGGGACTGCTTGCCGCTGCCGCCTACTCCGACCAGCAGCGCGTGCCCGCCCGGCTGCTGCAGGATGCGCGCAATGCGCGACGCATGTTCAATGGCGAATCTGAACAGCACGAGCGACATGGGCTTGTTGGTGACCGCGTTGTAGTCCTCGAGGAAGTTGACCCACGCGTTGTGCAGCGCCTTGATGTCCGAGATCTCAGCGTACTCGCGCTGGGCGCCGCCGCGCGCACGGGACATGTAGCTGCCGAAGAACAGGGAGCGCACCTGCTCCATGTCGGGGGAGATGCCACCGACAGCAGCAGCCTCACCGGCCACCACCGCCGCCGAGGCCGGTCGAGCCGCGCCATCGGCCCCAGGCAGCCCTCCGCCCACCTGGTCCGCTTCCGCCGCCGCCTCCGCTGTGCCGCTCATGAGCTTGCTGAAGTCCGTGGCGAAACGCGTCTTCAGGATGCTCTTCACGCCGTCCAGGAAGATCTGGGAGTCCTCGTCGTTCACCAGGCGGTCGCAGAACACGCGGTGCACCTCGTGAATCCACAGCTTGAGGAATCCCTGCGGGTCCGGGTAGCTGTCCGGCGTGGACAGGCAGAGTCCCTGGAACACGCGCGCAATGTCGCGCAGGTTGTACGTGTAGTGCGTCTTCGCCGGCGTGGGCAGCAGCTTGGTGGTGACGATACCGTACAGCTCGCGCGTGCCTTGGACGAGCTTCTCCGTAAGCGCCTGCACGTTGGCGTGGAACTTGGGGAAACGATCGAAGTGCCAGCGCAGGATCGTCGTGAAGATCAGCGACACCGTCGCATCATCGAACGGAGTCAGCGACACGGACACGAAGTGGCGCAGCAGGCGATCCGTGACGGGGTTGCGTCCTCCGCCCGGCGGTCCCATCGCCGACACCAGGTGCATGTCAACCAGCGTGTGGAACTGGAACTCCGCGATGTTGTACCATCCGCCCTGGTCGAGGTACTGGCGCAGCAGCTCAATCGGCGGCTGAGCGAAGTATTTCTCGCGAAGGGGCATGTTGAGGTCATCGACGAACACGACCATCTGTTTGCCGCCCGAGGGACCGAACACGCCGCGGCGACGGCGGTCCAGCTTGTCGTCGATGAGCGCCTGCGTCTGACCCGCGGTCGTCTGCGCGGAAAAGTTGATCACAAGCTGCTCGAACGTGTCTTTGCTCAGATTGCTCATCATGTCCAGGATGGACACGCTCTTGCCGGTTCCCGTGGGTCCGATGTACAGCGTGGGCTTCTTGGCGCGCATCATCTGTTCCAGGATGAACTTGTACCTTGCGGAGTCCACGGTGGGCACGATGATCTCCTGGAAGGTCGACTCGGCGGGGATGCGGAACGCGGAGGACAGCGTCTCGCTCCAGTGCATCCATCGTCCACCCTCGCGCGAGAACACGTAGTCGTGCACGAGGCCCTTCTTGGGGAACTGTGCGGCCAGCTTGTAGAAGTTGACCTCCTTGCACACCTCGCGCAGGAAGCGATCGAACTTCTTGCGGCCCTCGCCGTCCACCGACGCGCCGATCGACCACACCAGCGCGAACAGGAACATGGACTCGATGGCCGTGACGCTCTTCACCACGCCCTGCTCCTCGACCTTCTTCAGGTCTGCGAATGCGTCTCCGCTGTCGATCAGCAGCGCGTCCATGATTTGCATCAGGTTGTTGACCATGGCGGAGTCGCTCGAGGGAACGTACTGCACGCACTCTGCGTGCACCACGCGCAGGCACGGCGGCACCAGCCAGTCGAACAGCGTCTCCACGCGCTTCTTCGCCTTGTCGTCGAATCCTCCGGGCAGCGTGTTGAGCCAGCTCTGCATGAGCGCGCGCCACCCCAGGTTCTGCGGCTCCAGGTAAACCATGCCGCAGCGGCTGACCGTCGCGGGGGATGCGACGGCCAGGTCGCGCACTTCGAAGATCATGTTCATGCTGCTGCTCATGTGGATGATCTGGCCGCTCATCAGGCACAGCTTCTTGTTGTCGTCCAGTACGGTGTTCATGTTCTCGATCCAGATCGCGTCCACGGGGCCGTCGAAGATCAGCCACTTGCGGTCGGTGTCCGTCGCACTGGCGAACTCATTGAAGCGGCGGGCAAGGATTCCGTCGGTCCACTCGTGGGACACCGGATCGAAGTTTCCGTACAGCTGGCCGCTGGTGATCGACTTCGGGTTGATCACAGCGGTCACCACCTTGCGCTCGTTCATCTCCCCCTTTTTCGCCAGGTCGCCCAGCGCGGCCGCCAGCACGCGCGCGCACATGGACTTGCCGGACTGCGGCAGACCGACGAGCATCAGTCCGTGACGCACGGTGATGGTCTCGTACAGCTGCAGGATCTTGGTGATGAAGCTGGGCACCGGCTGCAGGTTGAGCCGGGCGCAGTTGTCCTGGATCGCGGTCAGCAGCGCGCCGTAGTCTACCGTCTGCGGCTTCACGCCGGGGAACAGGTCCGACAGAATGCCTTGGAACAGCTCGATATCGTGAGACAAGAACTTCGGAAGGTTCACGTCGGTGACGGATCGAAGCAGCAGCACTCCTTCCTTCTCCTTGGGGAAGCGTTGCTTGAGCTGCTGTGCCGCGGACAGAGTGGCCTTGACCGCGCGCATGCCGTAGTCGTAGTGGTCCTGCGAGGACAGCTGCTCCGAGCACAGCTTGTACGTCGCCACGATCTTGCGCGACAGGGACTGCGCCTCGACGAATCCGTACGAATAGAGCAAGATTTGTGCGATCAAGCCGTAGTCGGGAATCATCATCGCCACCGTGCGGAACTGTGACTTGAGGTTGTCGGGAAGCTCGCTGCGCCCTGCGTAACCAGGGTTCATGGTGATGAACACAGCCGCCTGCCTCTTGAGCTGGATCTCCGTTCCCTCGAAGACGAACGACTCGACGCGCAGCTCCTTCGCACGCTGGATCGTCTGGATCTGCTGCGCCACCACGCTGAGCACCTCGAGATCAATGCGATTGAACTCGTCGAAGCACGCCCACGCGCCGGACGAGGCGAGACCCTTGAAGAACTTGCCCATCGCCATGTAGTCCAGACCGTCGGAGCAGTTGAACACGACGCACTGGATGGCGCATGCCTTAGCCAGATCCTTCGTCGTCTCGGTCTTTCCCGTGCCTGCCGGTCCCTCAGGAGCACCGCCGAGATTGAGAGAAAGCGCGCCCAAGAGCGTGCGATAACAGCGATCGGTCAGCGCAGTGATCACGAGACGGTCAGAATTTCCGAGGTACTCGTTCCCGTAGGTCTGCTGCGCGTTGATCATGCGCACTTGAATCTCCGCGTCGTTCCAGTAGTACCTGAGCTGCGCCTGCCACTCGAAGTTGTGCACGTCGCTGACGCTGTGCGCGATGAGGTGCTCGACCACGTCGCGCGCGTGCACGTCGATCACGACCAGCGCGCCGAGCGTGCAGCGCTGCAGGTACGACAGGTCGCCGCGCACTTTGTGCACAATGAACTGCAGCTCGGCGTTGGACTGGGTGAGGAACTCAGCCAGGCCGCCCTTGCCCTTGTGGATGGCCCGCGCAACGCCCTGCGTCCAATGGATCTGGGCGACAGTCAACACGACCTGGCCCGGCCAGTCCGCCGTCCACTCAGCGCGCGCCACCTGCGTGTAAGCCTTCAGTGACTTGGCGCACTGGTCCAGCACGGTGTCGCGCATGACGTGCTCGAACTCCTTCAGCCAGCGCTCCACGGCGCCCTTGGCGTCGGAGGGGTTGATCACGCGCACCAGGGGGACGGACTCGCCCTCCTTGGACTGCATGGCGACGATGTCGAGGTTCTCGCGGAACTCGAGCTCGGACACGCCCTCGAAACACTTCTTCAGGTGAGGCTGCACGCGCAGGGGGTCCTTCGTCTCGGACAAAATCTCCAGCAGCTCGTCGTTGCTGAGGAAGTAGAATCTCGGGAAGAAGAGTCGCTTGGTCTCCAGGTACTGGTTGAGTCCTGTCTGGATGGTGTCCAGCAGCGACTGGGCCTCCTTGAGGATTCCCAGCAGATGCGGGATGACGCTCACTTGGTACAACTTGGTGTCCGCCACGACGTCCGCCATCAGCTTGTGCCAGTTCGCATCGACCACCTTGAACATGGTGCCTTCTGCGGGCATTTGCTTGGTGATGTCATCGGAACCAAACACCGGCGCCAGGTAGACATAAGCCGTCTGCACCTTTGTCCAGACCTCGACGATCTCGGCCGTGTGCGTCAGCCACGCCTCCCACTCCCGGATGGCGTCGGCGAAGGGCTTGGCGAAGGGGGAGCCCTTCATGGTCTGCGTCTTGACCAAGTGGTCGTCGAGCAGCGTCTGGACCTCCTCGACCGAGTCTCCCTGCAGCACGTAGGTGCCCGAATCCTTCCAGGACTTGACCGCGAGCTCCACGCCGGACCACTCGCCTTTCATCTGCGCCACGGCCTTCTCGATCGCGTGCTCCTTGGAGGCGGCCTCGCTCACCTCGCTCAACGCGTCCAAGTGCTGTTCGACGCTCATTTCCAACACGCGGTTCAGCGGGGTGTGCGCGTCGGGACGCAGCTCGAACTGGATGATGTCGCTGACGATGGCCCAGTGGCGGTCGCGCATGCCGGCGTTGCACAGCACGTGCAGCAGGGGAATGTGCGGCTTGAACGCCTGGATCGCCTTCTTCATCTCCTCGGCCACCCGTGCCACCACCGGCGCCGTCTCGCTCAATTGCTGCGCAAGCTTGAACGCCGTTCGGAACATCTCGTCGACCTCCTGCTCGACCTGCGTGGCGTCCAGCTTGAACACCGGCCCCTTGAGCCACGCGTACTTCTTCTTCTCCCAGTTGGCCACCAGGGACCACAGGGTCTCGTAGGGGGCCAACACGGACTTCGTCTGCTGCAACAAGTAGAAGTCCGTCTGGGTCAAGCCGAGCAGCCCCTCCTGCACATGGAGCGTCTCGATGTCCTCCTCGGCCTTGGCCAGGAGGCGCTTGAGCTCGTGCAGCGCCGTCTCGTAGTCTTGCATTTTCTTGATGTCGCCGAAATGCTCGAACTGCTTGGCGGTCGCGGCGTAGGTCGTGAGCTGCTTCTGGTACAGGTCGCGCGCCTCGCTGCACGCGTGCTCCTGCTTGCTGCGCTCGGCGGACACCAACGCGTCGCTCTCCCTGATGATGTTGTCCATCCTCAGCAGCCACGCCCAGGAGGCCCCGACGTGCGACAGGATGTCCGTGCCGACCGGGTGGCTATTGTCGTACAGGAAGCGCAGCTGCTCCTTGATGGCCGCACACTCGCGCACCAGGTCCTCCCGCTCATCCTTCTTGAATTTGGCGAGGTACTTGACCAAATCGACGAGCTCCCGGGTGTTCGCGGGCTTGCGCAGCAGTGCCGCGGAGACGGACTTAAACTTCTCGCACAAATGGATGTTCTTGTCGATGTTGCGTTGGGCGAGGAAGGTGAGGATCGCGGCGGACATGTCCGAGGCCCGGGCGGCCAGGAGCTCGTTCACGGCGGAGCAATCGCAGAGGATCATGGGCGTGCGCACCAGGCGCGAGGTGTGCGCTTGCAGCTGCGCCGCGGTGGCCCTGTAGCGCATCACCTGCTCCCTGTACTCCGGCAGCGCGTGCGCGAGCTTGAGGTACGCGTGCACCTTCTTCTCCTCGTCCAGCAGGTAGGCGTACTCGTCGTACAGGCTCAGCAGCAGGTGCGCGTTCGATGCCGATCGGTTGAACAGCGTGGCGATCGCGCGCTTCCATCCCCAGATGGTGTCGCCCGAATCGCCATCCAACTGGAGCTGCAGGTACTTCGTCTCCTCGAGGGTCGAGAAGAGCTTGTTCTCCACCCGGGGGAAATCATTGAGCGCCGAGACGGTGTCATCGAACAAACGAGACACGGACTTCTCCAGCTCGGCCAAGGGCAACTCGTACTCGATGCGCAGGCTGCCGTCCTTCAGCTTGTGCACGAGCAGCTTCTGCAGGAAGACCGGACGAGGGTTGTTCGCCACGCCCTCCTCCCGGATCCACAGGGGCGACACGATGCTCGTCAAGCTCTTGACGTGGTTCGGCTGCTGGCTGCTGCTGCTGGCCTGCGTGGCGTCCGCGGTCCCCGTGTGCATGCCCGCATTGGCCAGGGCCGCTTGCGCCGCCTTTTCCTCCTCGGTCAACGGCGCCGGCCCGAACTGAATCATGGGCGACTCCTTGTAGGCCATGAAGAACTCGTGGAGTGCCCGGGCGGAGTTCTCGACGATGCTGCGCAATTGCGTCGCACACACGGTCGCCACGGCCTCGAAGAAATGCGCGGAGTTTTCATCCGTGAGGTTCTCTTCCTTCGCGTAGCGCGAGAAGATGTACTCGACTTCATCGCCCCACTCGTTGACGAGCACCAGCTGCACCTTGTCGCGATGGGCCTTCTGCCGCGCCTCGAAGGCGCGCATCGAGAGCGGCATCTCCTCGGGCGAGGGAAGGTCCACCAGGAGCAACCCCTCGTACTTCGACCAGATGTCCAACAGGGACAACATGGCCGGGTTGTTGCGGAACAAGTGCTTGCTCAGGCTGCGGTAGGCGCGTTGGATCGGCGCGCGCCACGCGAGGGGCGGACGGGAGGGAGCGGGTCCAGAACCCCAATCGTCCACGCTGGGGGGCGTGATCGGGATGCTCAATCGGGCGCGCTCGGCGTGGTTGCGCAGCACATAGTCCAGGATGCTCTTCTTCATGCTGCGGAGGTAGTCACGCTTGATGTCCGCGAGGCTGTCCTTGACGATCCGTTCGACCTCCGGCGCCGAGAGGAGGCCAATGGACGTATTGAGCAGCGCAAGCCCGTTCCGAACCCACTCCTCCTTGATCGGGGCGATGGCCCCGTCGGGCAGGGGCGACAACGCCGAATCGACGTAGAGCTGGTAGCGCAACAACGACTTGCTCCAGGCCCGCTCATCGAACGGCGCGGACAAGGCGCAGGAAGGTGCGGCCGCGGAGGAGACGATCAATGCGGTGGACATGCTGCCCCCTGCGCCCTTCGCCTGAGCCGCCGCCTTGATGCGCCGGATCATCTCCCTGGCCCGACGGGTCTTCTCCTCCTCCGTCCTCTCGAGCCTGTCGAGAACGAAGGGGACATTCTCGGGCGAATGGACGATCTTGCCCGACACGATCGCGAACGCCGCGGCCTCCGGAGTGTAGAACGATGCGATTTTGCCGGAGGTGCTCTGGGAAGACGCGCTGGAACCCGCACCCTCGGAGAAGGAGTAGGTGGCCGCCTGCGTGCGGGCGAAGGAGTCCAGCACTGGAGGCAAGTTGGCCACCAAGCCCGCCGAGGCGTCGTCGCCCGAGGACGCGGAGGCGAGGAGGGCATGCTGGTGGAGGTCCTCCTCGTCCGCCGCCGAGCCCAGGAGGGTGAGGTTCTTGGCCTTCCGCTCCGGCGAGGCGCTGTCGAGCGCGAAGCGCGTGCTGCGGCCCTTGAGCGCGCCTTGGCGCTCGGCGGCCGGAGGGGCCGGGGCATGGACCAGCGCGAGCGGGGCGGCGGGGGCGAGGAGCGCGGCGTTCTCGGGCAAAGTGGCGCCGGCGAGCAGCTTGCGCACGTTGCGCAGGGGCTGCTTGCCCTGGAGCTTGCGCGTGAAGCCCGCGGTGCCCGAGTTGGGCAACGCGTCCACAGGCGCAGCGGAGGCAGCATGTCCCCCGGCGTGCGAGGTGGCCGCCGCAGCCAGTCTGCCCAGGGCGATGTCGTTCGTGCTAGTGGGAAATCCAGCGAGCCCCTGTCCCTGCCCCTGCTCCTTCTCCTCGGCACCGGACTCCAACGCGGCCTGCTGCTGCTGCAGCCAGAGCTGCGCGCCGCGGGAAGGCTCCAGCTGCGTGCCGGTCTCGTCGAGGAACACGTCGTTCCCAGCTTCATCCTGCAGGCGCTGCACACGCGGGCCGGATGCACCGGCGCCGGCGGAGGAGGGCTGCTCGAGCGGGTAGCGCTGGCGCAGCGCACGACTGTCTGCCAACAGTGCGCGCGCGCCCGCGGCCGGCCCCTGTCCGCGCCACCGTCCTCCCTTGTGAAGCAGGCGCGGGTCCGCCACCGAAGAAGCTGCTCCCGCTTTCTCCCCTGCTCCCGCAGCGCCGCTGGCCTGCGCCTGCTGCTCCTGGTGGAAGAGGAACTCGAGGGTGGCCTTGTCCCCGACGAGGGAACCGACGGAGAAATCAATGAGCACCTGCTCTTTGGCCTGGAGGACCTCGCCCAATCGTCTGAACAAATGGGACAGGGCAATGCGGAACGTTCCCGGCTCCACGTCGGCCAACCGGGCCAACGTGGCGAGGTTCATGCGAATGGTGCTGAGGTCGTCCTCGCGCACTGGAGCGGGGGCGCCGGGACGCACGGACAAACCGTGCTTGTCGAGGAAGGATTGGAAGAAACGGAAGGAAGCGGCTTTAGGAGCACCGGGGGCGCCCGACGCGGCTGCAGCGGCGGCGGCGGCTGCAGCAGCACCGCGACCCTTGGCGGCCCCTCCAGTCTCCGCGGCATTCCCCCTGACGATCACGCCCAGCGGCGCGAGGTTCGTGCTGTGCCCCAGCTCGTACTGCGCCACGATCCAGTACACGAGCGCCTGCCATACCTTGGCGTAGGTGCGGCCGTTGATCAAGGCGGCCAGCTGCACCGAACCCGACGAGGAGGAGGTGATGTAGCGACCCACGCAGTCGGGGATGAGGGTTTCGAGAGTGTACATCCCTGCGAACACCCACCCAGGGGACCCGGGAGACTCAACCGCTCACTCGCTCTGCTCTGCTGCTGCGCTGCGACGAAGGGCTCGAAAAAAACGAAACAGCCCCAAGGCCAAGGGAACAGTGAGGCCAGGCCCGCAGAGGATGGGCGCAGCGGGGGGCCTGTAGCAGGGCGACGTGCAGCTCAGCCAGTAAGATGGTGTCGCTGTTGGTGCGTCCCTTCCTTTCCCTTCCTGCCTCCTCCTC
>Ga0256887_1000136_pt1 | contig 13430 bp, 1 predicted proteins | sample MC6MC0495MT_FD_186345 | JGI IMG/M metagenome (GOLD analysis project Ga0256887, IMG submission 186345) | Metatranscriptome of enriched soil aggregate microbial communities from Iowa State University, Ames, United States - MC6-MC0495-MT... | ecosystem: Environmental > Terrestrial > Soil >...
CCATGTTGCAACATACGCGACTTAGACAAACTAAAGAGATAGGACAAAAAGAAACAAGCAGGCACGCTGTGGAAACAAACCACGAGAAGCACCGAAAGCAGAGCATACGCGAAAACATAGCGGCGAGCGAACAAACTGGAGGGTGGGTGGAGGGGAGGAGCGGAGGCCAGTAGCCTTCCGCGTCCCCACTCTCTCCGTGTGCATCCGTCCTTCCTATGTCGTCTTCTGTCGGTTAACTGCGTGGTCCAGGTGCGCATAGCGTTGCAGCGTAGGCGACGCCTGCGACTGCGCTGTGGACTTGGGCCGCAGGGCACGGCGCTGGGCAGAAGCGCGGGACGCGAAAGGACTCGAAGCCGAATCAAATACAGAAGCGAAGCCAGTGGTAGCAGAGCCGGCGCCGCCGCCGCCGGGCTCAGCGGCCCCATTTGGCGTGGCTGCGAAGAGCGTCTGCGAACGTGTGTGGTGCAAGAGTTGCACGGTGGGCACCCCGTCTGCCAGTTCGAAATGCACGCGCGACTCCGTGACCGACCAATCCTCCGCGGTCACGGACAAGTAAAGCACGTTCGGCGCATTCACTAGCGGCTCGATGTCGATGGCGTAGCCGGAGCAAGGAGTCAGAGGCAGCAGACCGGCAGGCAGCACCTGCGGGTCACTGCCGCTGCCACCGCTGATGCTGCACTGCGGGAAGGGCGTATTGGGGAGGAGGGAATGCGTGAAGAGCGCTTGAATCGCTTGCACCTTTCGCGCGTTGGGCACCAAGCGCACGGTGACCACGGGCACCCCCGTGGGCAGGGTGCAGTTCCATCCCGAGTGGTTCCTGCCCACATACTCGACGGGCAGGATGGGCACACAGGCCTGCTCCGTGTTGGTCGACAGCAGCAGCGAATACGACGCATCAGACGACACACGGGGCGCAAGTTGAATGTAGTTGATGGCACGCTGGGAGGCACCCGCCTGGTTGACCGCGGCGACACCGACCTTGAACGTTGCGGATTGCTGCGGCGCCACGACGTGTTGCAGCATGTCCACCAGCAGCACAGTCACAACGCCGTCCACTTGCTGCGACGACGGCACACGGACAGTCCCCAGCGGAGGGGTCGGTACGCCGCTCGCAGAAGTCGCGGGCACAGTCGCGTTGTACCAAGACACCACATAGGCATCGACGGGGAATTCACCGCCACTGACGGGGAAGGACACACGGACTTGATCGGCGGACACAGCCGTGAGAAGCAAACCGACCGGAGATCGCGGGGCACCGACAGGAGGAATATTTCCTTCCGCCAGATACTTGCTGGCATACGGGTCGATCTGGTTGACATCCGCCGTGCCGCCGCCTTGCCCCACGCTGGGCTGCGCCAGGTCGAAGCTGGCCGAGGCCGCCTCCGACTGAATGATGCGCTGACCCGTTTCATCGTCGCGGTACAGCACCGCGATGTTGTCGCTGATGTACATGCGCGCCCGAATGTGAATGGTGATCGTCGTGGCGCGGTTGGGCAACACGCTCTGCAAATAGGTCACCGGCACTTCCGTCTCCCACACAGCGGGCAGCTGGGTCACCCGCGTCGCATCGACACTAGTCAACGGCAATTCACCTGTGGACAACGCACCGCCGTCCGACGAGCTGTAGCTCAGCACGAACGAATGCAGCAGCTGCGGCCCTGCCGGTGTGATCACAGCAGGTGCCTGCCACGTGACGCGCACCGGGATTGATTGTCCGGTGCGGAAAGCCAGACTGAGCGGCAGCACCTGGACGGCACGCGGTGCGGACAGGAATGCTGGCGCATGCATCGCTTGGAAGCGCAGGGGACTGATGCCCAAAACCACCACGGCTTGCACGGCGAACTCGACGCTGGCGTAGGCAGTCGTGCGTGCGGGAAGCTGTACCTTCCACGCCAGTAGCGAGGAGGTATGATTGGTGGGGGTGAGGGCCGTACCCACCACCGGCAGGCTGGCTGCCTGCGCCTCCCACGTTTGACTGTGGACAACGCCGTCGATGCGTGCCGACAAGCGTAGTAGCAGGTCCGCGGCTCGAGGCGGGAAGAACTGTACCTCGAATTTGTCCCGTGCCGTCTGCGACATGCGGTGCAGGCCGATGGCGCCAGGAATCGACTCCACTCGGGCCGTGATGAACTGGGGGGGCGCACTGGCCAGCACGGAGACAGCGGTCACTTGACACAGCCAGTCCATCGAGTCTCCTTCGGCAGGGAGGGGCAGAGACAGATTCTGTGCCAGCACGGTGAGATTCAAGGTGGCAACCGTCGTGGGCACGCCGAGGGGCGTGACGTACATCCACTGCACCAGCGACGAGGGAACTGTGAGAGCGTCGGTGGCTCCCGCAGGGGTGATGCTGAGGACATAGTGTACGCTCGCCGCCTCATTGGCGCTGGACACACCGCTGCGCAACGACGGCAAAAAGGTGATCTGCAGCTGCTGTTCGCTAGTTTGCTTGACGGCTTGAAGCACCGGCGCCGTAGGAGGACCGACAATAAATGTCGACTCTTCGACGGTGTACAGCACCCGTTGGCCGGCGGCATCGAGGACTTCCACACGAATGCTGGCCAGGAAACCGCCCGGCAACGTCGGAAATTTGAACATCTGCAGCGAATACAGCGCGCGCCCATTGGCTTGCTGCACGTTGCTGGCGAGGAGCATGGCCCCCTCCTCGTCGTCTCCCTGTGTGAGGGTGATGCGCGTGGCCGCATTGAGATCATCCGGGTCGAAGGTGGCGTCGGGCAGAGTGAGGAAGGAGATGCGAAGGTTGCTCAAAGCCAGAAGCGGCAATGCTTCGCCTTGCACTACCCACGTCAGCTGGACCGTGGCGAACGGATAGGAGGCAACGCCAGCACCCGACACAACGCCCGATCCAAGGCCAGACAGCAGCTTACTCAGCGTGTAGGCGGGCGTGGCCAGCGTGTGCATGCTGCGGCGTTGCAGTGCAAACGGCGTGACCGAATTTCCCGCCAACGGCCCCTCGCTGACCACAAAGACCACGCTGGTGAGGCTGTTCGCGCCCTTGTTGGTGAGTTTGCTGAGCAGCGGATAAGTAGCGGGCGCCTCAAACGTGCGATTGGCGACGGCGAGAGTGAGGAAGCGCGCGAAGAAGCTGGGCGCGTAGGGCAACGGTGCATCGCCCGGGAATTCGGGCACAGCTGCGATGGTGAGCGTGAACTGCGTTTCGGCGGCGTCACTACTCGTTTGCAACGCCGAGATGACCAACGAACCCGGTTGGACACCATTGATGCTCGTACTGGCCGGCGGCGTGGGACGTAGCTCCGCGTCGATTCGCGCATTGATCAGATGCGCCAACTCGTTCGACAGCGCGCCTTGCAATTTGTTGACGGTGTTGAATCGCGGATCGGAAGCCAGAAGCGTTGCCAGGGGCACGTTCAAGCGGAGGCCTGCGACTTGCACGGCACTGGCGCGCGCATCGAAGGGCGCCACCTTGAACGACCACTCCGCGAAGTCGTTCTGAATGGGGTTGCCCGACGTGTCCACCAGGCGATCGACGCGCACCGAGATCAAGCGACTGACGAGGTTCGCATAAATCGGCGCATACGGCTGAAGGCGAATCGTGTTGCCTTCGCACACGTACAGCATGTCAATCGGAGTGCCAGCAATGGGCGAACCGGCCACCAGCGTCGGATTCACCCACGCTTCGACGCGCGCCTTGCCATAGTAGCTGTCGCACGCCAGTGGCTTCGTGAACGTCGCCGAGATGGGCTGACCAGGCAGCCAGGCAGTGACCCCCGGCAGCGGTGCACCGAACAGGCGGGGCACGCTGACATCGACCGTACCGGTGAGAATGGACGTGGAGCGGGTGTAGAGCGACGTGTCCAGTGCTCCGAGCGGCACACGGCACTGTGTCACAGCGCGAAGCTGGTAGCGCCCGTCGCCTAGTGTCGACGTGTCCCACGTAGTGACGAACAGATCATTGACGATGCTGGGTGCCGCACTGCTCAAGTCCGCCTTGATGACATCGATCAACGGAGGATTCGGCGTCGCCTCGCCGTAGCGCTTGATGGCCTGCCAATCGGAATCGGACAGCACGCTGGCTTTGCTCGGACCCGCCCGGCGATACTCCACCCGCACGTCGGTCAAGTAACCCGCTTGGAGCATCTCACGCCACGAGCGGCCCGTCACTGACGCCTCCGGATTCTTGATGGCGACGGAGAGCGCGGCCGCACCACTGGCCGACACGGTGCCGTGATTGAGCATGAATTCACCAGACACAGACAAATAGCCTGCAAACGCAATGGCGCTACAGGGTTGATCGTACGACACAGAAATCTGTGCGTTCGCGCTGGCACAGGTTCCCTTGCTCTTGCCCCGTCCTCGCAGCTTGAGTTGAATATCGTTGAAGTCGAACCCGGCCTCTCCCTTGCGCGCTTCGAGTGTCATGCGCACATTGGTAGGATAGGTCAAGGTGAGCTGCAACGCCGCGTCCGACGAGCTCAGCACCTGCCCGTTGATGTAGAGCTTGAGCCCGCGGTTGGTGGCTTGCTCGACGCTGAGGCCGTAGGTGAAGGCTTCGTGTGTGGGCGAATGGTTGAGCAGGATCAGTTCGGTCGACACCACGGCGTCGGGGTTGACATGGGAGAAGGCCGGCGTGCTGACGATGAGTTCTGGCGCATCACGCGCCACCGTGCCCTTTTCCACCGGGCAGCGCGACTGACCGCTGACGACCTTCCACACCGGCGATCCAAACACACGATCCCGGTAGACTTCCACCTGGAACAGATCGCCGGGGTCCTCATCGCCCAGCGAGATGAAGATCTCGTTGCTCATGCGCTCCGCGAAAGACTTGTCCGTGCCGTGGCTGATGGACAACAGGTTATTGATCTCATGGCCAGCCTTGATGCCGATGGCCACGATGGTCAGCAGCGAATCGCTGCCACTCTCGGTGAGGCTCTTGACGTTGGCTTTGACCTGGCGCGTCGTCGAGCGGTCGCTGCTTGCACGCATCCTAAAGGCGAGCGCATCGCGCTCCGTCGTGCCGTAGTAGGTGATGGACGTGACGCGCTTCTCCGGGTCCCCACTGGCATCGAACACCGCGTGCTGGGCATTGCTAATCCATTTGTTCCAGTTTGGACCCAACTCCGCGTCGCCCAGCTTGAAGCGATTTATATCGGCATCTGCCACTTCGTCGACATCCGCTACTTCTGTCGCAATGATCGAAGTTATGCGAGTGGCATCCTTAGAAGGATCCACCATGTTGTCCTCCCACGTGTTCCCCTTGAGCACATCCTCGCCACCCCCCGTACCAGGCAACACCAGACTGTTGTAGAAATCGGTCCACACCTCGGCTTGGTCTTTAAGATCCTGATTGAACTGCAGCATCTCCTGCCATCCTGCAATGGCTTGAAGATTGTTGCGGAAGGTTTCCACATCCTCACCCGTGGTATCCTTCGCGATCAAGTCCGTCAAGTCGACCGCATGGTGCGACTCGAGCAGCAGCTGGTTGGTCAGCTCCAAGTCGTGAATGATCACCTTCTTCACATCGCGCTGCGACACCCACTGGTACGCTGCGCCATCGTTGAGCGACCACGTGAGATCGGGCGTCAGGCTCGCGGCGCATTCCGTCGCACCATTGAGCGTCGCGAACTCGACGGCCACGGTGTAGGCTTGCTCGAGCGCGAAGGTGGCATCCAGCGTGAGGAACATATCCCCGTCTCCATCTACGATGTCTGGGTCCACCGGCGTGGAAGCCATCATCTTCATATCGATCTTGTTGAGTTTGTCACGGCCGAACCAGCTGGTCGTCGTCTTCTCCACCGACGAATCCGCCCAATTCAGGACTTGGATGTTCAGCTCCCAGTCGCACGACGCGACGGCCATCTCGGCCACCGCGCCCAAATCAAGACCGATCGCCGTGCCATCGCATTTGCCGGACACGAAGTTCGCGCCACCACCACCCACCACGCCTCGTTCGCTCACCTGATGGCCGGCGATGGACATGCGCGTGGCAGTTTCCAGGACGCGGCCCGACTCAATCGACGCGTACGAGTTGCCCCCCGGCGGGTCGCGCAAGATGTACAGCGGATCGGACGGTGGGTACAAGATCGACATCACACCGGCGACGGCCGTCGTGCCCGTGATCACTACATAAGTCGTTTGCCAGGGCAAAGCGCTGTTGGTGAGGCGGTACTGCAGCACACGGGAGTAAGCTGGTTGGGTGTGCACGAGATTGGTGTTGTCCGTGCGGAAGTCAGACTGTTGAATCGGGCCCGGCACGAAGGAATACGTGACCTTCGCCACGCCGTCGTTGCCGACCACGGTGGGAATCGTGCAGATATCACTGCCGCTCCTGCAGCCATACGCCTGCTGGTATACCGGCAGCAGCTGCGCATCGGCGGCCGTGACGCCATCCAGAATATCCACGGCCGAGGTGACGTTGCGGCAGACGAACGTGCGGTCCTCGCCCCCGGTGCCGACGAATCCGTATCGCTCCACCGCCGTCAACTGCAGCTGACCGAACGCAGCGGAGGGGAAGAACAGATACTGTTGCCGGCCTACCTCGGCCTTCGGGTCACGACACATCGGAGGGGTGGACAGCGCGAAAACAGGGATCGCAAAGTACTTGAAACGATAAGCCTGCGGCGACAGGTCATAGCCGTAATCCACCGCGAAGGGAGTGATCCTGGAGATATGAGTAAACACCTCGCCATTCAGATAGGCATTCGGCAAGCGTGTCCCATCCAGGTCCTCGCTCTGCAGGCCCGAGAACGGATTCTTGGAGTCGAACAGTTTGACCGTCATGCTCACAGCGGGCAGGATGTATTGGTATCCGAATCCATCGGCGAAGGCCGGCAGGAGGACATGAGCCGATTCGCCGCAGGCATCGTAGAACACGGTTGGGCGAATGGATCCGATGTGTGCATCACAGTTGCCGCCATCGATTTCGAGTTGCAAATTGACCACGGTGGTGTCCTCGAAGGGCTCGGTGCGCACCATCGCCGATCCCACCTCGACGATGAGGAAGGGTGGCACAAAGGTGCGATTGACCCCGTCCTGCCGGGGGCGCACCATCAGCGTACGGAACATCGGCACCGACACGCTCCACGCGCCGTCCTTGCCCGTCACATCGGACGATGCAAGCACCTTCTGGAAGTTGACATCATTCGCATCGTACACATCGATGGTGAGATTGCTCACGCCACAGCCTTGGAATGCATCGCTGCCGTAGAGATATCTGTTCTGGTGGAGGCCGAGTTGCACGGCACCGGTGACCGGCACCTGGCTCAAATCGAAGAAATTGATGAGGTGGTAGGTGTCGTCGTGCTTGACGGCCTTTTCGAATACTGACAGGGACGGGTCGGTCTGCAGTTGGAACTCGTGGGACATGGTTTCACCCGTCAGCTCGTTGACATCCACCCGCGACGCTTCCACACGAACGCCGTAGGTCTGCTGCGCCAGATCGCGCGACGCCAAGCGGATGCGCCACTCGCCGCGCACGTCGGTCCAGGTCTCCTGCGGTTGCCCCACCGGATTGCCAGTCGCGTCGGTGAAGAATGCTTTGATCGTGACACCGCCCACGGGTTGCGAGATCGGGGACAGCCGAGTCAACAGCGTGCCCACTTGGCCACCGAGGCCCACACTGAAGTAGGGCGTGTAGGTCACGCACACCGGCGTGGGCATGGCACCTAGATCGTTGGCACCCGAATTGTACTGCGACTGGCATTGGCCACACAGCGGCATGGGCAGCGCGCGCACACAGAAGTTGACGGCTCGTCCATGCATGGGGTATGCCACCCTGGTGAGCGAGTTTGTGGTCGGATGGAAGAACGAGCAGCTCTTTGCGGTGTTCGCATGGAAGGTGCCGACGAGCACCGCCTTGACGCCGAGGTCCGTTCCGTCCACTGCCGTCATCTGCACTTCGTATTGGTCCGCGCAGAGGGAGTTGGGCGTGAAGGTGAGCAACAGGTCGTTGCTGGGGTTGAGGTTCTGGCGCATCGACACGTCCAGCGGCGTGCCGAACTGCGTGCCCTCGAAGGGATCTTCCAGACGCAACGCGCGGTACAAGTCGCACGCGCAGGGAGGCAAGAACACACCTTCCGCCCAGCGACTCATGCCGCCCGACACAAGCATGCGGATACGCGCATGCACCTGCACGTGTTCCACCTCCTCTTGGAGATCGGTCCTCCGCGTGTATGCCGTGGTGGTGGGGGGGAAGATGCGTGAGCCAGTGACGTTGAGGAGGCCTTCCAAGGCTTCCAACTCCATGTCTTTCCCCGTAGGATAGCGCAGCTCGGTCGACAACTCCCAGCCGAGCAACACAACACCTGACGGCAGATCGCTCTTGGATTGCCAGCGGAAGCGGAGCGAATAGGGATCCAAGTCCGGCAGGCGGCGCGACTGTTCAAGCACCGGCATGGCGATCGGCTGGCACACGCCTTGCTCACTCCACGCTCCCCCGGCCAAACAGGTCTGCGTGGGCGTCGTCGTGCCATATCCTTCGCCGCACGTCAATGTGCACTCCGTCGCAGTGCAGTCTACGGTTCCGAATCCAAATTGAGCTTCCCGCGGCAAACTCGTGCACGACACGGCGGGGTGGATGTCGACCTGCAGCGCGTACACGCGATCGCGATACTGCCCTTGATTGGCATAGAAGGCCAGGCCCATCTCACTGCCCATCACTTGCTCGCCGATGCTGGTCTGAATGCCAGGCTGGTAGCTCAGCCAATGGGCATTCCCGTAGGAGCCGGGTGCGTGCACGTCGCCGCGGGCATACTGGGCGGCCAGCAAGCGCGACGGGTCAGAGATTTGTTCGATGGGATTCTGAATCCACGCAAAGGCGATGGACGAGCGCGTATAGCACTGCCCCAGCACGTCCCCTGCTTCCACGGACCACTGCTCCTCCTCCTCCAGCTGGACCGATTGCAATCCTTTGCGCAGCGTCTGCACGAGATAGCTGCCCTGCAAACGCGGTACCCCATTTCCATCCAGCCGATACGTTTGCAAGTGCACCACGCCCGTATTGCTCTTTGCGAAGAACTTGAATCCGGTGACGCGACCGCTCGTCGGGATACGGGGCGAAAGCAGCAACAGGCAGTTGCCGCCGGTGAGGGTATCGACTTCATCGTGATTCGACACGTTGAAGCCAAAGCGCAACAGCGACGGACTCGCTTGCACGCCAAACTGAACTGGGTAAAACAGTTGCTGCGAAGGACGGAAAGCAGAGTCGCCGCCTCCGCCGCAGGACTCACCGACGTCCACGGGCGAGCCTTCGAACGCGATCGCGTAGGCCGTGCGGATCTCGTCGGGTTGGCTCTTGTCCTTGACCCAATCCAATGCGGGGTCGCCTGCAATGAGTGGTTTGTTTCCGTAGCAGAATCCCAGGTAGTGCTCTGGCGTGATTTCCCATGTTTGATCGCTGGGCACTCCTACCGCGTGGTAGCCGCGCGACGTCACCTGGTAAGCAAAGCTGCCTTGCACGACGTAATCGCCCTGCTCAGATCGAACGTAAGACTGGAAGGTCACCAGACCAAGGTCGTCGGCCCAAAAGCGAACGGAAAACAGAGAACCGCTACTCTGCACGCGCATGCCGCCGAAGATGATGCACTGCGGCTTTAACGGCGCATCGAGCATCTGTCTCTTCTTCACGGCAGGCCCATAGAACGTCGGTACGGAATCAAGCAATCCTGCCAGACTTGGCACGTACTCTCTGCACTGAATGTTTTGCACGACCGCCGTGTGTCTGTTGACGCATGATCCGACTGCCGCCTGCACGGACTGAATGTAGTTGAACGAGTTGTACGGGCAGACGACCGGGTACAGATCCGAAATCAGCGTGGCCAGTATCACGAAGACGCCCGACGCAGGACAGGAAGCCGCGTAGGACACAGTCTCAGCATTCGGACGAACCAATCGGTCGCGCGCCGCATCATCACGCAACGGTTGACATACGACGCTCAGACTGGCGCCAGTGCCACCACAGCTGACCCAGCCAACACCCACCACGGCAGAGTCAGCCGGACATTCCGCAGTCCCCCAGTCCGTCAACCCGGCCAGTGGTCCATTGAAGCACGATGCCGAGTGCGTGGAAGTGGGTGCGTTCGGGTCCACCAATACGTTGTCGGCGCACGCCACTTGCATGGCCACGCCAGCCGAGTCATCGCTAATACTGCATGCCACCAACTGCCAGTGGAGCACCGTGCTGCCGGCCGGGCACACGCTCACACCCGCAAATTGCAGCAGCGCGATGTCGGGTTGAGCGGCAAAGTTCGCTGGCCCTTCGCAGCTGCTGGTGACCAGCTTCGCTTGCATGCCCTGCGCAACCACCGGCAGGTTGGACAGGGTGCCGTCCGGGGTGCAGGTCAGCGTCAACGAGCCGGATTCCAGCTTCCAGCCACCCGCTAGAGAAAGGACACACGCGGAAGAAAAACCATCGGCATCGTTACGCAACAATTGGCCAGGCGCGCACGTGCCGTATGTGAGACCAACCGGCAGCGACAGCGGTAACTGGCAGACTGGCCGATGGCACTTCGGCCAGCTCCAGCCCAGCTCTGCCTGCCCGAAGTTGCAGGAGAAGCTCAGAACGTCAGAGGTTTCGTAACCCTTGTCACACGCCAAACTGCACACTGATCCCGAGGGGATGCTCTGCACACCTGTCGCGCAGGAGCCGTAGCCCGCATGCGTATTCGCAGGACGCGCGGGAAGGGTGCACGGAGAGGCGATGATCGTCGGCAGCGGGGAGAGGACACCGAGATCACAGCGCAGCGTCAGACTGCCATTGACACGCGTGTAGCCAGAGGCGGTAGCCAGTGTGCACGATTCGCCCGCCGGATGCAACTGTCCTCCAATCGCACACGAACCGGCCTCGGTGCCCTCAGGCACCGTGACAGGCAAGGGGCAAGAGGGTGCTGGGCTGCACTCCGGCATTGCCCCCTTCAACACACCGTCGGTGCACTGGAACGACGGAGATCCTTTCATCAGGTAGCCTGGCGCACAGGTGACGTTACATCCCTTTGCGTCGGATCCAATGACTTCCGCGCACGATCCCCATTCCGCCTTGTCGGTGAGCGCGGGGAGAGTGCAGGGGTTGAGCAGGACACGCGGCAGCGGGCTCAACACGCCATTGAAGCAAGTCAGCGTGGTACTCGCATCCAAGGCTTGGTAACCCGATTTCAGAGCGATCGTGCAGGATTGGAGATGAGGCATCTGGGCGCCCTTGGAGCAGTTTCCGAAGGTGGCCCCGGACGGCAAGGATGCGGGCAGCTGGCAAGCTTGAGGCAACGCACACTTCACGAAGTCCGTTTGAATCCGGCCGGCACGGCACGTCAGGACACGGGATTGGGCGGAGAGAAAGCCGGCCAAGCACTGCACTTCGCACGACACATCGGCAGCAATGGTTGCATTACAGCTGCCCAGGGAGGCGCCTTGCCCACTCCCCAACACAACAGAGCAGGGGTCGGGAGCACACGCCTGCGATCCGCTCAGTGCACCCGAGGACGAGCTGCTGCACGTCAGAGCAGCATCGCCGGTGAGGTGGTATCCGCTGTTGCAGGCAAAGCTGCAAGATGTGACCAACGAGGAGGACGGGAGAGCATTCGCGACGCCGCTTGGCAGAGCGCTCACGAAAGCGCACGAACCCAGGTTTCCATTGGCGGGCACACTGCCTGCACCGGAGCAGATGCCGTACGGTCTGTACACGGCTTTGACGTTGACGATGCGGAAATCCTGCATCGGTGCCGGGGCGGCAGGCAGGGTGCCCGAAGGAACCAGCACCGTTTGACCGAAGAACAGCACGGACGACGAAGGCAGCTGGGTCGCATCCGGGGACGAAAACACGGGCAGCACCTGTCCGGCATCAGATGCAAGTGCGAGCACATCGTTTTTGTGCACGGGCCAATCCGGCTGCAGCGTGAGGAGTCCCGCGACCGAGGGCGCAGGCACGCGCAGCGTGTACTTGAGAGTGTATAGATCCGACTGTCCAGCCCGTGCGGTTGCGGAGTACAACTGCAGATGGAACGAACGGAGGCCCTGCACGTACACTTGCACGAAGGGGACGAACGCATCGGACGTGGCTTGGGTGCCCATCAACAACACCGTCTGGCCTGCTGCGCCAGTAGCGGCGGCCAGGGAGCGGAGGTCGGATTGCGGGAGCACACTCAAGGCGCACGCTGTGCGCACATACAATTGCACACTGTACAGGCGGCGCGATTCCGTCGTACCTCCCGTTCCCGTTGACCAGGTGAAGCCCGGTTGCGCCTGCACCGCTCCAGCTGCAACGGCATCAAATTGTACCACCGCGCTCGTCACGCGCGCCGCAGACGGCACATCATCGTCATAGCTGATGCCCACCACGCCGCTTGGACTCACTGGGCTCCATCCAATCACGTCATTCAGCCCCACTGGCCAGCCGAGGGATACGAGCAACACGCCTGCCACCGGGCTGCTCACCCGCCGTGTGCGTTTCAACGTGTATACGTCCGCCGTCCCGATGACCGCCCGATTCCACAGCTGCAGGTCGAATGAATTCGTGTCGACCAGATGCAATTGCACGTCCACCAGCACGTCCGGGACGAGGAAGGAAAGGCCAGGAAGAAGAGTGGTCAGACCCGACGACTCATCGGATTGTTCACGCACGCTCAACGGGGGAGCAAAGCCGCACACGGGCGAACTCACAGCGGCAGATGAACAATCTTGATCAGTCGTCACAGAAAAACTGTATACCCGTTGGTAGCTGGCCGCTGCGTTCGCCGCGTTGATTCTCTGTCCAATCTGCTGCATCGACTGTTGTCCATTGACGACAGTGATCCAGCTTTGGGGTTGATGTGCCAGTTCGTCTGCGGGTCCTAGCGGGTCCCATGGCACGGCGACGGGCTGCTGCGCGGGGAAGGTGAGCGCGGCGATGTCTCCGTCCTTGAACGGCCATTTGACGTTGATGTGCTTGATGCCGATGGTGTCCGACGCGGGGAATGCGACGCGGATGGATTGTGTTAGAGTGAGGCGCGGCACGTTCCCGGAGGCAGCATCGCTCTGGTTGGAGTACAGCTGCAGGAGGAACTGCGCAGGCAGCTTGGACACATACACGTCGAAGCCTGTCACCGAACCACTCGTCGCTGCACCCAAATAGCGCAGCGGGGCGCCCGTGAAGAGGATGACGGTGGTGCTGCTGCTGGCGGCGTCCTGCGCGGGGGTGGCGGCATCGAACTGGGAGCGAGCACGGAGGGGTCCACCAGCACTCCACGAGCACGACGCACCGCGCACAGGCGACACCGCACCACTGCACACCAGCGCCAGCAGCAGCAGGAGGACAGGGGAGCACAGCACAGCGCGCGACATCTCCGTGCGTCCGCTCTGACGTGCGGGTGGGCGGCGACGCAAGGGAGGGAAGCGGCAGCGGCAGCAGCGCCAGCAGGCGCAGCAGCAAACAGCAGCGGGACGCCTCTGCGGCTCAGTGCGAGCAACCACCTGCTGAATAACCGTCG
>Ga0256887_1000145_pt1 | contig 13234 bp, 11 predicted proteins | sample MC6MC0495MT_FD_186345 | JGI IMG/M metagenome (GOLD analysis project Ga0256887, IMG submission 186345) | Metatranscriptome of enriched soil aggregate microbial communities from Iowa State University, Ames, United States - MC6-MC0495-MT... | ecosystem: Environmental > Terrestrial > Soil >...
CGCAAACAAGGTTTTGTTTTCGAATAAAATGAACTAAATTATGACTGCTATTAGAAAAACGATTGTATTTAGTAAACTAATTTTCAATTTTGTTGGTTACATGGTTAACCAATTTAGAGGAAAATAAAAAATTAGTTAGGTTCATCAATCAAATTAACACTTCACTGAAATATTTATCACGGTTAAAAATCGTGATAAATATTTCTAAATGAACTTCTCAAACCAATGGTTAACAAACCTGCTCTGTTCAAACCCAATGCGTTGCTTTCTCTCCGGTAAGTACCGGCAACTTCTATCCTTAAATTATATTTCGGGTTTAATAAATAAGCTACCTGCCCCTTTACATAATATAAATCGGTGCCAATCCCCTGACCAATATGGCTGCCATACTGTACCGATCTGGTATCATAACTTTTAAAAATATCACCGCCATAATTCATATCAGCAGGATCTAAACCATACCGCGAGTACAATGCCTGCCCTTGTAAGTCAAATCTCTTATAACTATAATTTAAAATCCCTAAAAACTCTCTAAAGTTGGCACCACGTGGATGTGCTAATGATTGATTATAATTGGAATAATTAGATATCCGGTCAAAATGGGCATAAGTATAAGGCCTTGCGGTATTAAATTCAGCTAGGTAATTTAAACCTGGCACCTTAAATAAATCCGATCCACGTACCCCAAACTGTACAGCAAACTTATTGGCCCAGTAACCATTTCCCTTAAAAAATTCTTTTGCAGTAAATTCGTCAAACATAAACTGCCCATATAAAGCAGTTTTATCCAGTATCTCATATTTTAAGTTAATTCCCAGTCGCATTTTATCAGGGGAAGTAGTATTAGTACTTTCCACAGGGCGCAAAAATATAAAAGGATGGATATAGTTAAAATCAAACCCACGTTTGCCCTCTGCTTCAGCATCTGCCCAGGTTACAGCCTGAAAAAAGCCTACCGAAAAACGTTTCGTAGCATTCCAGTCTACATAATGCGCAGCCATCCACTTTCCTCTGTCTCCAAGTCTTCTATCTGTAGTAAACCGCTCTGCTCCCGGATCCAGCATATAGGCAAATATGGTCTGGTATTGAACACTTCCTAAAGTGGCACGTACACGGAAAAAAGAATAGTTTGATGACACATCCGATAACAGCATCGAACGGTATCCATCACCTATAAAGTTCTTGTCATAACCTAAAGCAAAATTCAAATGCTTATTCGGCGTATAAGATAAGAGTGCCGTTACGTACGACCAGTCTTGTTTGTCTACCCCCAATTTACCATAACCTTGCCCAGGCACAACCTGATTGGCTACAATAAAATTATTTATATAATTGGCAAATTTCCCCTGGTTTTCGAAACCATTTAAATAGAAAGAAAATTGCTTACCAACATTCCCACCTACCTGAAAGCCTCTCGTGTTTAACCAGGTTGTACGATCACTGGCAACATCTCGGCCAATTTGAAAATCAGACAAAAAGTCGGCATAAATGCTATAATCGTCGTCCTTAAATTCTAAAAGGTGTTCCTGAAACAATTTACGGTGTACCCAGCTTCTTTTATTCAAACTATCAGTACCGGCTTTCATCAAAGAATCATATTGCTTTTGCAAAGCGCTATTATCTGCATAAAAGCCTTTAATGGCCGAGTGAAATTTTGATTGGCGATCATATACCGATGGATTTAGCTTTTGGTAAAACTGATAATCGTAAGGGATAATGTTATTGGGAGTAGGATTTTGCGCATTTGCACCTAAAGCAAAAATGGCCATAAAGGCCATAAAAAGGATTTTTTTCGTCATTTTCTAATCGTTAATAATTTGATCTAATTCTTCAAATACCGAATTTTTACTCTTAAATTCCGGGACAAGCTTTTTCATATTGATTACCACTTGTCTATCATTACCTGACCTTGCTGAGGCAACCAGTTCATAAATCTGTTTTTCTACATCAGCAAATATATATTCACGCACCTTGCCAATCATAATTTTTTCGTGGTGTGTGGGCATGGTATTTTCATTATCATTCAAGAGCTCTTCGTAAAGTTTTTCTCCTGGGCGCAAACCCGAATATTCAATTTTCACATCGACATTGGGTTCTAAACCAGCCAATCTGATCATTTTTTTGGCCAATTCTACAATCTTAACCGACTTACCCATATCGAAAACGAAAATCTCACCACCTTTACCCATGCATCCAGCTTCTAACACCAAACGGCAAGCCTCGGGTATGGTCATAAAATAGCGGGTAATTTCAGGATGCGTAACGGTTAACGGGCCACCTTTTTCAATCTGTTGTCTAAATCTTGGGATTACCGATCCGTTTGATCCTAAAACATTGCCAAACCGGGTAGTAATAAATTTAGTAATTGGTTTAACATTAAGGTCGTTGATGTATTGTAAACCATTACTAAAAATAAACCCTTCGGTACTTAATGAATTGTTTAAAGACTGAACGTAAATTTCTGCAATCCTTTTAGAAGCTCCCATAATATTGGTAGGGTTTACAGCCTTATCTGTCGAAATCATGACGAATTTTTGGACACCATACTTAACCGCTTTATCGGCAATAGTTTTGGTACCTAAAACGTTGGCCTTAATCGCCTCTGCCGGATTATCTTCCATCAAAGGCACATGCTTATAGGCAGCAGCATGATACACATAATGTGGTTTATAAGTATCAAATAACTTATCCATGCGTTGTTCATCACGTACATCACCTACAAAGGCGTGAAAATTCTTATTCTTATTGTTTTCTTCTAATTCAAGATACAGCTCGTGTAAAGCGGTTTCCGATTGATCACAAAGTATAATCAAACCCACATCAAATTTAGAAAGTTGACGAACAATTTCACTACCAATAGATCCGGCCGCGCCAGTAATCAGGATTCGCTTTTTATTAAGCATTTCACCAATACCTTCTATATCAATCTTGATAGATTTACGGTTTAATAGATCCTCAATATTCAGCTTTTGAATCTGCGCAGATTTTAACTGCCCATTGGTCCAAACATCAAGTGGCGGGATATTTAAAACCTTAATATCATTTTCTAAACATAAATCTACAATCGCATCTTTTTTATCGTCGGGAATAGTGTATGAGGCGAAGATAATTTCATCCAGTTCATGCTCACCAATTAAAAAGGCCAGGTTCGCAGCATCCAAGATTTTCACACCATCAATCGTTTTTCCTACTTTACGCTGATCATCGTCAACAAAGGCAACTATATTTTTATTTACACTGCCATCGTGATCAAAAGTCCGTTTGGTAGCTAAACCAGCTTCACCCGCACCATAAATAATTACTTTCTTCTTATCCAGGTTAAGGTTCTTCACATAAATGAAGAAATATTTAATCAATACCCTATACGTCATTAGCAGCAAAAAACTCGCTAGGCCATTTGTAATTAGAATAGTAAATGAAACTAAGGGATATTGAAAAAAAGTGATCGAAATTAGATTTAAAATAAAGAAAGTTCCATTACCAATAATAACTGAAAGCAGAATACGAAATGAATCCTGGGCACTGGTATAACGAATAATGCCAGTAAAAGTCTTAATATGAAAAAAAACAGCAATATTTATGGCACCGAGAATCAAAAGATTCCTGGCCAACTCTGGCAATTCAATTGCAGTTAAATCTAAATTATGCTTAAGCGAATAAGCAAATATTAAAGAACAGGTGCATATAGTCAAATCTAATAAGAAAATGACCCAGCGGGGAACAATATTAATTTGTGTAAACAAAATACAATAGGCTAAATTTTAGTAAAGATACATATTATAACAATCCTAATATAAATCTAATGCGATAACTTCATCCTTTTCAAAAGCATCCGGAATCTCTGTTAGTCTTGCCACGCTACTACAGCCCTCAATACTTACACCATTGCCAATCTTAGCACCGCCACCAATATACGAATTGGGATATACACTACAAAAATCTCCAATGAACGCATCATGATCAATAGTTACGTTAGCATTAATCACCACATGCTTACCTATAGTTGCTCCCGACTGAATCACAGCGCCGGCTAAAATGACACTTCCTTCTCCAATTACAACATCGGCTGCAACTGTAGCTTTAGGATGCACTATAGTGCCAAATTCATGTACAATATATTTGGAAATATTTCGCCTGATCTCATTATTACCTATTCCAATAATAAGCTTTGCCTGTTGCTCAATACTTTCGTGATAAGAAGAAACAGGAACACCGTTGATTACTGATAAATCTTGATTATCATCGAAATAAGCGACTACCAGATCATCATTTAATTTAATCGCATCTCCAATCACCCTTGCGTGGCCCCCGCCACCATAAATTACCCAATCACTCATTACTTAACTTTAAGTTAAACAAATGCTCTCTACCCTCAATTTTAAATCTTAAGGTTACAAAAACAACTAGGCACATTACCAACAAGAATAATGCCGATAAAAAATTAGCCTGGATAACAAAGATAATAAGGAGGTTAATAACCAATTGAACAGCCAAATAAAGCGCTACAACAGCCAGTTGTGGCCATTTTTTCTCATTAGCCAAATATTGATAAAAATGTGAGCGGTGTGCCTTAAAAATATTTTCCTTCCGCATAACCCTGAAGAAAATTGTAGTCACCGTATCCAATCCATAAACCAGTAAAAATAAAATGTAAACTGGGTTCTGTGTTTTAAAAATCAGTTGACCTAAAAGAAAAACAATAATAAAGGCAATGCTAACACTCCCAACATCCCCGGCAAAGCATTTGGCTTTCTTCCTGAAGTTAAAAAAATTAAAAACCAATACAGATATCATTACCGTAAGCAATAGCTGTAAGGAAGTAAAATCGACTACATACTGATCAATATAATAGAGTGTTGCTAAAATTAAGAAACTATACCCTCCTGTAATCCCATTAATACCATCCATAAAGTTATAGGCGTTAATGGTTCCGATAACCACAACTGCGCCTATTGCAGTAAAATACCAGGGGAAATAAATTACATCCAATTGGGTAAAAAGCAATAACACCGATAAACCATGCACAAACAGTCGAACTTTGTTGTTCAATGTGTGCATATCATCCAAAAAGGATATCAATGCGATCAGGAATAGTCCAATACTAAAAAAGAGATAATGAAACCCGAAAAGAAAAAAAAGCCATTAGCCCGGCTATACCAAAAATAATCCCTCCACCTCGGATAGTAACAGTCTTATGTGAACTGCGGTGATTAGGCTGATCAATGATATTATAATGGTCGGCAATTTTGAAATAGAACAACTCAGTTGCAAACAAAATAATGAGCAACACCAAGGCAAAAAGAACAGACATAGGGGTTTTATATTGATACTGCGAAGATAGTGAAAAGTATCTTAATGAATTAAAAATCGTAATTTGATTATTGCGATTATCTAACAAAGTATCTGGCTGTTAAAATCAAACTCTTATTTAGTTTTTATAGGCAAATCCTCCCAATGCCTGAGTTTATCCTTTCATTGCTAACAGAGTAGCTTTCATTGAATTTATTAAATTTCTTTGTTTTAAGAGGTAGAAACAAAACATTACTAATATCTGCAACAAACGTAATTACTGATTTGCCCGAATGACATATTTTTGCATTTCGACCGTTTGTTTCTGCTAAAAACCAAAAAAATTCACTAATAGATTAATATTCATCTTCTGCCAGTAATAAGCTCCAGATAGAATATCTTTAGCGACTAAACTGATTAATCACAAAAAACAATTTCTACACTCAAAAGTGACCGTTTACTTCAAAAGTTACTACTGAATACGGAATGTCATCCCTGACAATTTGATTTAGCCAATTTAGATATCCTTATTGAATCACACAAGGCAGAAGAATGAAATATGACTTATCATTTGGTAGTGGATAGGGTTAGATATACTCTTCGGCCATTAATTTTTATTTTTCGTATTTAGTTTGAGATGTGACAGTTCCCCAATCTAGAACCCGCTTCTATATCAGTTGCAGCTTTTACAGAGCCCATAAAAATAAACCTTTCGTGTCAGAATATAAAAAAGCAGCAAAAGCATGCGAGTAAGCTCATAATCAACACCATAGTACTCGTGAGGGTTCGCATTTTTCTGTATGCCATGAGCTTTTCTTGCGAGATGAATAATCATACAGTCTGTAAAGTTAAGTTCTTTAGCTAAACCCTCACGTCTTGTCGATAAATTTGATCGTGTAACAAAAAAGGCATATTAATAATATTTTTCTCCTATATTACTCCTAGTTAGTGCCATCTTATTCAAAGGAGCTTAACAAGCGTCGTCCAATACTATTATAATAATATCCTAATTCAATCATTTTTTGCACATCGTACAGGTTTCGTCCATCAAAAACTACTTTATTTTTCAATGTATTCTCTATTTTTTCAAAATCAGGATTTCGGAAAACAGACCACTCTGTTGCAATCAACAAAGCCTCTGCATTCTCTAAAGCCTCATAAGGGCTTTTAGCATAGCTTACCTTATCACCGATTAGGTTCCGAACATTTTCCATAGCTTCGGGATCAAAAACCGTAATTGTGGCTCCGCTATTCAGCAGTTCGTCAATGATATATAAGGCCGGTGCTTCCCGAATATCGTCAGTTTCTGGCTTAAATGCCAATCCCCAGAGCGCAAAATGTTTTCCTTGAACGTCATTTTTATAATATTTCAACAATTTATCCACCAAAATAGTCTTTTGACGTTCATTTACTTCTATAACGGATTTCAGAATCTGAAAGTTGTAAGCATATTCATCCGACGATTTCACCAAGGCCTGAACATCTTTTGGAAAACAAGAGCCTCCATACCCTACTCCAGGAAAAAGGAAACGTTTGCCAATACGATCGTCTGAACCTATTCCTTTGCGTACAGCATCCACATCAGCGCCAACCAATTCACAAAGATTTGCAATCTCGTTCATAAAAGTAATCTTAGTGGCCAGAAATGAGTTTGCTGCATATTTGGTCAGCTCAGAAGACCGCTCGTCCATAAAAAGAATTGGATTGCCTTGACGTACATAGGGTGCATATAACTCGGCCATTAATTTCTTCGCTTTTTCGCTCCTCGTCCCTAAAACTACCCGATCAGGTTTCATAAAGTCTTCGACTGCCACACCTTCTCTTAAAAACTCGGGATTGGAAACAACATCTACATCAATATTGCTATATTTTTCGAAGACAGCCTTGACTTTGACAGCGGTTCCCACAGGAACTGTTGATTTGTTTACAATAATTTTATATTCCTTAATCAATTTTGCTATGTCTTGCGATGCATCTAAAATGTAGGATAAATCAGCTGCCCCGTCACCACCTGGAGGAGTTGGTAAGGCCATGAAAATTATTTGAGCATTGTTAATTGCATCAGCTAAAATTGTAGTAAATGTTAATCTTCCCTGTTCAATATTTCTATGAAAAAGCACATCAAGACCAGGCTCATAAATGGGGATCTGGCCATTTTTCATTTGTTCAACTTTTTTTTGGTTTATATCAACACATATCACGTTGTTTCCTGTTTCTGCTAAACAAGTTCCAGTAACTAAACCAACATATCCAGTACCTATAAAAGCTATTTTCATATTTTATAATCAGTAATTTCTCTTAAATAGAATTGTATTTATTTTAATTATTATTTCTCTGCAATTAGAAATAAATATTTATTCAATAATACGATTGGACAAGACACAACTAGGATCCCAACCAATCTCTTTCTTTGCCTTAGTATCATCAAAAGTTAAATCAGCCATAATCTTATTTAGCTTGGCCGTATTTAAGGGTGCTTTTTTTCCGAACACATTACCAATAAATGCGATAAAACGCGCAATAGAGTATGGTAAATTGATAATTTTTCTTCTACCTATCTGTTTTGCAATATATGCAGATAATTCACTAAAAGATGGGTGGTAGCCGTCAGTTAAGTTAAAAGTACCACCTATTGTTGACACCACAGGAATTATTTCTGCGATATCTCCCACCATAACCATACTCTTTCTGGCTAGTCCACCATCGATATTGAAATAGTAACCCTTGGATATACCTTTGATCATTGCGCCAAGATTTCCCGGTGGATTTATTCCAATCAATAGGGGTAACCTCAATATTGAACATGTAACATTATGTTTTTGACACCAATTTTTCACTGCTATTTCTGCCTGTATTTTACTCTGACCATACGCATCTGTAGCAGATAATGGGTATGATTCCTTAATAAGTATTCCCTTTTCACATCCATAAACAGCAACGGTGCTTACAAATACAAATGCTCTAGGTAAATTAGGTAAATCTTCGAGCCCTTTTAAGAGATTAATAGTACCTAATGTATTAATATCAAAAAATAGTTTTTTTTGGTGCTCTGTTTTTGGTACCAAATGAGCCTTACCTGCACAATGAATAACCAAATCAACTGTGGTGAGCTTAGGAGTTTCAATAGCTAAGTCAACATTAAAATCAGACATTCTTCTGCCTAAAGTTTTAACGTCGTATTTCTTTTCAATTAAATGTTTATAAACCGTTTTACCCAAAAAACCCGAAGCTCCGGTTAATAGTACCTTCATCTAACAGTCTCCCAAATTTTAGATTCGCTAATAAAAAGTTCCTCCACCCATCCTTTCAAAGACATGTAGTAATATACCCTTTGTTCAATCACTTGATAGTCTTTTTTAAAAAAATCTATACTAACAGAGGGGCTGTTTCTGTCAATAATTAAGATATTATTTTCATTATAAAAAGGATAATATCGAATATTTTGATTTGTGGTAACAATTTTCCTTCTAGCGCCTAATGTTTCAAAAGTTCTCATTGTTAATCCGTTTTGTCCAGGATGATTGATATCAAGGATTGCTTTAGAATTTCTATATAATTCAATGATCTCTTGATGTGACAAACTTTTGAAGTTTATTTTATTACGGTCAAACGCAGAAAAATGCTTATCAAACATTTTCTTGAAATAGAATAATATTTTACTAGGAGAATAATAGAAGTTAAACATTTTTAAACCCATCTTATCACACCGCGCTTTTAGTATTTGGCTAATTTGATATCGATCAGAATGTGCAGTGCCTACAAATGACAAGTCATACTTTATATGTACGTTCTCAGAGTTGATTTCCGCGTATTCAGGGGCATAAAAAAGTGGTCTAAAACTCATTTTATATGTTTCAGCATCTGCTTTATCAAAGGTAAATTTCTTATCAAAAAATGATAAATTATCTAAGCCATTCGAATTATTCTTAAAAGAGTCATAAGTATAATATATGAATTGTATCCCACTGTTATTTTCTTTTAAAAAACTAAGGAAAAAATCTGGCACCGCTTCTCCTTTTATCAGCAAAAAGAAATCATATTGTTTCAATCTTATCTGCTGAATTATACCTTTATAATATTTTTTAATGTTTCTGGTATATAAGCTCTTTTTTAACCTAATGATAGCTTTGCTTAAAACAGAATTTGAAGGCCTTTCATCAAACAAATCAACATTTGCTCCTGCACGCACCAATTCTTCTTTTATTAAAATTTCATAGTTAAAAAACTTAACTGATAAAATTAGGATATTTTTATTTCCGAAAGAATTCATCTACTTATACAGTCCCTTTGCTTTCATTTCTTCTATTGATTTGGAATACCTATCCTCCTGTATTTCTTGTTCATTTACCCAGGAAGTAAATTTTTCAAGTCCATTTTCAAAGCTAAACTTTGCTTTGAATCCTAATTTTTCTTTAATTTTAGTAAGGTCTGCATAATTGTGGCGGATATCCCCAAGACGATAGTTTCCACTTACCGTAACCGGGACCTCTACTTTATAATTTTTAATTAATCCTTTAGCTACCGAAATTACGTCTGTTGGAATGCCTGTACCTACATTAAAAACTTCATTATCCGCTTCAGGTCTTTCGATCCCTAGTATTGTTGCATCAACAACATCATCTATATACACAAAGTCCCTGGTTTCTTTTCCATCCTCAAAAATGTTGATCTCATTACCATTTTTAATTTGCGTTGAAAATATGGATAAGATCCCTGTATAAGGATTTTTTAGTGATTGACCCGGACCGTAAACATTCTGATAACGGAAAGCTACTGGTGCAATACCTATAGTAGGACAAACTGTCATGATCATCTGCTCCTGATTTTGTTTTGTAATGCCATACACAGAGGATGGATGAATTTTTGATTCTTCGTCAGTAGCAACAAGTTTTAATCTATCAGAGTTAGGATGCTTAACCTCAAAATCACCTTGATTCATAAATTCAGAAGTACGATGTTTCGGATAAACACTCTGACCTCTCTCATCAATATATTTACCTTCACCATAAATCGATCTGGATGATGCAATAACCACTTTTTTTACCTTATGGGGCTTATTTGCTAACAAATCCAGCATGATTGCGGTACCGTTGATATTCACATTAACATATTTTTCTATTTCATACATAGACTGTCCCGTACCAGTTTCTGCAGCATAATGAACAATTACATCTTGTCCTTCAATTGACTTTTCCCAATCAAGCTTGTTAGTTACAGAACCATAAATAAAGGTTACCTTATTTTTAATACTTAAAAATAAAGGTGAAGATTCCTGAGGATTTTCGCCATGGATCTGAGGAGACAAGTTATCAAGTACTGTTATATTATATCCTTTCTCAATCAGTTTCAAAGCCAAATTACTGCCTATAAAGCCCGAACCACCGGTTATTAAAATATTTTTCATCATCTAATTATTAATTTTTTCCCATAAGGAAGTTTGAAAGTTAAATCTTTTAATTGGTTTTGCAGGTATTCCTACTGCAATAACATTGGCAGGAAGACTTTTAGAAACAACCGAATTTGCACCAACTATAGACCCACTCCCAATTGTCACCCCAGGCAGCACACTAACCATTTCTCCCAACCACACATTAGCTTCTATTTTTACTTCTTTAGTTATGTATTCTCTATCTTTTGGAATAGATAATGGAGAACTGTCATTTTCATCTCCGGAATAACTTCCGTGCGAACAGTCAGATATATAAACTTTACTTGCAATTAAAACATTATCGCCGATCACAACTTCTTTCATCGAAGTAATATGAACAAAATCATTTATCTGAACATTATTACCAATTTTCAACACAATTTCTTCACCAATAGCAGGAAAAGCTTCCAACCGGCAATGCCTTCCTGTTGTAAAACCATCCCCTACAGCAATGTATTTTCTTCCCCTTACATCAATCGGAAATCTGATAAGTCTTGCCTTTTTAAATACAAATCTAGTCCTAATAACCGAAAAAATTAAATCAGCTATGCCTAAAAGAGAATAGTATTTTAGAATACGTTTCATACAAAAAATCTTAATAAAACCTGTTGAATACAATACATTCTAAATCTTATTTTCCTGAAAAGAGAATTCTTACTTCCTATCCCTCCAGTAGATACATTATTACTGTGTCTCCTATACATGATTAAGGGTTTATTAATAACTTTTACCTTAAAATAAAATTCAGCTATCAGTGAAATCCAAAGATCATGAGGACAGAGCTCATCTATACTTGGAAATGGTAGGAGCTTTTTTAATAACTCTCTTTTGAATGCCATACAAGCACCTAAGTATTGAGAAATATATAGATTTCTGAGAAAACCACTCCGGCCACCCCTTAGGTTGAAAAAGGTTTGATTTAGACTATTCAAATCGCTATCTACAAAAAGGGCATCACTCGTAACAAAATCATATTTCGTTAGGTAGTCTAGCATTACAATTATTTTATCTTTATTCCAAACATCATCTTGATCTGATAAGAAAATAAAATCTCCAGAGGATTGTTTTATAGCATTTTGAAAGTTATTGGTGTACCCCTTTTCTCCATTGTTATGATAAATTTTTATTCTTTGATCATGTATATTTTTAATGATTTCAATCGTCCTATCCGTAGATCCGTCATCGGAGATAATTAGTTCGTCACTAGGATTTAACTGATTTCGAATGGATTCAATTTGTTCCAGGATATATTTTTCACCATTAAAAGTTGCGAGGCAAACTGAAACCATAATACAGTCATCTATTTCTTAAAAAATTCTTTAATAGAATCAGCAACATAGATGATGCTTTCTTCTGATAATTCCGGATACATCGGTAGCGATAAGATCATATCTTGATATTCATTTGAGACAGGAAAATCCGTAGGCTGATAGTTTAAATACTCATATGCTGGCATATTATGGAGTGCAACCGGATAATGAATTGCTGTTTCTATACCTTTTAGTTTTAAAAATTCAGCTAATTCATTCCTATATTTTGTACGAATCACGTAAAGATGAAAAGTATGCTTGGATCCAGGTCTCGTTACCGGCAATATAACTTCACGAATATCTGAAAGATATTTGCTATATAAATGAGAATTCAGTATCCGCTTTTCTGTCCATTCCAATATATAAGGGAGTTTAGCCGAAAGGATAGCAGCCTGTAAACCGTCCAATCTGCTGTTTATTCCCTCCATCAGGTGCTGATGTTTCTTTAACGCTCCATGACGAGCATACATTTTGCATTTTAAAGCCAAATCGTCATCATTAGTTATAATACAACCTGCATCTCCGTAGGCTCCTAAATTTTTTCCTGGATAAAATGAAAATGATCCAGCTGTACCTATTGTGCCTACTCTTGTATTTTTAAATTCAGAAAAGTGTGATTGTGCACAATCTTCTATTACCGGTAGATTATATTTAGCAGCTATGCTCATAATGCTGTCCATATCACAAACCTGTCCCTGCAAGTGTACAGGTATAATGGCTTTAGTTTGCTTTGTTATAGCACTTTCTAAAAGTGCTTCATTCATTGTGTAAAGATCCGGATCAATATCAACAAATACCGGCTTTGCTCCAGTTTGGCTAATTGTTTCAGAAGAAGATATCCAGCTGTTTGCTACTGTGATAACTTCGTCTCCTTCCTTTATGCCCAACATTTTCATCAGTATGAATAATGAATCTGTTCCGTTTCCTACAGCAATACAGTGTTTAACACCATATAATTCTGCAAAACTGTTTTCAAAATCCGAAACATATTTTCCTCCTATGAAAGCAGTTTCAGTTATTACATTTTCAATCGCACGATCAATCTTATCTTTAATTGATTGATATTGTGCTTTAAGGTCTACAAAAGGAACTTTCATCTTATTTTTTTATTATTTTTTTTGCGGGATTACCAACATAGGTTCCTACTTCATTTATATCTTTTGTTACGACAGCTCCGGCACCAATTACAACATTATCACAAATTTTC
>Ga0256887_1000159_pt1 | contig 12958 bp, 11 predicted proteins | sample MC6MC0495MT_FD_186345 | JGI IMG/M metagenome (GOLD analysis project Ga0256887, IMG submission 186345) | Metatranscriptome of enriched soil aggregate microbial communities from Iowa State University, Ames, United States - MC6-MC0495-MT... | ecosystem: Environmental > Terrestrial > Soil >...
CCAGCCCCGGCGGCGCCGACTCGGTCGCGATCATCGCCGCGTCGAGCGACGTCGATCTGCAGTTCGTGATGACCATGCAGACCGCGCGGCTCGTGATCGTGCTGCTGACAGGCCCGAGCGTGGCGCGGTTCATCGCCCGGCGGATCGAACGCAAGCGAGCGGCGGAGACGCCGCCTAGCCCTTGAGGCGCGCGATCATAGCCTGCGCGGCCGCCGGATTGCGCACCTTCGCGCCCGAGATGAAGAACGCGAAAACCTCGCGCGGCGTCTTCGGCGCCGGCGCGCGCCCAAGCGCCGGCAGGTCCTTCGGCGTCTCGCCCCTGGCGTAGGCCGCGAGCCGCTTCGCCCAGGCGTCGAGCTCGTCGTCGCCGTAACCGGTCTCGACCTCTTCCTGTGCGCGCTCAAGCCTGAGGTAGACGAAGTCGGCGGTCGGATCGGCGATCATCGGGTGGTCGGGATCGTCGAGGATGACCTGCGCGACGTTCGCGTCCCGCAGCATCTCCACGAACCGCGCGTCGGCGAAGCTCTCGTGCCGCGCCTCGATGACGTGCCGCAGCGCCACGCCCTTGTGCTTCGTCGGCAGCAGCTTGAGGAAGCCCGCGAGATCGTCCGGCTCGAACCGTTTGGTCGCCGCGAGTTGCCACAGGATCGGGCCGAGCTTCGCCCCGAGCTCCGTGACGCCGCTGTCGAGGAAGCGCGTCACCGACTCGGCGCCCTCGCTGAGCACCTTGCGGTTGGTCGCGAAACGCGGGCCTTTCACGGAGAAGAGGAAGCCCTCCGGCGTCTCCGAGGCCCACTTGCGAAAACTCTCCGGCTTCTGGGAGCCGTAGAACGTCGCGTTGATCTCGATCGCGGTCAGGCGCTCGGCCGCGTAGGCCAGTTCGCGCTTCTGCGTGAGGTCGTCGGGATAGAATGTTCCGCGCCAGGGCTCGAACGTCCAGCCGCCGATGCCGACCCGGATCGCCCCGGCCGCCATCACGCGGCTTTCGCGAGCCCTGCGAACAGCGCGAGGCCGTCCGTGCCGCCAACCGCGGCGTCGATCAGGTTCTCGGGGTGCGGCATCATGCCGAGCACGTTCAACTTCTCGGAGTAGATCCCGGCGATGTCGTTGATCGACCCGTTGGCGTTGGCGAGGCCCCCGACGTTACCCGCCGCATCAGCGTAGCGGAACGCGACGCGACCGTCGCCTTCGAGCCGCTCGATCGTCTCGGGGTCGGCGAAGTAGTTGCCTTCGCCATGGGCGCAGGCGACCTCGATCACCTGGCCGGACTGGTAGCCGCTCGTGAACCTTGTGTCGACGCGCTCGACCTTGAGGTGCTGCGTCTTGCAGATGAAGCGGAGGTTCTTGTTGCGGGTGAGGATGCCGGGCAGCAGGCCGCTCTCGACCAGAATCTGGAAGCCGTTGCAGATGCCGAGCACCAGCCCGCCGTGGGCGGCGTGGGCGCGCACCGCGTCCATGATCGGCGCCCGCGCCGCGATTGCGCCGCAGCGCAGGTAGTCGCCGTAGGAGAAGCCGCCGGGCAGCACGACGAGGTCCGTGCCGGCCGGCAGCTCGGTGTCGGCGTGCCAGACCATGGCGGGCGCCGAGCCGGTCCCGGCCCGCAACGCCGCCGCGACGTCGCGCTCGCGATTGGACCCGGGAAAGACGATGACGGCGGCGTTCATGGCTCTCAGCCTCCGAGGGCGTTACTGCTCGATCTTCAGCGAGGCGAGCAGGGCCTCGATCTTGGGCTGGTGGGTCGCCCAGCTGTCGGACGGCGTCACGCAGTTGAAGGCCACGTCGTAGCCTTTCGCGGCGACGAGGAACAGTCCGAAGCGCAGCTTGCCGGGCTCGCCCTCCGCCTTCAGCTCCGCCCAGTGCCCGACGTTCGGCCCGAACCGCTTCGGCGCGAAGGGGGCGACGTAGGAAGCCGCGAAGTCCTTCGGAGCGCTGGCGATGACGCCTTCGCCGAACTTCGTCGCGGTCTCGTCGGCCAGGGCGACGCCGGGGCGCGCCTGTTCGTCCGCGCGAGTCTGGATGGTGCAGAACACGCGCTCGCCGCCGCAGGCCTTGTCGGTGCAGCGCACGCCGATCTGCCGCACGGTCTGGAACTTGGTCCAGTTCGCGCCGTCCGGCAGAAGCGAGAACACGCCGTCGGGGCCGCGGATGTCCGGAATGGCCGCGGGCTTCGGCGCCCCCTGCGCAAAAGCGGCCCCGGCCGCGATCACGAAGGCGGCGGCGCTGAGCGCAGCCGTGGGAAGACGGGTCGTCATAGTCGGGATCACCCCGCGATGTCGTAGCGATAGCTCTCGATGACGGTGTTCGCGAGCAGCTTTTCGCACATGGCCTTGAGGGTCGCCTCCGCCTCGGCGCGATCTTCGGTGGCGAGCTCGACGTCGAACAGCTTGCCCTGGCGGACGCTTTCGACGCCGGGCACGCCGAGAGAGCCAAGCGCCCCCTCGATCGCCTTGCCCTGCGGATCGAGGACGCCGGTCTTGAGGGTGACGGTGACGCGCGCCTTCATGATCGGAATCCTCTCGAGCGACGGTGGCTACAGGGTGGCGTCGAGCGCCTTGTTGATCTTGGCGGCGCTGTCGTCCCTCAGCTTAAGAGCCGCGCTCTCGCCCTTCGTCAACACCTGAACCGCCATCAGCCGCTCGGACTTGGCGTCGAAGATGGTGGACATCACCGCCGAAGACCCGTCCGGGCATCCGCCGGCGCTGTCGATCTGCACGCGGGCGTCGTTGATCTTCTTGATGTCATAGCTCTTGAAGGCGCAGCCGGTCGCCTTCATCGATTCCTCGTTTCCGTATTTGAAGGCGGTCAGCGCGCCCTGAGGATCGGTGACGACTTTTTTCAGATACTCGCCGCTTGGCTTCGCCGCGCTGATCCCCAGCACGCCGCGGCCGCCGCAGCTGTCCTTGTCGCAGACGTAGGTGACGCTCTCGCCGGTCGCGTTCTGCTTGGTCCAGCCGGACCCGACGTCCCCAAGCGTCTTCTCGATGTCGAGCTGGGGCGCGTCGTCGGGCGTGGTCGCCGCGGCGGCGGCGGGCGGCGCCGCGGTCTGGGCGGCGGCCGGGAAGACCGCGAGGCAGCCCGCGGCGACGATCAAGGCCCTGATGTTTATGGGCATATTATTATCCTCCCTTCCGAAACGACGACGCCCCGCTCGGGTGGGAGCGGGGCGTCGGCAGTCTTATGAACCGTGAGGCGTGGGGCGCGCTATGCGTCCTTCGACGTCACCAGCACCGGGCCGCGGCCGTTCGGGACCTCCGACTCCGGCAGGATGCCGAGCCGGCGCGCGACCTCGGAATAGGCCTCCACGAGGCCGCCCATGTCGCGGCGGAAGCGGTCCTTGTCCAGCTTGTCGTTCGACTTGATGTCCCACAGGCGGCACGAATCCGGGGAGATCTCGTCGGCGACGACGATGCGGACCGTGTCGTTCTCCCAGAGGCGGCCGGTCTCCATCTTGAAGTCGACGAGACGGATGCCGACGCCAAGGAACAGGCCGGAGAGGAAGTCGTTGACGCGGATCGCCAGCGCCATGATGTCGTCGATCTCCTGCGGGCTCGCCCAGCCAAAGGCCGTGACGTGCTCCTCGGAGACCATCGGATCGTTCAGGGCGTCGTTCTTGTAATAGAACTCGATGATCGAACGGGGCAGCTGCGTGCCCTCCTCGATGCCGAGCTTGGTCGCGAGCGAGCCCGCGGCGACGTTGCGCACCACGACCTCGAGCGGAATGATCTCGACTTCGCGGATCAGCTGCTCGCGCATGTTCAGCCGACGGATGAAATGCGTCGGCACCCCGATGTCGTTGAGGTGCTGGAAGACGAACTCCGAGATCCGGTTGTTCAGGACGCCCTTGCCGTCAATCACCTCGTGCTTCTTGGCGTTGAAGGCGGTGGCGTCGTCCTTGAAATGCTGGATCAGCGTGCCGGGCTCAGGTCCTTCATAGAGGACTTTCGCCTTGCCTTCATAGATGCGGCGACGGCGGTTCATCGGCGTATACCGTGGCTTGAGGAAATCCATAACACCTGCCGGTTTGTCGTGTCTGACCGGATGGTCGTCGGTCCGGCGGCGCGCAAGAATCGGTCGGCTCCAGCGTGACGGAGACGCCATGCGCGCGGCCGGACCCTAGCCGATCGGGCCGTTCAGCACAACGACAGCGACCGTGCAGCCGCCGCCACATTCCAGCCATGCGAGTCCGGAAACCGTAAGGTGGCGCGGCGCCTCAGCGCGACGCCGCGCCGCTCGCATGGATCCAAGGACGTTCCAGCATGAAGCGCACAGCCGCCGCTCTCGCCTTGCTTCTCGCTCCCCTCGCCGCCTCAAGCTCGGCCCAGGCGGCGCCCCCCTGTCCGGGCGTCACGCTTCAGGAAGGCCGCCCGCCGTGATGACGGCGGTCGGACGTCAGATCAGCGACGGGGCGCTGCCGATCGACCGTACGCTGACGTCGGGCTCATGGCGCATCTACCATGTGCGGCCGAAGATGGCGGACCCGCTGTACATGTTCTTTCACGGCGATCCCGCAAAAACGAGCCGGATCTACCTGTCGCCTGGCCTCGGCCGGCCCGACGAGTACGCCGACATCAAAATGGAGGTGGAGCAGAACGCGACCGGCATCCCGCCCGCCCTCTCCGCCTGTTTCGCCAGACTGGTGACCGGAGCAAAGTAACGGGTCGCCAACGGGGCCGTGGGCTTGCGGGCCGACGAAGGTCGGCGGGCCGTCGCGGCGCACGCTTGCGACCCGCTCCAAACCTGATGTCTTGTCTTTGAGCGTATCCCACGCGGACTCCGACGCGACCTGCGTCGGAGTCCGCGTGGCCTGTCAGCGCATCAGCAGCACCAGCGAGCGCGCGGCGACATCCAGCGGTTCGCCATCGCCCTGGAGAGCCCGCTCCTCGATCTCGTCCGGGGTCTCCGTATCGATCACGACCCGCCATGACGCGCCGCCTTCGGCGGCGGGCAGCGCGAACGGGACGACCCCGTCATGGCTGTTGAAGATCAGGATCGCCTGCTCGTCCTCGGTCGTGAGCTGCAGGCCGATGCAGTCGGCGCCCGAGTCGGCCCATTGCTCCGGCGTCTGCTCGCCGCCGCCGGGGTTGAGCCAAGTGACGCCCATCCCGTCGCGGAAGCTCGCGCGGCGCAGGATCGGATGCTCCGCGCGGAGCTGCACGAGCCGCCTGGTGAAGGCGAGCAGCTTCTGGTTGTTCTCGTTGAGGTCCCAGTGGACCCACGAGATCTCGCTGTCCTGACAGTAGCCGTTGTTGTTGCCGCCCTGGGTGCGGCCGAACTCGTCGCCCGCGAGGATCATCGGCGTGCCGTGGGAGAACAGCAGGGTCGCCAGGAAGTTGCGCTTCTGCCGTTCGCGCGTGGCCACGATCCCCTCGTCTTCGGTCTCGCCCTCGACGCCGTAGTTGTAGCTGCGGTTGTCGCCGTGGCCGTCCTTGCCGTCCTCGCCGTTCGCCTCGTTGTGCTTCTCGTTGTAGGTGACGGTGTCGTGCAGGGTGAAGCCGTCATGGGCGGTGACGAAATTCACGCCGGCCCAAGGGCGCCGGCCCTGCCGGTCGTAAATGTCGCCGGAGCCGGTGACGCGCGCGGCGAAGTCGCCGAGGTGACCGGCTCCCTGCTTCCAGTAGTCCCGGACGTTGTCGCGGTACTTGTCGTTCCACTCGGCCCAGCCAGGGGGGAACCCGCCGACCTGATAGCCGCCGGGGCCGATGTCCCAGGGCTCGCCGACCAGCTTCACCTGCCGCAGCACCGGGTCCTGCCCAATCGCGTCGAAGAAGCCGGAGCGGGCGTCGAAGCCGTAGGTCTCACGACCGAGGATGGTGCCGAGGTCGAAGCGGAAGCCGTCGACATGCATCTCCTCCACCCAGTAGCGCAGGCTGTCCATCACCATCTGCAGCACGCGCGGATGGCTGAGGTTGACGGTGTTGCCGGTGCCGGTGTCGTTGATGTAGTAGCGATGGTTGTCCGGCATCGTCCGGTAGTAGCTCAGGTTGTCGATGCCCTTGAACGACAGCGTCGGCCCGAGCTCGTTGCCCTCCGCGGTGTGGTTGTAAACCACGTCGAGAATCACCTCGAGGCCGGCGTTGTGGAACGCCCGCACCATGTTCTTGAAGCTCGCGAGCCGCGCGCGGCCGGACTTGTTCTCGCCGCCGGCGTAGCGGCCCATCGGCGCGAAGAACCCGATGGTGTTGTAGCCCCAGAAGTTCTTGAGGCCCTTCGACTCCAGGTGCTGGTCGTCGAGGAAGGCGTGGATCGGCAGCAGTTCGACCGACGTGACGCCCAGCGACTTGATGTGGGCGATGACCTCCTTCTGGCTCAGCCCGTCGAAGGTGCCGCGAATCTCCTCCGGCACGTCCGGATGCAGCATGGTGTAGCCGCGGACGTGGGTCTCGTAGAACACGGTCTTGTCCCACGGCACGTTTGGCTTGACGTCGCCCGTCCAATCGAAAGCGGTGTCGGCGACTTCGCACTTCGGCATGAACGGCGCGCTGTCGCGCTCGTCGAACGTGAGGTCCTTATCCTCTGCGTTCATGTCATAGGCGAAATGGGCGTCGTTCCATGCGATCGAGCCGACGAGGCTCTTGGCGTAGGGGTCGAGCACCAGCTTGTTGGGGTTGAAGCGATGCCCTTCCTCGGGCCGGAACGGGCCATGGACGCGGTAGCCGTAGATCTGGCCGGGCGCGATCCCCGGAAGGTAGCCGTGCCAGATCTCGTCGGTGTACTCGGGAAGGGTGACGCGCTCGATTTCGTTTTGGTTGTCGTCGAAGAGGCAGAGTTCCACGCGTTCGGCGTAGGCCGAGAAGATCGCAAAGTTCGTCCCCTGACCATCGAAGGTAGCGCCGAGCGGTTGCGGCCGCCCAGCCTCGGCCCGACGGTCGGTCTTGATGTCGCCCATGGAAGATGTCGCCTCGCCTCGAGCGGGCCGAAGCGGCCCGCGATCCCGTCACCGGACCACAACGAACGCATCCGCGCGACGTTCCGAGCAATCGAGCGCTAACTTGAACGAATCCCCAGGAGCGCTGGGGCCTTCAGCCCCTCGATTTTTTCGACGGCTTCGCCCCGGCGGGTTTTTCGGCTTTCGGCGCCTCGGCGACGCGCTTGCCCTCGGAAGATTTGCCGCCGCCGGCTTTTCCCGCCTTCGGTTCGACCGCCGGAGGGGCGGTCTTGGCGGACTTACCCCCGGCTTTCGGTGGCGTGCCGGAGGCGGCCGCCGCAGCCTTCGCCTTCGGAGCCTTCACCGCTTTCCCCTTGGCGTCCAAGTCCGCGGCGTCCAAGTCCGCCCCATCATCGGACGGCGCCGAGCCGAGCTCTGCGGCATAGCGTCGTTCGGCCTCGCTCCAATGGCGCGCGTCGGCGCCCTCCGGTCGGCCGTCTTCTTCCCAGATCTGGTAGGCGAGATCGCGCACCCGCCGCTCGCGATTGGTCATGTCCTGGCTCCTTTCACATCGGCCTAGGGGGTTGTCGGACTGAACCGCTGACCGATCTGTGGGGTTCCGCACGACCTCCCGCTGGACGTCGCGTCCCACGCCGATTCGATCGCCGTAGCCTTCAATCTAAGGGAGACCGCCGCATGACCTTCGCCTCAATCGACGCCATCGAGGGCGCAAAACGCCCGCGCATTGCGATCGAGGCGGTGACGCCGACGGTGGACGGGGGGCGGTTTCCCGTAAAGACGATCGTCGGGCGCGATCTGACGGTCGAGGCCGATGTCTTTGCGGACGGTCACGAGGTGCTGAAGGCCGACGTTCTCTGGCGCCCGCTGGGCGGGGAGTGGCGGCGCAGCCCGATGGCCTACGTCATCAACGATCGCTGGCGCGGGGCGATCACCCCGGACGCAATCGGTCGCCACGAGTTTGTCGTTGAGGCGTGGTGGGACGACTTCGGCACCTTCCGGCGCGACCTAACCAAGAAGCGCGAGGCGGGGCTGGACGTGCGGCTGGAGACCGACGAAGGCTTGCTGCTGCTCGAGGACATCGCAGCCCAGGCCCCCGCCGAGGTCGCCCGAACCCTCGCGGACTTCATCCTCGCCGCCCGCGCAGCCGACGTCCCGACGCGGGTCGTCGAGTTGCTGTCGCCGGAGGCGCACGCCGCGGCCGTGGCCGCCGATCCCCGCGCCTTCGCCTCACGCTCCGAGATCTTCGGGGTCGAGGTCGAGCGGGTGCAGGCCGAGTTCGCAAGCTGGTACGAGCTGTTCCCGCGCTCCGAGAGCGGCGACCCCACCCGTCACGGCACATTCCGCGACGTCGTCAAGCGGCTGCCCATGATCCGGGACATGGGCTTCGACGTGCTTTATTTTCCGCCGATCCACCCGATCGGGACGAGCAATCGCAAGGGTCCGAACAACACGCTGACGCCCGGCCCGACCGATGTCGGCAGCCCTTACGCGATCGGCGCGCCCGAGGGCGGCCACGACGCGCTGCATCCGGAACTCGGCTCGATCGAGGATTTCCGCGCTCTGGTGCAGGCGGCGAAGGATCATGGGCTCGAGATCGCGCTCGACTTCGCGATCCAGTGCTCTCCGGACCACCCGTGGTTGAGGGAGCACCCCGGCTGGTTCAACTGGCGCCCCGACGGCTCTATGAAATACGCGGAGAACCCGCCGAAGAAGTACCAGGACATCGTCAACGTCGACTTCTACGGACCGGACGCCGTGCCAGGTCTTTGGATCGGGCTGCGCGACGTCGTGCTGTTCTGGGCGTCCGAGGGCGTCAAAACCTTCCGGGTCGACAACCCGCACACCAAGCCGTTCCCGTTCTGGGAGTGGATGATCGCCGAGGTGAAGGCGAAGCATCCCGACGCGATCTTCCTCTCGGAAGCTTTCACCCGCCCGAAGGTGATGTATCGCCTCGCGAAGGTTGGTTACTCGCAGTCCTACACCTACTTCACCTGGCGCAACACCAAGCACGAGATGGCGGAGTACCTGACGGAACTGACGATGACCGCGCCGAAGGATTTCTTCCGCCCGCACTTCTTCGTGAACACCCCGGACATCAACCCTTACTTCCTGCAGACGTCGGGCCGCCCCGGCTTCCTGATCCGGGCGGCGCTCGCGACCACGCTGTCGGGCCTCTGGGGCATGTACAATGGCTTCGAGATCTGCGAGAGCGCGCCGCTGCCGGGCAAGGAAGAGTATCTCGACAGCGAGAAGTACGAGATCCGCATCCGCAACTGGAACCAGCCCGGCAACATCATCTCCGAGATCACCCGCCTGAACCGCATCCGCAAGCAGAACCCCGCGCTGCAGACCCATCTCGGCGTGACGTTCTACAACTGCTTCGACGACCAGATCCTGCTCTACGGCAAATCGCGGCCCAAGGCGGACGGCACGGGCGTCGAGGACATGATCCTAACCTTCGTCAGCCTCGATCCGCATGCGGAGAAGCATGCGGCCTACGAAATCCCGCTTTGGGAGTTCGGGCTGCCCGACGACGGAACGGTCGCGGTCGAGGACCTGATGCGCGGCAACCGCTTTACCCTGACGGGCAAATCCCAGTGGATCTACGTGAACCCGGCGGAAATGCCGTTTCACGTCTGGCGCCTCACGAACGTAACCGGAGCATCGGCATGAACGCGCCTGTGGCCCACGCCGAACTGACGCAGCCGAGCGGAACCGTGGTGTCCCGCGAGGGCGTCGATCCGCTGTGGTACAAGGACGCGATCATCTACCAGGTGCACGTGAAGTCGTTCTTCGACTCGAACGACGACGGCATCGGTGATTTCCCAGGCCTGATCTCGAAGCTCGACTACATCGCGGGCCTCGGCGTCAGCGTGATCTGGCTGCTGCCGTTCTACCCGAGCCCGCGGCTCGACGACGGCTACGACATCTCCGAGTACAAGGGCGTCTCGCCGGACTACGGCACGCTCGCCGACGTGAAGCGCTTCATCGCCGAAGCGCACCGGCGCGGCCTCAAGGTGATCTCCGAGCTCGTCATCAACCACACCTCGGACCAGCACCCCTGGTTCCAGCGGGCGCGGGCCGCGAAGAAAGGCTCAGCGCACCGCAACTTCTACGTCTGGTCGGACGACGACACGCTGTACTCCGGAACACGGATCATCTTTCTCGACACCGAGCGCTCGAACTGGACCTGGGACCCGGTCGCCGGCCAGTACTTTTGGCACCGGTTCTACAGTCACCAGCCCGACCTGAACTTCGAGAACCCGGCGGTGCTGAAGGCCGTGTTCGGCGTGATGAAGTTCTGGCTCGACCTCGGCATCGACGGCCTGCGGCTCGACGCCGTGCCCTACCTGATCGAGCGCGACGGCACCTCGAACGAGAACCTGCCCGAGACCCACGACATCCTAAAGAAGATCAGGGCCGAGCTCGACCGCACCTATCCCGACCGGTTCCTGATCGCCGAGGCCAACATGTGGCCCGAGGACACCAAGGACTATTTCGGCGACGGCGACGAATGCCACATGGCGTTCCACTTCCCGCTGATGCCGCGGATGTACATGGCGATCGCGCGGGAGGACCGCTTTCCGATCACCGACATCATGCGGCAGACGCCGGCGATCCCTGACAACTGCCAGTGGGCGATCTTCCTGCGGAACCACGACGAGCTGACGCTCGAGATGGTGACCGACAAGGAGCGCGACTACCTCTGGAACACCTACGCCTCCGACAAGCGCGCCCGCATCAACCTCGGCATCCGGCGGCGCCTCGCGCCTCTCATGGAGCGCGACCGTCGGCGGATCGAGCTGATGAACGCGCTGTTGCTGTCGATGCCCGGCACGCCCGTGATCTACTACGGCGACGAGATCGGCATGGGCGACAACATCCATCTCGGCGACCGTGACGGCGTGCGCACGCCGATGCAGTGGTCGATCGACCGGAACGGCGGCTTCTCGCGCGCCGACCCCGCGTCGCTCGTGCTGCCGCCGGTGATGGACCCGCTCTACGGCTATTACGCCGTAAACGTCGAGGCGCAGGCTCGCGACCCGCATTCGCTGCTGAACTGGACGCGGCGCATGCTGGCCACGCGCCGTCAGCATCCGGCGTTCGGGCGCGGCACGATCCGGTTCCTGTTCCCCCAGAACCGCCGCATCCTGGCCTATCTGCGCGAGCACGACGGCGAGGCCATCCTGTGCGTCGCCAACATGGGCCGCAGCCCCCAAGCGGTCGAGCTGGAGCTGTCGGAGTTCGAAGGCCGGGTGCCGGTCGAGCTGACGGCCGGCTCGGTGTTCCCGCCGATCGGCCAGCTGACCTACCTGCTCACGCTGCCGCCTTACGGCTTCTACTCGTTCGTGCTGACGACCGCTCAGGCCGCGCCCGCGTGGCACAGCCCGGCCCCGGAGCCCCTGCCGGACTACGAGACGCTGGTGCTGCGCGCCGGCGTCGACGACGCCATGCAGACCGAGGCGCGCAAGACGCTCGAGACGGCGGTGCTGCCGACCTACCTCTCCAAGCGCCGCTGGTTCTCAGGGAAAGACCAGAAGCAGATCCTGCCGCGCATCAAGTCGCTGACGCGTCTGTCGGCGCGCGGCCAGGACATCGGCCTGGTAGAGGTCGAGGTCACCGGCGGTTCCGAGCCGACCCGCTGGCTGCTGCCGCTCGCGGTCGTCTCCGAAGATGAGACGCTGTCGGCGCTGCCCGGCCGCCTCGCCCTCGCCCGCGTCCGCAAGGGCCGCGACGTGCATCTCCTGACCGACGCCTTCGCGATCCCGAGCTTCGCCTTTGCGATCGCGAACGCCCTGCGCGAGGAACGCGTCATCGACGGCGCGAGCGGACAGATCCGGTTCGAGCCAACCGCCGGCGTTGAGATCCCCACGCTGCCGGACGACGCCGAGATCCTGTGGCTCTCCGCCGAGCAGTCGAACTCCTCGCTGATCGCCGGCGACCTCATGATGATCAAGCTGCTGCGCAAGATCGCGGCGGGGCGGCATCCGGAGGCCGAGATGGGCCGCTACCTCACCGAGCAGGGCTACGCCAACGCGGCGCCCTTCCTCGGCGAGATGGTACGGGTCGACGCGGACGGCCAGCGCGCCACGCTTGCGATCATCCAGGGGTTCATCCGCAATCAGGGCGACGCCTGGACCTGGACGCTCGACCACCTCACCCGCGCGCTCGACGAGTTCGGGGCGACGGGCGGCGGCGAAATGGCGGACGACCATCGCTTCGCGGAGTTCACCGCCTTCGCCGCGACGCTCGGCAAGCGCCTTGGCGAGCTGCATGCGACGCTGGCGCGCCCGAGCGACGATCCGGACTTCGCGCCCCAGGCTGCGGCCACCAAAGACGTCGAGAGCTGGAAGGCGCGGGCGCTGTCGCTGCTCGACGGCGCGATCAACGCTCTGCAAGCCAAGCCGACCTGGGAGACCGAGGCGCTCGGCAAGCGGGCGGATTCGGTCGTCCGGCGGAAGGAAGCCCTCGCCGCCGCGATCGGCCGGCTGGCCGACGACGGCCTCGGCTCGACCGTCAGCCGGATCCACGGCGACCTGCACCTCGGCCAGATCCTGGTCGCGGGCGACGACATCGTCTTCATCGACTTCGAAGGCGAGCCGGCGCGGCCGCTGGAAGAGCGTCGGGGCAAGGCGAGCCCGCTCCGCGACGTGGCCGGCGTGCTGCGTTCGTTCGACTACGCCGCGGCGATGGTCGGCCGCAACGAGCAGGCCTCGGCGCATGTCGCCGGACCGCGCCGCGAGGCCTTCATCGAGCGCTTCCGCGCGGACGCCGGAGAGGGCTTCCTCGCCGCCTATCGCACGACCATCGAGGCGGCCGGCGGCGGCGTCTCCGAGCCGCTGCTCGACATGTTCCTGATCGAGAAAGCGGCCTACGAAATTGCCTACGAGGCGGCCAACCGGCCAGCCTGGATCGACGTGCCGCTGGGGGGCCTCCACGCTCTCGCCGCCCGGCTGGCGCCTGACGACGGAGCCTCCGCATGACGGCGACCACCACCTCGCTCGACCGGGGCGCGCGCGACGCCCTCGCTCAAGGCCGCTACGGCGATCCGTTCGCGGTGCTCGGCCGCCA